>Ga0209092_10000488_pt1 | contig 38886 bp, 38 predicted proteins | sample FraStrMetagenome_FD_187446 | JGI IMG/M metagenome (GOLD analysis project Ga0209092, IMG submission 187446) | Marine eukaryotic phytoplankton communities from Arctic Ocean - Fram Strait ARC3M Metagenome (SPAdes) (version 2) | ecosystem: Environmental > Aquatic > Marine > Oceanic | place: Fram...
ATAGCAACACGTCCGTGCTTACGCTCAACGGCACGACGACGTTCGAAAGCCTCAGGCTCGGTATCAAGCCATCCAAGAGGATCGTAAACTCCAAGGGGGGCAGTTACACCAAGCTCAAGCTCGTTAACAGCAAGAGAAGTGGTGGTCTTGGCCTGTGTTCAACAAATCAGTGTTGTTAGTCAGTGAAAATTAAATTAAGCCTAAAATTCATCACTGGTGATGAACAAAAATTTATTGCATCGATGAATTTAATCACGACAAACTAACCTGCTGGGTAGGGGCAAAGGCAGCGGCGGAGGCGGCAAGGGTGGCGGCGATGGTGAGCTTCATGATTATTTCTTGATGTGTGGAATATGTTGTATTGTGAGACCATGGTCGGAGGAGGCAGTCGAGGAAAGGAGGGGAGCGATCGTCCGTAGCGAATGGCGTCGTGCGTCTTGGATGATGCACACGAAAGATATTTTCAACTTGACACCTATTTTCACTACAGCCGTTAAGAACGCTTCTCTCTGTGTGAAAAAGAAATCCTGAATCCGGACGTGCTTGACGAATTGACGCGAGACTATTTCCATCACATACACTCACAATTCAAAAGCAACTACAGAACAATCATGAAGCTCACCATCACCGCCACCCTTGCCGCCTCCGCCGCTGCCTTTGCCCCTACCCAGCAGGTATGTATAAGGTGAATCTACCGTGCTAGTGATGGATGTAGCAGCAAATGGGTTTTGAATCGACTGCACATAGATTGCATCCAATTATTTACGTCATAATCTATGTAGAACAGGCACTGCGTAATACCATCCCTTTGATATGGTAATTATATCTTTGGATAAGAACCCCAAAGACTAATAGATATCGTATGAATGTGAATGTTTTAAACTCTAACTTTTAAGGATTGGCCCTTTATTTTAATTTTCACTGACTAACAACACTGATTTGTTGAACACAGGCCAAGACCACCACTTCTCTTGCTGTTAACGAGCTCGAGCTTGGTGTAACTGCCCCCCTTGGAGTTTACGATCCTCTTGGATGGCTTGATACCGAGCCTGAGGCTTTCGAACGTCGTCGTGCCGTTGAGCGTAAGCACGGACGTGTTGCTATGGCTGCCGTTGTTGGATGCATTGTTCACAACAACCACATTGTTTTCGATGGATACCTCAGCCCTTCTGCCAACCTCAAATTCTCTGATGTACCAACTGGTGTTGACGGAATCCGTGCTATCCCCACTGCCGGACTTTTGCAGATTCTTTTCTTCTTCGCTCTTGTAGAGCTTGCCTGGATGCCTGCCTCCAAGTACGACGGAGACTACGGTGTTGGTTGGTTCGGAGAGAACATTGAGGATCCCGCCGAGAAGGCCCGCAAATTGAATGTTGAGTTGAACAACGGACGTGCTGCTATGATGGGAATTATGGGTAACATGGTTGTTGAGGTAATCACTGGACAGACTATGTACGAGCAGTATGCTGCTGGACACATCTCTCCTTTCGGAGATGGTGAGGGTGTCTTCTAAATTGATTCTTTCTCTAAAAAAAACTTAACAATCGCTAAACTTTGGGCAGCCGAGCGCATTATTTTGCGATGTGTGGAAACCATCTTCCCACCCGGTATTTGCTTTGCTATTAAAGAAAGTAAAATAACAATAAAAATTATATTTTCTTAATCATTGAGATAATTATTAGAATTTGAGATTGATTCTCCAGCTTCTATATAATTGGAACATTTGTTTTTTTTATTCTACTCCACAAATTGAAATATCTGTGTGCAAACTTGTCCTGTGTTGTCCAACAAATGAACGTATAATCATTGTGGGTGTTGCTAGTGTCCAATGTTTGAGGAACACGAATATGGGAAAGAGCCAGACGGTGCTTTCAAACTCTGGATCCAAGCACATAAAAAATTATGACCATTTTCTACATTGATTTTTCAAATAAAATTTTGAAAAATCCGATATGAGACATAAAAGCTAGAATCTAACCATATAAATAAGCTAGAATCTCAATCGTAATCATTGAAGTTAAGTAAAGAGGTTTTGGACGCGTTACGCTAAGTAGATCTTCATCAAAATCCAATCGAAGACAAGGCTTTTTCTCGATTATTCATTTTCAAACCAAGTTTAAAAAATTCGATTTTAGAGGAATCAAAACCTCAAGTCAAACCGTAATCGTACCCAATCTTTATCTAGAAGCGCACAACACAATTGCTAGATATCCTTAAAAATTCATCCCATGGTCATGTTATTTTTTGTTGAGAGTGAATTAATTTTTGCAGGGCTTCGTGTACCGGGGTATAGGAAAGATTTAGAGACAAGATGGAAGATACTTCGAAGTCGAAGTATATTTTAGCCTCTACCGGTATGGTAATTCGTTTTTGGGACGAAGTTCGCGTTTATAACTAAACTAGCTTTAGAAAATCGTTTGAAATAAATGTAAACTCAAATAGGCGCCTCAACCCTCACTCACACTCGCCCAAAAACAAACCTCAAAAATCAACCGTAAATTTACCGACCATGAGCACCGCAACGCTAAACCCGCACCCAAACACTCGTATTCTATTCACACACTTCGACGCACACCAACGTCGAACTCAGAACAGCATCTCTGAGCTACAATCGCGTATAAACCTCCTTCGACAGGATCTTCTTCGTCATCAGCAACAGAACAGCGGCACCATAACGAATATAAACGAAACGCTTCATCTCATTATCGATACAGCGTTGCTGTCAGCGGCAAATTCCACTTCGATTCATGCCTCCAATCGTGTGTTGCAATTGGCTGGACATTTATGCAGTTTAGGTACTGATATTTCGAATGCTGTGGTGGAACATGCCGTATTACGAAGTAATGCCTTGAAGGATTCTGTGCGTGTCCGTGCGTGCTATCTTCTCTCGTGTTGTACTGGTACCTGTGCAGAAAGTTGTGTGCTTGTTTACGAAGCTCTGCTCTCAAGGGTAACAGATAAGGCTCAATGCGTTCGTCTTACAGCATTACAGGCTTGTGGAACGTTGGATTATAACTGTGGCAATTCTGAGGCTTCGTCTGCATCCAGGAGTTTAAGGATGTTGCAGAATGCTGTTATTGGAAGTAGTAAGGGAGATGCAAGTCATGCATGTCGCGCAGCAGCTGTGGTGGCATTAGGATCTATGCTTCGTAGTAATGGAGGTTTAGAGCACGTGCTTGAGGCGTTGATTGTACGTGTTCGTGATTGTAAGGAAAAGGTGAGGGTTGGAGCGATTCAGGCATTGAGCTCAGTGACGGACAAGACGATTTGGGGACGGCAAGATATTGTTCGAAGTGTTCTGCAGTATGGATTGAACTCACGGTAAGACTGCAAAATCACATCTCTACTCGAGTTTGTTATTCCTTGTCTTTTGCCCGCTTTCTCATACATTTTTTAATGGATTTGAAATTGATTATATGTTATACAAATGAAAACCGATGCAGTTGTTCGAATACTAAAGACGCTGCTCAGAATTTGATGCTCACGACATTGTTGAAGAAAATATATTCTTTTCGCCCATTACCTTTGCTCGAATCTGTAGCAGAATCTAACAGTGACATTGATCTTCTGGTTGCTATGGAGCTTGTGAATCTTACATCCGATGCCCAGCATCGCCGTAAGGTTGCCCATTGGAGTTATGCTGAGGATCAAGCATTTTTGAAGTCTATACTTTCGTCTACGAACTGGTCTGAAAAGGAGGGCGGCCTCCCAAGTTGTGCAGAGGCTGTACTTTTACGTGCTCGCTGTTCGACAAAAGATCATGATGACGATGAATTGTTAGATGTTCATACGCTCTGTAACTGGTTGCGGCTTGCTTATCATTCCAAAGATAATGATATTATAGAACACCTTAGCTATGTCCTGATCCATGGAGCAAACCTTCGCGAGGCGGGCGGGAAAATACAATGCCTCGACTTGCTCCGCGATGTCCTTTCTGATAGTGACATTCACAAGAAACACGCACCCCTTCACATTTGTGAAATATTCAAAGCTTGGGAAAAGGACGAAGATAATGATTGTCTAGAAGATGTTCGGACAGTCTTGTCTTATGCATTACAAGGGGGGAATGTACGAGCGTTGAGTGCCATCCTAGAGTTTTGTTCCTCTAATGAACATGCATATAAATTGGTCCTCGAAGAGGACGAGCATACACGAATCGTTGCTTTGTTACTTGATAATGATGAAGAAGAGTATCAAGACGGATCATCAATTGACCACGATAACAATACCGTTGTTCTTATGAAAGCACTTGGGTTCTACTCGCTTTATTGTACACTTCATCAGTACGATGCTCATGAACATGACATTTCTGCCTGTTTGACTGAATTACACGAAACGATCATTGATCAGGAAAGCAGCGATTGTGTGCGTTGCGCAGCTCTCGTCGCATATGCAGACGTGCGGTTTTCTATTGCGACCCTAATGAGAAAGGGTGAAGAAGAATTTAACGATATGTTTACTTTGCTAGAGGAGTGGCTTGAGGATGAAACATTACAATGTGCTGCAGTAGAACGCAGTATTTCCGTACTACTATTATCGTCAGCATCTATGCATCCAAAGGCAAAAAATTTGTTGACGGCCTTGTTACATATTTATTTTACCATGGATGGTGAAATTGTGTCGCTTTCTCATCAGCGCATTCAACAAACGCTAGCGGTATTCTTTCCCGTATTCGGTAAAAAACTCGCCCTAATTACCAGCGGTGATAACGAAGCAAGCTCTGAGACTGGTACCATTATTTCTAGTATTGTACCTCGACTAATAATGAAGATGTGCGACGCGGAACCTAATGATATTGTACGCTCGGTGCATTACCTTGCGGAATTATTATGTCTGAAGAAGTGGTCCTGCGCAGTTGCATACGCGTTCGTAGAAAACATGTTATCAAGTCATTGCCAATATTCTCAAGAAGCTATGCGTGCGATGTGTAAATTATTAGGGGAAATTATATCGTTTGAAGACTTATCCCCGTCCAAAGAAGAGGAGTGCAATAAAGTAGAATATGTGAAAAACCTGATGGGTCTTCATGATAATCTGACTCAAATGGAGGAGATATTGCGAAGCGAGGATCGTATGGCTGTGCGTCTAATTCGAAAATGCTTTAAGGTAGTGCAAGAGGTAGTCGATAAGTACGCGTGTGATGATAGTGGAGATGAAACTGCTACCTACGATGGCGAGGCAGAAGAAGATGTGAATGAAAATAAAGACGACAGTGATGACAGTAATTCTTGTTCGGAGGACGATAGTGAAGATTTTGAAAGTGACGATGGATCAGATTATGACTAATGACGAACCATGATTTCCATTTATTTTCTACAATTCCATTGCAAGTTTAAATTGGACTTATTCTTTGTACCAAAAAATTTGCATTTGGTTTTTTCGACTTTCACAAAAATACTAAAGGTACATTAACATGTAGCCGCTTTTAATTGTTAACGTTTAAATGCATCCCAGCCTCCACGATGCCTGGTGAAAGCATAAGAAATGAATATAAGGATCCGTCGATATATATATATATGTTTCTAATAGGTATTGAATCTTCATTTGATGCGATCAATATTAGCATTCGAAATTCGCCATGGATAAGAAAAAACAGAGTGCTTTTCTCAAATGTGTTTTTTAAAATTACGTAAATTTTCTATAAATCGGTACTTATCTCAAATTCGGTCGCACATCCTACAACAGGTTGTTGATTTTTTTAGCAAGGCTCGAAACTAGTTGTATAACTACTGAGCAATTGATATTCCACTGATAACTTTCATGCACAATCTCATCATATGGCATATAAATCCAATCGCAAAGGATAACGACACTCAACTATTACCAACACCGTAAAGAACAGAATACGTCTTTAAAAATTATTTACCACCCAAAGTAGCAGCATCCATACCTTTCTTTTGCAACATCGCCTGGTGCTCCTGAAATCTCATTCCAGCCCTTTGCGTCATCTTCAAGTATCTTTTAGCGCAGTTATCCAAACAAGTATCTTCATATTTATCAAGCGTCTTTGACCTAAAACTCGTCACGCACTGGTTGAAGCAACGATCTGACAAACTTATGAACAAATTGACAGAATCCTTGACTTGCAATCGTTCCAACTTCTTATGAACCATCTGTTGCTGATGAGGCGGTAAATTAGGTAAACCCTCCATTTTTACGGTAGAACGTCTGCGGTAATTCTTCGTGTAAACTTCCTACTTTGTCGGTGAAAACCTTATATTGCTAGGAATTTTAATTCGAAAGGCCGTCGTCAGATACAGGTTTCATCAATGTAATGAATATAATAATGCTTGCAATAGGACTGGAAACATACTCGTACCTCGTACGGTGTGTGCTCTAATCTCTAGCATGTCCATCATCTGTGGCTGCGGTGAGTGTGCGAATACTATATATATAGCTATAAGTACGTTAATATCCCTACCGTACAACTCTTGAATTCGTTTCGGCTTCCGATTTTCGATATGTGGAATGTGTGTGTCGACACGTAACACGTAAATCGTGACGGTGATCGGAAGCCACACAAATTGCTCCATATGAGATTTTAGTCTGTTTCCTCTGTTTCGCCTTTCTCAATTTAGACGACATACTCGTATCTGTGGAACGACCAAGGAACAGTGTACATCAAGATTAAGATAAAAGAAGTGTCCAAAGGTTCGAGTCTGAATCGAATCAAATCAAATCAAATCAAATCACAGCTTTACTTCTCTGAGAGTAAAAACGAATTAACTTCACCTATATTATTCGAAATGATCCTTGAGATGCGCAGAAAGTGAAAAAGCTAGAGACACATTCATAGAAATTCAAAATACATATAGTGAGAAACGAGAATACACAGGAGTATCAAGAGCTTTCAGCATTAGATTCTATAGAAACTGAAGAGTATGGGATTATTTGTAAACAGCGAAACCAAAGGCGATGGTAATTCTCCGATGTTTAGATTAGAGACGCTGAGAGATAGTCCTCAAATAAGTGAGAGCGATCGAGCACTCAAGACCTTATCCAATGTCAGCAAACATGATGTGCATATGTCGCCACATACCGCTGCCTCGAGTCATCGAGTGAGGCGTAAGCTGCGGAGGGCCGCAAGGAGGCGTGAACAAAAAAGAAAACAAAATCTTCAGAAGTCGGAATCTGGTGAGAGCGGAAGCAATTTTTGGTTGGCTTTAGTCTATGGTATAATAAATGCTGTGATTGTCCTGCCTGTCCTTATTTCATTCGGTAAAATTATCTACCAAGATGATTTTTATCGGCCTTACATGCCCACTTTGATTCGACTAACAACAATGAGGTAAGTAAAAGTCCATACTCTTTCTATATAAACATTCTCAAATAAGGTAAAAGTGGCATTGTGCACCAACTTGTGTTCTCGACAGTATCCTCTTTACCCTTCGCAATTGGACAGGTGCAAGATGCTGGATTAATATTTTTATCAAAAATTGCTAGCACTGCGGTATCGTATTGCCAAGAATATGGTGCATCTGATAAAGAAATCCTGGCAACTTCTACTGTTGGCCTAGCTCTGTGTACTGCAACACTTGGTGTGGGTTTGATAATAGTTGGAAAATTTAAACTTGCATCTCATGTGCAAAAACTACCAACGAGCGTCATTGGAGGATATCTAGCGTATATCGGCTTCTTTTGTGGGAAAGGAGGAATTGGAATAATGTCGGAGTCTAATGTAGATCACTGGAGCGATTGGATTCACATTTTTACCAACAGGAAGTCATGTATACTCATTTTTCCTGGTATTTGTGGCGGCATCCTTATTTTCTGCTTGGTCCGCAAAGTCAGACACATGCTTACGTTGCCAACATGTATCATCAGTATAATTGTTTTATTCTATACCATTTTAGAGTATAGTGGTACCTCAATTGACGAAGCTAAAGAATATGGCTGGATAAGTGAAGCTCAGACACCACCAGTTTGGTATCACATGTGGGACTACCTTAGACTTCGCTATGTAGTTTGGGACGCTTTGCTCCAACCTAGCCAAATTTTGACATGGGCGGCAATGACATTTGTCGTCGCACTTTCTAGTTCTCTTGACGTGGCTGCCATTGAACTGGAGTTAGGCAAGAAGTTGGATTACAATCATGAAATAAAGACTGTCGGGCTGAGTAATATTATCTCAGGAATCACTGGAGGTTATACTGGCAGTTATATCTTTAGCCAATCTATATTTTCACTCCGTGCTGGTATCCGCACACGAGTTACTGGATATTCAGTGGCGATAATTGAGTTTTCAACAGTGATTCTTCCCGTAGCGGTGACATCATATGTGCCGAATTTCTTTTTTGGAGCATTACTAATTATGATATGTGTCGATCTTATGGTAGAATGGCTATGGGAAGTTCGACGGAAGGTCAAAACGGGAGAATATTTTGTTGCTATCTCGACATTTTTAATTATTCAATTTACTGGTGTCGAGTACGGGATAGTAATTGGCGTCTTGTTATACTATGGCCTGAATTTTGTTGGTGTAGATGTAGGGTTGCCAAAGGCTTGTCTTGGGTCGCCTACTTCTAGTAGCTGCAGTTCTTTAAGCTCAATGGTTTCTTTGAATATCCTAGAACATGTTGATGAAGAGAATGGCAATGAGGAACCTAGTAATGGAGGTATAAATAAGTATGGGTCAGTGGGCACAAATGGCATCAACATATAAACCAATATCAAGACAACCACTTTTCTATATTCTGTGCTTTGGTTTAATCGTTATCATAGAGATGTCTACCCAGAAAGAAGAAGGGAAGACTTGCAATATCTTCATGTAATTTAATTCTATTAAAAAGTTTTGGAGATAGACTCGATCTATACATTTTAATGAGGTTTTGTATGTTTTAGCAGTGAGTCTGACTTCAAGAAACTCGCTTGTGAGACTTGAACTATGTTACTATGCGCTATTAGAATACTGTTTACTTGTATTATTCAATTTTTACTCTTCTCTCAAAACTTGTTCGATAGTTAAGCTTGAGTGAAGCTACAGAAAGACGCTACAAACTAAAGGAGAACGTACTCAAAAGTTTCAATACCTGTCATCACACAGTGTCGATTTGTCAGTCGATCGGTCGTTTGACGATAGAATGATGCTTCCGATTCTTTTGTGGTATGCTTTACACTAGTACAATTATGCATTGTTTATAGCAGCAAGTGCGTCGAGATGTCATAACCATAACTCTCGTGGACTGCACACCTAAGTCGAGAAAGGCTGTATTTCATAGAGATTCATTTGCACCATTGGCTATCTTCAAGCAATATCCGTATTCATACTCTCACTCTGCGATATTTTTATGGACGAGAAGCTAATGCTCTCAATTACAGAAATGAAAGCTTTTGGAGCGTACAGCTAAGTCGAGTAGGACACTTATTCGTAGGGATACATTTGCACCATTGGCTAACCTTGAACGCTCTATGTTTCCATTCCCTCGCTTTGAAAATATTTTGCGGACGAGCAGAATATATTCACAGAAATTGGCAATAAACCTATCAATTGAAGCCGCGCGAGACACTTCACTCATATTAAAATTATACTATTGTAGATGGAAAAACATCACTTAAAATGACTACTTTGTTTTAGTAAAAGCTTCTAACATTCCATACTTCGGCAAGAGTTACAAGAAGGCCAAGACGGATACTGCATGATCTAATTCGTAATTAAAGATATTCACCTTTTATTTTGTGCAAGTACTCACATCGTATAATTATTTTGCGATTGGTAATTTTGGTAATATGGGTGCGAGATCAGCGCAGATGATGAAGTAGGTTGAATCTGACCCATCAAGATGTTAGAAAGCGAAGCGAAAAATATGATGTATTTCATTTATACTCACCTGATTTGTCGGAGGTCCCGATACGAACGAGTCAAAAGGATTTGCAACTGGGGAACCAGATCCAACGGGCATGCCATTCTGCGTTACCGAAGCGGATTGCTGAGTGTTATGGTCGAAGTTCATGTCCAACAAATCCATTGACATATTGTTATTATTTGCACTCTCTTTCTGTTGTGTTGGATTGTTTACATCCGACAACGGTTCGAGTTGAGGAACTCCAACTCCTGAAATATGCCCGTTAATTATATTGGTATTCGGTTGCATAACTGACGCGTCGCCATGAACTAATTTCGAGTTATGATTGCTTTGATTTTCATAAAATGTTATACGCAGCTGACTAATCGGGTTCCTCATCCACTTCATTTGAATCCCATTTTTATCATGGGCGAAATTAAACTCATCGACTACCTGCTGCATCGACAACCTTCGTTGCTTCGCCTTATTTTTTCGACGCATACCCCACATCGGCAACACAAACGGAACAGGAGCAAACACTAACGCCGCCATATCCACCTTCTTGGCCCTAAATGTCCGTATGGACTCATTAAGACGAACAATCCACTGAGTATATTCTTCCTGTGACAGGAGACCCGTCACGACCAAACTACGCGGGAGTTCCGCCTCTCCGTCAAATTTAAAATCCAGTCCGCCATTGATTACTTTTTGAGGAACATCAAATACATTTTCCTGACGCTGCTGATATTGATCAAGTTGACCGTGTACTTGCGTAGAGCTATTTGCTATGACAATGGCATTGGATGGTGGTCGTATAGGAGATGGATGGGCAGCCGTCGCCGTCGTCATCGTTGAGACGAACGAGAAGAGAGCACGGATTTTAGAGATGTTACTCGTGCTCGATGGTTGTCTCGAATTTCGAATCTCGAATACCAACACTCGATGCTTGCCGCTTGCCGCGTGTCAGAGTTCGTATATAAGTTCTTATGATTCTAAAATACGATCAATACATTTAGATGGAATGCGTGTGTGCGTTACAGTAGAAGATCGTGTATAATCATATACATAATCTTCACAATCCCTTCTTATGTATTGACTTCTACTCCTGCCGCATTGGAATATTCCTAACGTATCACGAATTTCAAGACGCATTTCACATTTCACATTTCACATTTCACATTTCACATTACTTTGGACTCTCGTCTCTCTTGAAACAAGTTTTATCACTTACGAAACGTACGTATCATCCATAGCACTCGTACGAATACATAATTCGAGTGGAAGATTTCCAACAGTGAGTTTGTTGATTCGATAAGGAAATTGATATGATTCAACTTCAAGTAGGCAACGTGCCGAACAATGCTTTGGCATTGACCAATCGGGTCTATGTCTCACCTGGCATTTACCAGCGAGTGTCATCAGAAGCAACTCCGGTGGAAGGTTCCAACGGCAAAGCTGTCCTCGCAACGGTAGATGGTACGCCATATGCAATGTCACCTCATCCGAGTATTGGAGATGATGTTATTGGTATGAATGGTATTCAACGTCGAGTACAGCGATTGGCTGTGGCACAGGCTGTGCTTATTGAACCGTTTGTGCCTCCGTCGAACGTGAATTTTGCTCTCGGGTCGATTGAGCTTGCCATAAATTTGCTCAGTAAAAAGGCGACAGGTCGTCCAAAGGAAATTGATACGGATAGATTAGCAGAGGAAGTTTTGCTTAATTATGAAGGGCAAGTATTTCGTCCTGGACAGATCGTGGCAATGAAGTTTAATGGGACAACGTTGGAAGTTGCCGTAGCTAAGGTGGAATTGATGGAGTTGGGAAATGACAAAAGTAATTCTGACATGCCATCACACTTATCAGACATGGGTATTCTGTTGGGACCAACAGAAATATTTTTCAAAAAGGCACATGGTAGTCGCTTGGTTGATTTGCAGGGAGGTCGTCTAGTCGGATCTTCGAGTGGCGGTGTTTCGAGTATGTTTTTGCGTGATTTTGATTTTGAAAAGTTGGGAATTGGTGGATTAAATGCTGAATTCAATGAGATTTTTAGAAGAGCGTTTGCATCAAGGATATTTCCTACGCATATTACGAAAAGTATGGGAATTAATCATGTGAGGGGGATGTTGCTTTATGGACCTCCAGGATGTGGTAAAACTCTAATTGCCAGGCAAATTGGTAAAGTTTTGAACGCTCGTGAGCCTAAAATTGTCAACGGTCCAGAAATTTTGAACAAATATGTGGGTGGTAGTGAAGAAAAGATTAGAGAACTTTTTGCAGAGGTGAGTGGTCTCGTTTCGAACGGAATCAACAATCATTTGATTAGTGTAAAGATACTTACTAACTTTCAACCAACTATTATGCTCCAAAAAGGCGGAAGAGGAGCAAAAAGAAGCCGGTGATGCATCGATGCTTCATATTATTATCTTAGATGAGATGGATGCCATTTGTAAGCAACGTGGATCAGTTAGGGATGGTACTGGTGTTTCGGACTCTGTCGTAAATCAACTTCTCTCTAAAATTGATGGCGTTGACTCGCTGAATAACATTCTTCTTATTGGAATGACAAATAGGAAAGATATGATAGACGACGCTCTGCTCCGGCCTGGCCGTTTAGAAGTCCATGTAGAAATTGGATTACCAGGTAAGTTTAACATAAAATTGTAATCCAATGTGCACATAGCTTGTTCGTCTTTCTAATCTTTTACCGAAGATACAAAGGGCCGTTTGCAAGTCCTCAATATTCATACTAAACACATGAAGGAAAACAAAAGAATATCCCAGGAATCTATAGAACGTATGGATGAAATCGCAACAAAGTCAAAGAACTTTTCTGGTGCTGAGCTGGAAGGTTTAGTGAAGTCAGCATCGTCGTTCGCTTTTACTAGATGTGTTGACGTCAATGATTTAAGCAAAGTTCCTGATGCAAAGTCTTTAATGGTTGAGTTCAAGGATTTTGAGCGAGCCTTGAACGAAGTCGAACCTAAGTTTGGTGCGAAGAATACGGAGTTGAAGGCCATGTATCGTAATGGGGTCGTCAATTACGGCGACTCTTTTGGTCAACTAAATTCAACCCTTAACCGTTTGGTTGAACAAGGTGAGAATCATTTAATCGTCAAATAGTGCCAAAATTTTTGACTCAATATAAAGATGCGATCGTTCTCCTTGAGCAGTGCGCACATCTGAAAGAACGCCGTTGATGAGCGTTTTGTTGGAAGGTCCAGCACATTCCGGAAAGACCGCCATCGCCGCTAAAATGGCCGTTGAATCTGGGTTTCCGTTTGTGCGCATGATCTCGGCTGACGAAATGATCGGTTACTCTGATATTTCGAAGTGTCAGGCGATACACAGAGCTTTCATGGATAGTTACAAAAGTCCTCTGTCACTGATTTTCATTGACGATATCGAGCGGATTATTGATTATGTATCAATCGGACCTAGATTTTCTAACACTGTTCTTCAGACTCTCCTAGTCTTGTTGAAAAAAATCCCCCCTGATGATGGTCGGCGATTGCTCGTTGTTGGTACCACAAGCGTTCCTCATTTGTTAGAAGACTTAGGTCTCTCACAAGCCTTTAGTGTTGGTCTCCATGTTGGTTTATTGGATCAACCAGAATGGATTAAAACCGTTTTGAAAGAAAGTGCAAATGTTACTGATACCGATGCGGGAAGTATTGCGAATGCTATTGTAAACCCGATTGGTATTAAGCAACTTCTAATGGTGGCAGAGATGGCTAGTCATGATCCCGATCAAAAAGGAAAGCAATCTGGAGCAAACTCTGTTGATACGAACGTCTTCTTAGAGTGCCTACATAATGTCGGTTATTAAAATAATTTAAGTAGATGGTTTTAGAAAAATCATGCATGTTTTCATAGTAGCAAGTATTAATAATTCTTGCAAGTTATACCGGTAAACTTGCTTGTGGATTATGTTTGGTTAACAGTATCGATATAGCTTGGTGTGCAACGTAAATTTAATATGTAGGCCGATATTGTCAAATGTCTTAGCGACTTAACATGTTATACGTACCTTAGCAATAGCAATTTTGAGAAGTTTAGGGATGTTGAAAAATCATCTGTCATCATGTGAGCGAACACACTCGAATTGATTCAACAAAGCAAAAAGTCAATGATAGATGAAATCGCCAAACTTCGTGCCTTATCGTCTTTCTCATCCAAAACATCATGATACGCCTCTTCAAAATGGATTGAATGAACATTTCCAGTTTTACTTATTTTTTTCATTCGTCCAACGACTTCAAGTGTTTTGTCCGAAGAAACATAAGAGTCTTTACCAGCCGTCAAAACAAGTATGGGAAATCTTGACAAGATATCAGACGGTATCATCTTTCGTTGAAAGTGTAACGAGCTCCTAAAATGATGAGCCAATCATAGCAATTTCTTATCATTTGGACAAATAAATTACCTTAGTATCTCTCGTAAGAATCTGAAGGATGGTGTTGCAACGATTATGTCTGGGAGTAATGATCGAAGGGTTTCCCAAGCACTCCTCCGAACATTACAGTGAGTAATACCAGACTGTGGCAACCATGGACCACGCAACTTTTCTCCTGTTGCTCCACGATTACCACGTCCCAACAAAGTTAATATTCGAGTAATCCAAAGCTACATCAACGACCGAGTAAGTGAGATAGAAAAATGGGCAAAATAAAATAGTGTATGCCTTTCAAAATTATACTCACAGTAAATCGAGCTGGAAACGGAGTTTGAGGCTCAAACATTGGACAAACTAAAGCAGCTTTATCAATAAGATTTCCTTTTCTTCGCATTTGTGCTTTCAACGATACAAGACATCCCATGCTATGAGCTACTAAAGATATCTTCGAACTATTACCAGTTAATAGCTCTGGACAAATCACTTGATCATACACATAGAGAAAGTCATCCACATAATCATCAAACCTATGGATATCTGTTACTTGTGGATTATCTCGCCTCATACTGCGTGAGCTCATACCTTGGCATCGATGATCGTAGGTAAGAACATTGAATCCATTTGAGTACAAACGATACATTAGTGCACTATATTTGACATGAGATTCCCCCCAACCAGTAAGAACAACGACAGTTCTTCGAGGTGATACTGAATCTTCAGACTTATGTTTGAATACTCTACAATTCAAGGATATTGTTGGAGTTTGGGAAAATGACTTATGATTGTTATCGGGATTTTTTCGAAGCAAGACCCTATTTATGAATGAACCCTGATTTCGTTTCAGCGGGACTTCCACACTGCATGCAACTCCATAATCACGATACCATTCGATAGAAACCATTAGATCTTCAATGATACGCAGTGATCTATCATCTAAGGAAAGTTCATCATTGCCTTCTTTAGACATCATTTCGACGGATCGAGATAATTGTTCGGCCTGGGCTTGAGCTCTTTGAATAGCTGCATGACCGTTCATATTCTCATCTTCTCCGTCCAGAAACAATTCTTTTTGAGCACGTTCGATAGCCATCCAATGTTGAACGCGTCTTGTAATTTGTTCTTTCACATCCTGAGTGTGCTTGAGCATATTTTGAACGAGACGTTCGTCAGTATAAGCCGCCCCGCTTCGTAGTGACAACGCAACAGACTTCGCTCTACTCCTCCTAACATTGTGTGGGACGCATGTATTAAGTAAGCCATGTATATTAGTAACTACTGTATTGAGGAGTGTTAAAATGAATATAAGCCGAGAATACTGCATCATCTTTTGAAATGTCAATATATCATCATAAAAATGTGAAAAAAGAAAAGTATTGTCTCCATTGGAAGATACTTGGGTGCTCCACATCAAAAATGATAACTCGTACACAGTACACATGTACGATCGCACGCGTGACGCGTAAAAATGTGTACTAAAAATGTGTACCGGTACCGGTACAACTAACGAGGAGTTGTCAGTGGTCAATTTTCAAGAGTCTAGAGTCAAGAGTCAAGGGAATTGACGTCACCCAAAGGTTCGCAGCAATAGGCTAACAAAAAAATGTTGTCGCCTACGTGGTTTGACACACGGGGGCGGTCAAGTCAGAGTGAGAAAGTGTATACGCTATCCGTTTGGGCAACAACCAGATCGTATACATAATACATTCTTTGGGGTGGATCTTTTACATTAAAATTTTTAATTACTTCCATCATGGCATTCAACAGAAACATCATCCTACTTTGTATTTCGTTGCTTTTGAGCAGTTCTCTTGCGTTCGTGCCGGCATCTCGCCCGACTAGTCTTGTGACGAAGAATAGCGCCGTCGCAAATGGAACATTCCTCAATGCGAGAAAGAACCAGGAGGATCTCTCATACATTGAAAGCCGTGATTTGACACGTGAGGAAATGCTTGACATAAACGCTCAAAATGAGGAAATTATGAATATGGAATTGAGTTTGATGACTGGATTTAGTTTAATCCTCAGTTTGCCAATCCTTTACCTCTGCTGGGTTGCTTTCTACAGCGAGTAGATGACATGATGAAGAAAGGTTGATCATTTGGAATGACGAAGGCTATGGATTATTATAAGATATCATGACAGTTGTTGCAAGAAACTTATTAAGAGCGTGTTGTGACCATGGTTCTGGGTTAGATTAGCTTCCGTAAGAGCAGTAGCAGTTGTAGATTTTATCTCAACTGAACATATTATCAACAACTGTGCTTTACAGCTGAAGGTAGATTAGTTTTGTAATATTAAGAAGTCACGTTACTTCGTATATTTTCGCTTTAATCGTATGGTACAACCGTGTGTGAATAGACCTTGACCAGGGTAAGATAGTCTGCAAACCATAAGGATCACCTTTACCCGGCGTTTACAGTCGAAGGATTACACGTCGATCATTAACTTTGTTTTCTCATAATGACATCATTTATCAATATCATGGACTAGAGCCTAAATAAATTTAATTAGGGGAGTGACGAACAGTTGGGTAGAACGAAGGACGCTCAGTTTCACAACGTAAACAAGTTTCTTTATTTTCTTGGAAGTAGTTGGTCTCTTGCCTCTTCGATGACATCATTATCTTTGAGCTCAAGTAGCATGTCTTCTTCGCTGATTCCGTCTCCAGTTGTCATTGTGGCAAGTTCGTCAAGAAACTCATGAAGAACTTGGCTTTCATCCTCCAGATACTTCTTACTGGGGAATGGACCCCATCGATCAACTATCAACACTCGATCTTGAAACGTGAACGCCAAACTACCAGTCTCATCTAGCATATAAAACATGTCAATTACTCCGTCGTCCGCCTGTTTCGTTTTCCATTTCTTCCCCTGAGCGCCCATTAAATGAAGTCCAAGGGCGAATCTAAGCCCGCCTAGTTTCATCGAATTCACTGGAATCGTTATCATTCTTTTGCTTTCATCGATATCCATCGATTTAGGCTCATTCGAAAACATACTCATAAGATCATCAAATAAATTTGCCTTCAAAGATTTGGCGCTCGAATGGCTCAAACAACAAAAGGTGTGGGTACTTATGCCATTATTTCCAACGAAGGCTGTTGCTGTTAAATTGGCGATTACAATTGCAAACAACGCATAAAAATGTTTCTGCATAGCTGATGTAAATACGTCTACACTCTAACCGATATTTCAAGGATAGACGACAGCAGTGATTGATTTTGTGGATTTTGCTTTTTAACATTATCTTTTACAGCTGCCATTTCACCTCTTGCTTACACTCTCTGCGAGTGCGGTGACATCGATCATATCATACATACTTACATATATCATACTCGACATGCTTTATAACCGTAATTATAAATATTAGCTAGACGGACGTGAGACATTAGACATGACATCGGACATCGGACATCGGTGCCTGGTGCTCGGCTCGGCTAGGTACTCGTAATCGTACTCGTACTCGGTATCGGTACATGTATTAATACCTGGTTCCTTTCAGGAGTCGAGTTTCGAATTTTTGAAGGTGGGAAAAGTTTGTGATTGTGATAGGATGGAGTTGTTGGTGGAGGTCATTACCCTTAGAACATGTCTTAGTTTTGGGTATTGGAACTCTACTTACTTGTATTTTCCGGTGATGAAGACATAAATGGAGAGAGTGGGCAGTGTTGCTGGTGAAGTTTGTATCTTCAAGAAAATTCTAATTAGAATTATTGTACTCTCTCGTAAATATTTGTAAAACATTAAGACTATTATATTCTAATAAACCGTAGTAAACACAACATGTTTACGAGAGCATAGTGGCCAAAGTATTTTCATTTCAACTCAGGGCCCCAAAAGCTATTGAACATGGTGACGAATCGCAAGAAGTTGCGCACTCAGTTCGAAATTGAAAACCATTTCTGAAGCGGTTGCGATAATCATGCAATCTTTCACTGCTTTTGTTGAACTTCCTAGCTTCGAAATTTAACCGTACCTACAATGATGATTGAGAAGTGGGAAAATGTCAAGGAAGTTGTTGAGCAGCAGCAACCAGAGAGGGGTGTCACAGAGGTGTTGGTGCTGTCGTCACACAGGCGGAAACAAGGCAAAAAGTTTTCTTTTATTAATGCCCGGAAAAAGCATTCTACTCTGCCTTATGCTTGTGGGCAGTATTTGTAAAAAGTAACACGTTAAATTACTTTTTCAAAATACTGCTTTTTTAATCTGGTAGCAAGCAAACAAGTAAACAAAGTTTCTTAGTTGGACTCTTTATTGTATTGATGTTGAATAGTATCAATCAGCCATCACCCAAGTGGCTGTATTAATGAGAGCAATGTCACTTGCATATCGCAATCGTGTTGTAACTCGACCTCTCGATTCTCAGGTGAGCAAAATTAAATGCTTCCAGACCGAGCCAACTAAACCATCTTCTTCGCTGGGCATACGTGTAGGATATCAATGCCAACCGTTTGTCCTTTGCACATCTCAACTTTTTATAACCTATATTGCAACTTCGCTTTGTCCAAAGGTTTGTTAGGGTCATTGACTAAAACCCATATGGTATCCTGAGTTTTGGTTCGATACCATTAGCTCTGAGAAGATCATGATCATTTTCAAATGATCGAGCTTGAAAATTTCTCTTGGTTTAATGATTAGACTTTAGGGGGGCTGTAGACGTTCTTATTGGACAAACCTTGAAAAGGTTTAAAGAAGTGTATTTATTTTAATAGTATTTAGCATCCACACCAGCGTGTTCATAAAATTGATCCACTTATAAAAGTTTCACCAAATTAAATCTGTCTACACTTGTGCAGCGCCATTCTTGAGCACGGTCAACTCTTATCCCACCACCCTTCATATTAGAATCACGATTCACTATCTTGGTCAGAGTTATCATCGTTAAAAAGGTTTATTTTGGGCTACTCTCTTTTGGCTTTTTGCTTTACTTAAATCATGACGAACACAGAAAATCAAACTTCTTCGCAAATTTTATCCAACCAATTGGACTTTTCAATCCAATCCAAGAATCAAAATTAACAAAAGGCTCAACGACCCTAGTAAAAAGAAACAAGATCCTCCAGCATCTTTCCGACAACCTCCTACCAAATAACGGCGATATGAAGTGACCACTTATAAAGGATTGTATAATGGTCTGATATCCAACCGTACAAAAGAAGTTAATTGGAACGGTCTGACTTTTTTATTGTGGGAATCGACGGTAAGAAAAGTGAAACAGTTTGTTGGCGAAGTCTACAGTCTACCGGTCAAGGGTCAAGGGTATGAAGTCTTGCTACCGGCAGATCTAGTAAATTTAGAAAATCACGTGAAAATCTATAATTTGTGACGCTTGGTGAGATTAGCACCACCAGAATCATCACGATGCTTTCCATGTATTAACTATATTTTCATTTTTATTTTATGATCAATTTAAATATCTTGACATGCCTACCTACCTTTAATTCTTGAAAACATAACAGCGTTTGACTTCAACGTACTTCCGATATCTATCCCTGTAGCGATGAAGCATTTCTGTTACTTTTTAAGTGTTTATCTTTTATTCTTGATAAGACACCCTTTGATGAAAGGTTGCAATACAATTGATTTTGGGCCAAGTAGGCGTGCGATAGAGTTGGTGTCGTCGTTATGTTCTTTGTTTTTCTGAAAAGATCATTGGCCAAATCATTTCAATCTCTTCCGCGGTAAATCTCTTTGCCAGTTTCTCGTCGATACAGTTTGATTGTTCAATTGTCAAATGGTTCTTCCAGTCTCCTACAATTCCGCGACGAATAAATGGTTTATGCTTATCACTGCGTTTACTACTCCATCGTAAAAGATCCTTTTTCATTTCGTTGAAACTAGATCCATTGAGAACTTTTCGAAGCATCTCTTCATTATTGTACAACAGTTTTCTTTCATATGATTCACCGAGATGCCTTGCAATCTTAATTATGCATTCCCTTGTATTTTCTTTCATTTGTTCATAAGTCAAGAATAATATGTTGGATTTAGATCGATGATCTAGCCATCCTCTAAGATTTTCAAAATAGTCCCCAAAGTCTACTTCTCCTTTCAAGAACAAATCAAAGAAAGTCTCAAAGTCACCATCATCATAATCGTAACAGTTGATAAAGCCAACTGTATGGTAAAAGAAGGAAACAACGCAATCTTTCGGATTTCGAACAATATAGATGTATTTTGCTTTCGGATTCTTCGGAGTAAGGTCGTAACTGAGATGGGTCTTTATCAATCTAGGATTCGGCAAAGATTCACAGTATTCTTTGCCTACTTCTTCTAAATGCGGGAATACTTCCATTGTTGTCTGGTCAGAACTCAACGGATCACAATTTTCATTCACTATCATGTAAATAATATGCTGTGTCCATGTAGTACCGCATTTTGGGTATGTTGCAAGGATTATATCTGTATCCTGCACATCATATTTCAACGATGAATCAAAATTTTCGGCTGGAAAACCGTACGGCATTCGAAACTTGGACCCATTCTCAGTCGTATGAATTGTATATCGCGGGCCTTTTTTCATGGTGCAATGTGCACTTACCCCCTTATCTTTTCTTTTGTTTCCAGCAGGAGCACCATGAAATAGTAAATATTCCCTTTCATGGGATTTGTACTGACTACTGACTACTCGACACATATATACATATACACATACGTACACACATAGTTTAATACATGTACGCATTTTCTCCTTCTGTATTTATTTGTTCGGGGAAGCTGACGCAACCCTAAAAATTTTTAGAAAAATAATGCGTTAAGTATTGTAGACATTTTAGTTCGCGTCTACGTAGATATGATCGTAGGTAGAAAGCATACCCGACCCGACAGATTGTATTCAGAACTCCCACAATATATATGTCAAAAGTCATAACATCATGTCAGTCTGTACCGGGTACTGTATCAGCTGCGCGACAGGTATCCACAAAAATTTAAAAAAAAACGACGAGTTCCTCTCCCAATGACGACCAAAACAAAGGAACTGAATGGTAGCCAACAGGCTGATTGGAATGCCGTGGGCGGCCTTATTCCCGGTCGTGAGACTATCGGCCCTCTCTTTCTCATTCTATCGACGCCCATTTTCAGCTTTATCATCATACATGTGGTCATGAATGTACCCGAAGCGAGTTTCACTGTGTTTTTGAGCGATTTGCTCGATGATCCGGACGGCATGATCGCAGGCTTGTGCTCGATTATTCCACCGCCTACTGATCCTGAGGCTCTGCGTATTGTCGCATGTTTTATGGCATTTCAGCTTGTATTACAGAAATATATGCCCGGTGAAGATTTCGTCGCTACAGTTACACCCGCGGGCAATCGACCTGTGTACAAGGCCAACGGTATGGCAAGTTTCGTGTGTACGCTGTTCGCAACGTTATTGTTGCATGCGTTTGATTTGTACGACATAACGAAGGTTTATGACAAGTTTCCCGAAATAATAAGTACTCTGAATGTGTTCGCATTGATGCTCTGTGCATTGTTGGTTTGGAAGGGGCGAGTCGCGCCAAGTTCAACCGATTGTGGGACGAACGCAAACTGGATTGTGGACTATTACTGGGGTGTTGAGCTTCATCCACGTGTGCTTGGATGGGACGTGAAAATGTTTACTAACTGTAGATTTGGAATGATGTTCTGGGCCGTTGCGCCTATTTGCTTCGCAGCAAAGAACATTCAAGTAAATGGAGGAAACTTGCAATTTGGAATGTTCGTAAATGTTGTCTTACAGCTGATTTACATCTTCAAGTTCTTTCATTGGGAGATGGGCTACATGTGCTCTATGGATATTCAACATGATCGTGCCGGCTACTATTTATGCTGGGGATGTCTTGTGTGGGTGCCCACTATCTACACCAGTCAAAGCTTTTACCTTGCTGAGCACTGCCCTGATTTACCATTTATGACTAATCTTATCATCTTTGTGGCGGGTTGTTTAATGGTTTACATTAATTATGAGGCTGATAACCAGAGAGCAGTCTTCCGCTCAAGTGGAGGAAAATGTTTAATCTGGGGTAAAGTTCCCGACAAAATTGTTGCTGAGTATCAGACCGGTTCGAATGAAATGAAAAAGTCCCTTCTATTAGTTGGTGGATGGTGGTCTGTTAGTCGGCATTTTCATTATATCCCAGAAATTTTAGCGTCTTTGTGCTGGTCTTTACCCGCATGGAATTCGGCGTTCGTCGCTCCGTACTTTTACACCACCTATTTAACAATCTTGTTGATTGATAGGTCATATCGCGATGATGATCGATGCGCCAAAAAGTATGGCACGTACTGGAGCGAGTACAGGAGCCGTGTCCCTAGCAAAATTATTCCAGGAATTCTTTAGTAGATTAATATGTGAAATGTTTGAAAACGCTAGATAGTATATATAATACTCGATGCTTCGCATCAAAGTGAAATTTAAAGATATATAATTAGTGTTTTGAACTCGTCAATTGTTTATTAGTTTATAATTACGATCTGGACAGATCGAAAGTAACGAGCTTGTCATTGTTAGCTTTGTAGCGACTTACCGCTTGCTTTGCTTCTCCGTAATATGTCGGCGTATGACTCTTGTCCGTCAATTTTCGTCGCCGACACACTTCTTGATTTCTTAGAAATTCTAACACGCTCCTTGGCGGCATGATTAATTGCTTACAATAAAGTCTTCATTGGCACATATCCCATAATTTAGTTTCGAAATTCGTGAAAACTTTTGCCCTGCAGTGGCTTAGTGAAATAATCGGCTAACATCAACTCTGTTAGACAGAATGATACTTTGAGCTCTTTATTTTCAGTTCTATCTTTCACCCAGAAGTGCCTAATGTCAATATGTCTTGAGCTACTAGAACAGGCATTTCTCCAGTTTGATTCCAACTTTATTGCACTTTCGTTATCTTGAAAAAGTTTGTTGCTCTTGATCATATATACTTGATGTGCCAAGAAATGAATGAACCATATGTCATAGGGCAAATATTCGCTTACATCCACTAACTCTGACTCCATAGTACTTCTAGTATTTAGTTTCTGTTTGCTTGATTTACAGTGTAATGCTCCCCAGCCCATGGTTAATATACCGCCTGGTTTTCCTTTCATGTCTGGATGCGTGGCATGAGAAGCATCTACCCACATAAATATTTCGTCAAGACTGGTCGCACAAATAATTCTCTTATCGTCAATGGTTTCCTGAATATAGTTAAGCACTCTCCTCAACTTTTTCCAATCGTATATGAACTCTTTGTTGCCCTAGTACACAAAAACGCAACTGTTAGTTCGATGTCAGGTCTGACTCTTTTCGTCAAAAAAAGTAGCTTCGCCGTGATGGAATGGAAGATTTCCTTCTGTTTGTTGTGTAGATGTTCACAATTTTCATCTAATATAAACAAATGTCGTGCTGATGGTGATGAAACTGCTTTTCCTAGCTCCTCAGGGAAAGATGCGATGGTTTCCTCTAGTTGATCCTTCATACTCAATTCTACCTTTTTATCCTTTCTAATTTTAAAATCAATTCCCAAGAATAAATGCGTCGGTCCTCTGGTAATCACTAGGTCTCCAAAGTGTCTTTTTAATACTTCGAGCATCTCTGTTACTACTTCCTCTTAGAGTTTGTTGTCGTCGACATACCAGGCTAATGTGCATTGTTTACCATTGATGATCTTATTCGCCACGCATTTGTCATACGGATCGAGCTTGAAACCCAAATTCTGTAACGTCGTTGAGAATAAGTTATACCATATGAGGGCATTCTCGTTACAACCATAAAGTACTTTCGCGTATAAAGAAGTTAATAAAAAATAAAAGCATAAAACCTTTTTCCATTTGGGCCTATGCTGACATATTTACTATATTCTGGGTTTACCTCGCACATGATTTCTGCAAATTCCCCACGGAAAACCATTAGCAATATCTTATCATCAGGTAGTGGAGCTTGAAGGTACGCCCCAGGAACACCTTGACATCTCTGCCCTCGTAGGCATTGATCAAGAGCAGTGATTCCACTGATACCGTCGGCAATGCCATTGACTCATATAGGCGTAAATATTACCTCTGTCAACTTCCATTTGCGCATGTACGTCCTTTAATGGTATTAAATTTACGGCTTCCAAAGCCTGCTTTTTCTGCTCCGACGTGAGTGTGTCTGGATCTATTGGACTGAACACAGGCTTTCCAGTAGAGCACCTTCGTTGAGCTGTTGGTACTCCTTGTATATCGCTGCTATTGCACGCTCTCCAAACAACCTGATTCCTTTTTTAGCGTTCATTTGTGTGAACATAACCTCAACTGCACGTTTCATGATAGCAGTTGGTTCTCCTGTATAATTCTTTGCTTTCATCATAAATTGCTTGTGTTACTGTACTATACTTCTTGCCACCAAAAGAGACTTTTAACTTTGGCACTCCTTTGCCTGCATTTGATCTGGTACTATGTCTCATGTGAGTTTGCTCTTCACTCCACACGATGCCGTAACTTTCCATGCTACTGAGTTCTTCTACTCCTTTACCTGCATTTGATCTAACACTACGTCTCACACGAGGTTACTCGTCATTCTGTACGGTGTCATTACCTTCCATACTGCTAAGTTCTTCAACAGACGAGCTATCATTAGCATCATCGTCAACTTGTATTTCTTCGTCGTAAGATATTCATACCTCTTCACCAAGTGAATTTCCATCCTCATCGTCTTGAGATAAATCGCCATCATCGTCTTCAATTATATTGCCATAATCGTTGTTAGTTTCATTTTCATGTGCATTAATTTCCTCTTCATTTAACATTTCATTTTCTATATTTATATCTTCAGCCTCAGTTCCTTCTTCTTTGGCTTTCGTATCCACTTCACTTTCCGATACGCACGCTCCTAATTTTGTTGTTCTACAAACTTTATTATTTCTCTATTTTCTGGTGCTACTTCTTCTTCTTCGGCAATAGCCTCTGCTTCTTCATCATGTCTCCTGTTTATTTCATCGTCATTCTCATTGTGTGCAGCCGCTTCTTCATTCAATACTGGTTCATCGTCATCACCATTACCAATAAAAACCTGGCAACCATTCAAACATGGGATACATGCCAGACAGCGATACTTGCTTCTCCGTCGCTGATAATTGCTCCACCGGGTGAATCACATCATCGTCAATAGGCAATTCGTCCCACTCATTACTGTGTATCTTTTTCCTGTGTACAGAGACATACAATAATTTCCTCCCCACTCATTTTCCTCAGTCAACGCTATTGCTGATATGCTCCTCCTCTTCATATTGTTTCTAGCGCCGATATATACCGTCGCATAAGACCCGAATGTGATTCTCTTATGGTTCATGTCGGGGAGGCTCTTATCAGTGACAATAGTTGCATGGCTCATAGTTTTTGACACTCCGTTCTTGGATGGGAAAGCCTTTAACCATTTTAGGTCGTTCTCCACAAGCGAAACTGTCACAAGTCTCGTGTAACGACGGTAGGGGACTGACTGTGTGTGTCATGCATCTGGCTCTTTCCTTAGTAGTTCGAATTGAGCGTTCAGCGATACTTACATGTTCGTGGGGTGCTGCGATATGAACGTTTACTGGTTGCATGGAACTCTGCAAAAGTGGGAAACTAAATTCATTATCACCAAAAACGTCAGTTATTTTGAAGCCACGTGCCTCATAAGTGTTTGCAACGTTTGATAAATGATTTATTCTTTCTCTTTTTGACCGTGGCTTACATGCATGTGCGATGAGAAAATTTACTTTGCCGGACTTTGTGTGGACGAAAGGTATGTTATTTACATTAAAGAAGTCGACGTAGAGTTGTAACTTTTTATGTACATATAAAACAGGTAAGGGAAAAAGCACATTTTCGAGTTTCACTTCCTCTGGACTTCGACGTGTCATTTTTCCTTTCAATAAAGGGGTTGCTTTCCCAAAAACGATTTCCGAACGATTGATATCATCAACAGTAAAAGAAAAGTTTCGAAGGAGGTTGTTCGCTACTATTTCCTTAACATGAGGGGTGCTTGGCCATCCGATGACCTGCTGGGTCTTTCGGGCATCCTCTTTTGATTTCCTTTGCAGTAAAAAAAAGCTTTGTTTTCGGATACCTTTGTGATGTGGCACGTTCCTACGTCTAGCACGGCATCAGAATCTCTTTCGTTTCTATTATCGACGTCAGAGTTGTCGACGCCATCGTTACCACGCTCCTTGCGCTCCTCCCTTGATGCGTCGTATGTCTTATCCGACAAAGTGCTAAGATCTAAATAGTACAAGCTGTCGTCACACTCATGGAACTTAAAGAAGGTATTCTGAAACTCAACCAAAATGGCGCGCTCTTTCTTCGTATCCATTGTGATATGTACACCGTCTACCGACGCCAAATCTTTTAAAGACAAAATATTGGCCATTTATTCTTGTAAATGCGCCACTATGGGAAAGATCCTCAGCGTTAAAAACTTTGTTGCCACCGTTGGTGAGGACGGTAAGTGTCTCCTCAGTTGTGCAATCACGTACCCCATCAAGCAACGACTCATCGCGTACTGTACTACAAGTGGAGCACGTATCCAACAGTAACCAATGATTAGAGAGCTTTCCATCCTTGATGTTCATTGAATTGTGTGCAACCATCATCAGATTGGCGCCGGAAGTGCCCTGCAGTATCGAAGATAATTTTTCGTCAGGACAGGAAAATTGTTAGCAAAATGTCCTATCTGCTGACAACGATTGCAGGTGCGATTTGTCATCGTGTCATCACGACCTGTGATTACATCACGTCTTGTGGCAATTTCGTGGTTTATCCACTCGTTTTCGGCCATTTCTTCTAAAAATAAACGGACCCCCTCACTGGAAATCTATTTGATGCCGAGAGAAATACAGTGAAAGACATTGTACGAATCGTAGGTTGCATTTATTTGGATAATTCTCGTGAGCAAGGGGGTACTCCCTCTCTAGGCATGCCTCCCCAGCCATGCCTAATGCCGGATGCCTGCAACCCTAATAGATACACACGAACGAGAAAAACCTTGTCCGAACGAACCAGAACAAAGCGCTGACGTGCTCGAACGGTACGTAACAGAACACATAGGGTTAGGGTTAATGTTATGGAACACTTCACGGACAAACGCGCGTTAATTCGAAGAATTTCTTGTCGAATATCCCGTTATTTCGTTAGGGTTAGGATTAGGGTTAGGGTTGTTATGACGAAGATTGCTAAATGGAGCGCATCGTAATGTCACAGCTTTCATATCAAAGTTATCGGTCAGATAATGTATAATCAATGATATATATGCTTCACTGGTTCTGGATGACCATATGTCACTCGTAAGAGAAAAATGTACGCATTTCCGAGCAATCATTGCTTAACAGCCACGATTGTCTCATTATACACGAATTTTAACAATCTAGTCGTCGTGCTCCTTGATGGAAGAGTGTCCTTATTTTGTTGTGAATTTATAAATTCCAAAAGATCAATAAATCCTGGGTCTTCGACAATGGATAAAGGTTTGTATGATTCACAGATCCATTTCAACACCAAACGATGTCCTTTTTGCGCTAACGATTCATTGACTGGTTTCAATTTTTTGATCTCTTCTTAGATACTTTGTTGTCGATTTCTTTTTTTCGATCCATTCTCTAGATCCGCAGGATGATACTTTTGCATAAGTCTTTCGACTTGTTTTGATGTTCCCGCTGCATACTTGAAAAATTCCTTGCACCTCAAGCAATAGGCGCTTACCGCGTCTTTGGTCTTCCATTTTTTCTTATCATCCGTTGGAGCGTTTTTGTTTAATAAATCTCCATAATTCAGGCCGTTATTTTCTGTCGGGGTCGAACAAACGAGTTTCGACAACCATGGCGCATTTCTTTTGGAACCTAGGTTTTCGTTATGGGTTGTGTTTGTAGAGGGTGCGACCAGAAATTCTTCGAATGAACGCGCGTTTGAGTGTGAAGACAGGTCATATTATAATTTATAATCACGGGGAAGCGTGACAAATATCTAAATTTTCGATTTTCGGTTTTCTGTAATCTGTTTTATAACATTAACCCTAACCCTAACCCTAACCCTATGCGTTCGATACGGCCGTTAGCCGTTCGACTAAGTCAGCCCTTGTTCGGGTTCGCTCGAACAAGATTTTTCCCGTTCGTGAACATCTCTAGTCCTGTCCCTGTCCCACAACCACAACAAAGACAACGCACACAAGTGAGAACAAAATCACAAAACACTTGTCGTGGGTTAGATCACAAAAATACTGAAACATGGGAAATAAAGTAAGCCTCGAAGATGAACTCATTAATCTTAAAATAACGTCCAAGACGATGACAAGATCGTCGGTGAAATGTAAAAAGAACGAGAAGCAGGCTCTTGACAAATTGAAGAAGGTATGATTCCTGTCCCTCTTAGAAAAACTATTTTTTACACTGCTTTCATTGCTCATATATGTTATTGTACGATTGCTAATGCATATATTTCTGAATTATAGGCAATTAAACAGGGAAATACTGAGGGTGCGAGAATATATGCGCAAGATGCAATACGTGAAAAAAATCAGTCCATAAGCCATTTGAAAATGGCATCGAGGATAGATGCAGTCGCTGCGCGGTTGGAAACCGCAGTCCGAACCGAACAGGTTAGCAAAAGTATGCAGGGTGTTGTTAAGGGGATGGGTAAGGGGATGGCAAGCATGGATGTTGAAAGTATATCCAAAACAATGGACAAATTTGAGCAGCAGTTTGAAGATTTAGATGTGAAGAGCGGATATATGGCAACTGCGATGAATACTACGACGGCGACCCAAACTCCGGCAGATCAGGTTGATGAATTGATTAAGTATGTCGCAGATGAGAACAGTTTGGCGTTGGGTGATCAATTTTTGGAGGCGGGACCGGTTGGGAATAAATTGCCAGAGGCTAAACCTGAGGAAGCAGAGAAGGATGACTTGGCTGCACGTCTAGCTAATTTGAGAGGGACTTGATTTCAAATGACGTGATATGGGCTATCAAGCAATAGTGTGATCGTATCTTCAACTCCAGTTTCTTTCTCGATGTAACTAGGTTTTTTAACTGTTTAAATTTTTCAAGTAATATGAAAAGCGTTCCAGCATCCAACATAGATCTATCAAAATTTACATTCCTAACCAGTAATGTATGTCACACTTTAGTGCAATGATTTGTTTTGGTTAAGTGCGCTGGCTATTTTTTTTAACAGCCTATGAAATGTGTTGTGATCTAATAAGGTGCGAAATTTTGTGGTGTTAACCTGAAAAAAGGAGTTGGTACTACGTAATCATCCATGGATAACAAGTTTTAATTGCCTCACTTTAATTGGATTCTACTCTCACGAGAATTGAGTCTATTTTTAAAAATATTCTCTATTCAACCCAAACCTTCCAGAAGAATGCACACTCAAGTCTTCGTCACTGTCATTGAAGCAAAAAAATTGATTATGTGGTTACAATCCAAGCGGTTCATATGCGTTACCAGATTAACTTCTGTGCCCAGTAAACCGGGTGCATGTATTATTAAGGTAAAGGAAGAGGTGGAAACTAGGGGAGTACATTCCTACAAACACTAACTTAGATTTTGCAGGCTATTGTTCTATCATCCGTTTAGTTTAAACTATATGCTTCCGTGAGGAGCCTCTTCACATTCTGAGGCATCACCAGCGAGTTGTTCCAGAATTCATCTCCCAAAGCTCTTCTTATTTCATGTAAGAGCTGTTGAAAGGAGTGTCCTAAATCAGATGCTATCGCTGGAAAAGGTAAAAAAGAGTAAGGCCCGTGGAGTTGCTCCGAAGTAATGTAGGCAACACCTGTCTCTTCGTCTTGAGGGACATGCCAGGATACAATACACATAATAATTGCAGTTACTGTTGCTACTTGATTTTTTGACGACATTATTGCTTGAGGATTGCATTGAATCGCTAAGAGCAACCCTTCGAAAGCGTCATGACGTTCATTTGGATCGGCAACACACGACAGGCCTTCACACCATCCGCTCAAAAAACGTGGTAAATCATCCTTCACAAAGCTAGCGTCAACTCGAGAGAGGCGACCGATTGTTGCGGCAGCATTTTCTGTCAACCCAGGAATAGTTGATTTGTTGGAGTCAATAGCATTCCCCATGACAAGCGGTATTAAGCGGCTTAGTATCTCGTTGACAAACGGCCTTATGATTGCTGCATTCTTTCCGCATCGCACGCAAATTTCTCCGAGTGCCCAAGTACTATTATTACAAACGTTGGGGTGCTGAGGATCAATCGATTCGACAACTTCCTTCAAAAACTCAGGAAGAGCAGCCTCGATAATAGAGGGACATTTTCGAGCTAAATCTCCGAGCACAGCAAAAGCGCTTACGCGTACACTTGAAACCAAATCGCAACACAGACTATGAAGCACTGTAATAAAGTGGTTGCCGTATTGACTTCCCACTACTAGCCCGTAAAAATTTTCTCCTAATCCCTCGACTAAACCGTCTATTACATCTGCACAGCAAGTAATATGGTCATAATCTTCTTCTCGTATTTCATCAAGCGCATTCTGGGACACGACATGTTTCAATCTACATTTTTCAATTGTAACAAGACACTTATGGGAAAGCAAGAAAATGAGTAAATTAGTCGATACGCTGAATATATTTGGTAGATTATTGATTCACTTACCAGATCAAAAATTTGGACAGCCCATGGTTGAATACTAGATCCTACGACAGCGGTTACACATGACAAACATTCCATAAGAGGTAATAATTGTTGATTCAATGGATCGTGGTGAGATTGCCAAAAGGTGACGAGTGGAGGTATATAAATTTCTGGTAAGTTCATTGATCCTGTTGCTTGTCCAATAAATTCCGCCATCACAGATACTGTATCAAACAAAACGAGCAAACTTTTTGTTTGATAAAAGCTCAGTGCTTTAATTATAGTTTTGTAGATCGGCTCAAGAAATGGTACAAGAAGCTCAGAACAACTTTCAACTAGGCGTCCAAATGCACTGCAAGAAGCTACCTGTATTGATTTGTTTACGTTCAAAAATAGAAGCATCAATTCCTCAACAAGGTTGCCAATCATTGCAGATGGTGATTGCTCCTGACAACCTTGCTCACAAATCCATTCCCCATATCTGCATATTGTCCAGCACGCAATACATCGCAATTGCGGCAAGTCTTCCTTTAATTGACTTAAGAGATATGAATAAAGTTGGGTCAAATGTACCTCCATCTCTCCCTGGCAACCCTCTGCAATGGCGCCCAAAGCTAAGATAGACGCTTCTCTAACCCACAAGTTGTTATTTGTAAGTCCTTCCTGTAAGGCGGGCAGAAAATGTGGAAGTATTGCCGAAGGTCCGTACATGCCAGCCAACACATCCAACGAAGCTGCAGAACATTTCCGAAGAGACCACTCGTTATCGTCATCACTTGTATCCTCTTCACTTTCACCAACTTCTCCTTTACTATGACGACTTTTGTGAAATATCGGTGCTACATCTTGTAACCTATCGGGAGATTGATTTTCATCGGCTATGTTTTGTTCTAAAAGCTCTTCTATTTTGTCGTTCTGATATACCATGCCATTCAATAATATTGGAATTAGCCGTGGCAGCAGGGATTGAACTGTTTGTACCATTTCAAAAGAGCACACTTCATCACTTAGTGACGCAAACGTTAACCAGAATTCGCACGCATCAAGGGCGACAGAAGAATCCGAGTCAGACGTAGAGACTACCATAAACTCGGCAATCGATGCTATATGAGGGGAAACAAAGTCCGCCTGAATAGAAAGACTAAGGAACATACCGACTAAAGTTAGATATGGCTTGAAAGTCAATGAAAAAGATGCACTGCCTTACATGGATACGATAGCGCGACAAACCTGTTGTCTCACCGCTGGATCGGGATCTTGCGATAATTTACTCAATCCTGCCAAAAATGCATTCATGTTTACGATGAGCGCACCAGGTAAATACTCTATCAAATGGTTTAAGCACCGCAATGAATACTTTCTATATTTCACCTTAGAAGCTTCAAAATATTGGAGAAATAATGGCACAAGAATATTCAATGGCCTGCCCAACGCTTCCGAGTCAAGCAGAGTTGGTCTGTCTTCACACAATTTCACCAGAGCGTTAAATGCGCCATCTACCCCATTTTCTCCGCTAGATTGGTTCTGAAGACATGAAGTAATGAAAGAAATTATTTCTCGCCATTCATTTAATGAAAACATACTATTCCCAGGTTGACTTGAGGTCACACTACAACTCGCTATGCAAGATCCTGCGACGCTCCGTATTTGAGAATCGGAATCTATCATACAACGTAGTAATATTTCTTTGAGTTCATTCTTTATAGAGTCTTCTGCAATAAGTTTCACACGAAATTTTGGAACGTTCGCAACCAGAGCTTCTGATTTAAACGGAGGTTTAAGTAATGAATTCTTTAACAATAAACCTGCCATTTGTCGGTACTGCCTCCACAAAGTCGTATCATGATCTAATTGTAGTGCAGAAGTTGGATCTTTGTTTTGAAATGATCTTCTAGTATCAGGGTGATTCTCCTCGTACAGAGGGCATGCCAATATTCTACCAAAGTTCAAAATCAAATTGGTATAGCTTTCGTCAGACTGAGAAAAGGCTACATCACGTAGATGTAGAGCCTTTTGATGTTCCGCAGCAGCCGGATTGGATAATGCCGCGAGTAACGCTATTGCTTCGCCATTGATAGATGTCATTAAGGACTATTCTAACATTCAATACACAAAATCCAATGACTATTATTGATGACAAGTGATATATAATTCCTTGACACTTCGTACTACAACAGAGTGTGTAGAGAAAGTATTGCTTCTACGCAATATATTCACGCTTATTATCCGTTCACAACACACAAACTTGTGCAAGTCTTCCTAACTTGCAATGCAAAGATGGCAGTAGCCTCAGTTAGAGTCAAGCCTGAGTGATTACACACAATAGTAGCAACAATGATTTTCGTTACGAAAATTAAGAAGAGATGGTATTCATATACCGGTACATGAGTGCAGCGAACACCAATAATTTCAGAGCGTAGGGTTTGGTGTTTGGTGGTGATGATGTGTCGTCCAATGCGAATTTATGACGTCATAAACGAATGTTGCCATCGCTTTTCCCGATCGGTACACCAATCACCTGCACCTGCCCTCGAAGAATCGGACAGATTCATTCAATACACATCTTTTCGGTTCAGAAACATGGTGGTCCTCATCAACAATGGGCAACAGCTGGAGACCGGATCATCCTTGGCCGAATCCGCTTATTCCATCCAAGAGAGCGATAGCACCAATGGTGGGCTTCGTGGCCTTATCGACGACGTATCGACTTCGAAATCAGTCCTTACTCAACTCCGCGAGGACATTATCGCTCCAAAAAATAAAAGTATTTCCTCTCCCTTCTTTAGCAATGTTCCCATGATTTATTGTGATCATACAGCTTCTAATCGAGCGTTAAATACCATCGAAACTTTCATTCGAGATACAGTTTTGCCTTTATACGCTAATACACATACTACGACCTCGCACACTGGGTCGCAGTCAACGGCGTGGATGGCGGAAGCGCGACAGATTGTTGCCGAGGCGTGTAATGCTCGTATAACTGGTAAAGCAAGTCAGGATGTTGTTTTGTTTACTGGATCAGGGGCAACGGGGGCAATTGAATTGGCATTGGAACTTTCTGTTAGTACGTGGAGATCGAAAGGGACATCTTGTAATAATCGAGTGATGGTTTTTGTCGGACCGATGGAGCATCATTCCAATATGTTACCATACAGAGAGTTAGGAAAGAAGTATAACGATTTGGATGTAACTGTGATCAATGTTCCTCCAAAAAGTCCAAGAAATGGTGCTGTGGATATGGATCGGTTAGAGTTGATGCTACAGTCAGTCGCTGGAGAGACCAATGCAGGTACGTTGATGATAGGATGCTTTTCGGCTGCTAGTAATGTGACAGGGCTGTTGAGTGATGTTCCATTAATTAGTCAGATTTTGCACAAGTATGGTGCATTATCATTTATTGATTATGCAACTGCCTCGCCATACATTGAAATTGATGTAAATTTTTCCCCTGACGCAAGAATTGATGCAGCATTTATATCCACCCACAAAATTGTTGGAGGAGTAAATACACCAGGAATCTTGGTAATTAAAAAGTCTCTCATTAATAGAACAATTGCTCCCCCGACAAGAGTGGGTGGTGGTACCGTGTTTTATACAACTGAAAGCGATACTTTCTACACAACAAATTGGGTTGATCGTAACGAGGGTGGCACACCAAATGTGGTGGGGTCTATTCGTTGTGGTCTAACATTCTTGAACCGAAAGAAGCTTTTGCGACTTAACTATGTTGAAGAATATAAAGAAATGTGCTCTGAATTAGGTAACCCATTCAGGTCCGATTCTGTTGGTGAAACTTTGAGTATCAGAGACTTTGAATGCAAAACCAGAGACCTTGCCATAAACTTTTTGAAGAAAAAAGCCTCGAATGTTATTATTTTGGGAGATAACGAGGAGGAGCGTAAAGAGGACCACCTTCCAATTATTTCGTTTCTTGTCCGTTGCGGTGATCGATTCCTTCATTACAATCTTGTCTGTGCAATCTTGAATGATGTGTTTGGTGTACAAAGCAGAGGTGGTGAGTATTTCCACACTTTTGTATCCAAGTTTCACACATATGAAGTGACTCACATATGATTTCAAGGATGTCAATGCGCTGGCCCTTATGCTCAGAGGCTCCTTGGCTTATCCTCTTACAAGGATGGTTCCTATGTTCCCACTATGGGTAATGACAGAATTTTAGGTAAGGGTAATGAATATTCCATAAAATTTTAGTTATGTTTTCGCCTAACATTTTCTTCTAAAAACAATATAGAAATTCTTGTTAATGAAAAGGCAGAACTTTTACGTCCTGGCTTTTCCAGAATAAGTTTGAACTTGACCTTATCTCCGAAAGAAATTCGATATGTGTTGTCGAGTATAGTTTGGGTATGTCGAAATGGATTTAAACTATGCGCAAAGGGGTTTTATGGTATGAATAGTAGAACTGGTGAATGGAGACATAAAATGCGACAGAGTAAACCTTTAGGTGACGGAAGAATATGGTTAACAAATTATTCCAGTGGCGAGGCACCAACCGAAAATTCGGAATTACTTGACCTTGATATTTCATTGGATCGCGCTGAATCACTACTTGAAGGAAGCAAAAGTTCAAAAGAATTTTCCACTGCCGATATATACGAAGAAGTCCGCTGGTTTGTTACACCATCAGACTGCGCAAGGTTATTGGAATTAGCATCCTCTTCAAATTCTCTGTCCGATGTTTTGAATGGTCCTATCCGCATCGATGTAAATGAGTTCTCTTGCCAGAATAATGATGCTTCACAACCATCTTCTGGTAAATTGAAACATGGAGTGATGGATGCTCAAATGTTTAGCTTCCGGGACGGAGAATTTAGTGGAGAGGCAAAATTAAGCGAAATCGTGGATGGCCATGATTCGGGAGAATTGTCGGATACATGCGTTGTGTTTTTTGACGAGAAATGGCTTGTGATTTCTGAAGTTATAGCGAAGTATTCATCTTCTAATTTGGGCAATAGTCAAGAGAATGAAAAGAAAGAAAATGACAACTCGATTTCTGATCAGATAATTAATGCCGGCACCCCTGTTGTATGTCAGAAAGATGAGTCTGCAATGAGAAATGAAAAATGTGCGATTTCGAAGGTTGAAAAGAAGAAACGTCATTACATTATTCCATCAAAAAAGTTCATGAGAAGCATTCAAAAAGCTATTATTGAACATGATATGATCCTTGAGAATGATATACTACTGCTGGGGTTATCTGGAGGAAAGGATAGCTTGTCTTTGTTGCACATTTTGATTTATTTGCAGGCCAAGTTGCCTCAAAAGTTCACAATAAAAGTTCTCACTGTTGACCCCGGGAGCAGTGGTTATGATCCTTCTAGTTTAGTTCAATACATTGGCGGATTGCGAGATGGTTATGGCCGGGAGATAGAATACCACTATGTCAAGCAAGATATTATGGATAGAGCATACGAGAGAAATTTTGGTGGTGATGAGAAAAATCGTGTCACTAGTATTTGCGCATATTGCGCTCGAATGAAGAGAGGTATAATGTATTCGACAATGAGAAAATGTGGGGCAAACAAACTAGTTTTAGGTAAGATGTATCTGAGAAAAGTAGATTCTTCGCATGAATGTCTTTGACCACATTTTTCTTTCAAAAAGCTCAACATTTAGACGACGGAGTAGAGAGTACGATGATGAGTTTGATGCACAACGGATTTCTTCGAACAATGAAAGCTCACTACACAATTAATATGGGTGATCTAGCTGTAATCAGACCGCTTGTTTACACAAGAGAGGCAGAACTGACTGCTTTTGCCTTAAAACATAATCTTCCTATAATTAACGAAAACTGCCCAGCATGCTTTGAAGAACCAAAAGAACGTGCTCGAATAAAGAAGCTTCTTGCTAGAGAGGAGGCTTTATTTTCGTAAGTTATTTAGGTACCATAAGTCGTGGGGTACGAAAAACTTCATTTTCTATCGCTTGCAACTTACAATTGCTCTTTCTACTAGAAACTTGTATGACAATATGAGGAAGGCTATCATACCTTTGATGCATGCCGATAGTTCGGCGTTAATGTGGAGTTACACGAATCAAACATTAGAGAAGAGTAGAAAAGATAAGAGAAGAACGAAAAATGAAGTTTCAAATGGAACGAAACCCAAAGTAAATGCCAGGGAAGAGCATAAATGCGAACAGGTACAAAGTACAATGCTGTTAAGGGAAGCAAGTGAAGATGAGCTTATCGTGGAGTTGGCTCGACGTCGTGCGGAAAAATTCGCTTTGAAAGGTTCATTGCAGAAACAGCCGGAACCCGAGAAGAGTACTACTACCGATGCACCCGTTTGCAGTATCAACGGTGGACCCGGGGCGATTCCATGTTATGAACTAATGGAATAATTTTTGCATATTTTTGAGGACTGCTTTTACCGAGTTCGTGTGTGTCGTCTCTGTTTTTATATATGGGACATTTGTTATATTGACAGCATAGCCAGCAAGATAGTAAACAAAGTATTATCTAGGCCTTTTACCGCATAATAATCGAAGGAACCAACGCAGCTACACTAGTCATAAGAAGATAATTATAAGTTGAATAACTCCCTATCTTCGAACTTAATTGTTCGAATTTCGATCATTCGGTTAAGTTACTGCAATTAGGATCTCTGCTTTGATCTTCAAATCTCGCTTTTCATTCAGAGTCTCAGGCCAATGATCTCTTTTGAGGAAGTGCAAAGCCTGCACTTCCCTACCACCGAGATCGCTTCGACATCACTTGCATGGATCCTGTGACTTCTAATGCATCGATTCGTAGATCCAATATAAGCGAAAATCATTCGAGCATTGATGAAAACCATGACAGTTGGATAGGAGTCTGTCCCACCCTTCTGAAGGCAACTTTGCTAGACTTTTGAGGAATGCTTTGGTTTCGTCCGTCTAAACCAAAAAAGGTGTGAAATATCGACGTTGGCTCTCGTAGTGCTTGCACTATTTCATTTTCCCCTTCTCTTTTAGTTCCAAGACCTTTGCAGATTGCAGATTCCTATAAAACTTGCATTCAAGATTCGTTACTCGAATATCAATAATAGTATCAGTCGATTCCTCCCAGAAGTCCCGAACCAATAGATCATCGCGATCGATATTTCGAAAGTCTGGTGAGGAGGATCTAATTAGCTAATATGTTCTATTACCATATTACTATGCGTTAGGGTATCGAACGAATTCTTTTTCGAGTGTTTACACGGATTAATATACATTTAAAATTTATTAGGATACGAGTATGGTGCATTGGAGGGCAACTGGGAAGTGGCGGAATTACGAGTGTAGATGAAAAAGTAATGTGTATTGTGAGGGGAACGCCCAAGACATACCACGACACAAACGACGATTCGACTCAATGCAAGCACCAAAAAATGCAAGCGGCACACACTTTCTCTCTCTGATGAACATTAACTCCGTCATCCACTCCCACTTCCCTCATAACCATGATTGCAACCCACACTTCCCATAACCTTCCAACACAATAGAGTGAGAGTGGCAATGAGATCACGTTATCAATCAAATGAGGCGTCGACGTTTAATCTCCCACTGAGCGACGTGACTGCCAATCCGCAGTGTACCCAACAGCAGCATGCTTCCATGGATGAAAGTCGGCGCAGCGATCGCGATCGCCATCGATGTGATGATAATGTTTCAGCTCCACCTGTTCAATCGGACGAAAGCTGGCGTGCGTCACATAGGTATGAAGAGGACGTACGTAGATTGAGTGGGAAGAAACATAAACGTAAAAAGAAGAAAAGGGCTCGTCGTCGAGTGAAGCACCGAGTCTCTGGTCCGGCAGGAGAGTTGCTTCTCATGACAGGCAATGATGGTGGTTGTAATAAGAAAAAGAGTGTTATTATTTCAACACAGTCTCATTCGGATCAACCTCCCGCTGTATCACCTCAAAATTCGTCATCTGTAGCAGCTAGGGCTGTCATGCCAGTAAGTTCATTTGTTGATTGTGATGTTGTGAGTCAGACTCAAATGACTCTCGACGACGAAGATGAGGTGGTACATGTACGTAATCGGAGGCACTTCCAATCACAGTATGATCCTAATAGTGGGGTAGATGGTTTTCTACAATTAAGTCCTGCTTGGACAGCTTGCTGCATTTCACTGG
>Ga0209092_10000489_pt1 | contig 38837 bp, 20 predicted proteins | sample FraStrMetagenome_FD_187446 | JGI IMG/M metagenome (GOLD analysis project Ga0209092, IMG submission 187446) | Marine eukaryotic phytoplankton communities from Arctic Ocean - Fram Strait ARC3M Metagenome (SPAdes) (version 2) | ecosystem: Environmental > Aquatic > Marine > Oceanic | place: Fram...
CAACACGTTCTCGCTCTACTATACCACCACCTCCACCACCTCCTCCTTTTTCTTCGACTAAAAATGAATCGAATGTCGAGAAATCGAGATATGATGCTCAAGTAGAGAATATACTACCCCCACCTCCACCTCTACAAAAGCAAAGTTCAGTGGAAGCAAAAAAGTCTCAGTTCCACCCCGTTCCACCACCTCCACCTCCAATGGAATCTCTGTCGACAATCAAAACTTCATTGCATCCAAATCAGAGATTGAAGATGAACTATGATTCGCTAGAAAACAAGGAAAGCTCCAGTAAATTACCTAGCTTTCAAAATCAACCACCTCCTTATCAACAACAACAATATTATCAACAAAATCAACAAAATCAACAAAATCAACAACCTTCCCATCAATACCATACTCAATATACACAGCAAACGGGAACAAGGCCATCTGTACCCCCTAATTTTTCTTATCAAAGTAGACAGTCCTCATCGGCATCATCCTTCTTTCGTCGTATAAAATCTGTCGCATCAGCCGCAGCTTCCACAGCTGCAGAGACTGCCTCATCCATGGTACAAGAAAGTAAACAAGACGTTTCATCTATTTTCAAAAAAGTAAATACTATGAAACAAAATTCTCATCGAAGTTCTTCCTTCCAGCGAAATAGCGGTGGTAATACTGGCCATGATAACTACAACATTAGAAGGGAAACTGAACATTCATTTTCAAAACCCCCTCCACAACCAGTAATGCCTGAATTGTCTCAAAGAGGAAACCCACAATCATGGTCATCTGAAGGAAATGGACCTGATGTTATTCGAAGTCAAACAGCATCCTATTCACCTTCTCGTGAACCTGTAGTATCGTCTTCGTCTTCCTTTCTGGACGATATTAAAGCAAGTATTTCGAAGGACTCGCCTACACCATCTAATCTATATTATGCTTCTGATGACGAGGGTGATGGGGATCACTACCTTAACAATGATGTTGAAGAGGATGATTCTGATAACGAAAATCGTATGGATGACGAGACTGAGAATGAGGATGTTGACAGCGATTATGACCACGAGAATTACGATCAAGATCCCAGCCGTATTTTATCTTATAAATCAAAATCATTTTCCCAAAATAAACTCCAATCGCAGCCTCCATCACAATCACAAAATTCTTACCCATGGAATCTCCCTTCACCAAAGTCTCAGCTTCGATCGCAACCAACTCTTACCAAAGCAAACATACCCCCATCTTCATCATCATATTCAGCTTCAAACTCCACCCCTCTTTCGGGTTCAAACAGAAACCCAATTCCTTCTGCTTCAAACAGACATCCTTCTTCTTTTCAACCTCAATCATCAGCATCAGCATCTCCACAAAGAACTCAACAAAATCCATTTTCTTCAACCGGTAATCAAAATGGCGCTACATTGAGGAAACCTTATAATAAGGTGAAGCATGATTATTCCCCTTCTTCTTCTTCTTCAAAGCTATCGCAAGCATTTGAAGCTGTATTATCTCCCTTCTTTATTGCTTCTCAAGCAGTCTCCAAAGTAAATCCCTTTAAGAGGCGTAATATCATCGACACAGATTTATGGGGAGATGATTCGAAAGATAGTTCCATGGATAAAGGTGAATCTAGGTCACGTTCAATAATACGTGCTTCCTCCTCAACATCACCACCCAAGTCAGATGTTCCATTACCTGTTTTGCATTTGATGCAAAAAACATATCTCCCACGAGAATTATCTGAATATTCATCATTGGGAACCAAAAAGGCTATTATGGATGTCATTGCACTAGTATTTTTCATTGCATTTATTCGTTCGGACTCTTGGGGAATGCATGCACTTCCTTGTTCTGTTTTGACATTATTTACATCACATCTTTTATTTGATAAACGTATTCAACGTTTATCAAAAGCTAAAGCAATACAAGCTTGGGATGAATCCAAATATGCTCAGTTATGGAATAGGCTTGTTGCTGCTGTACCCTTTGACTCCAATTTACCTAATGTCATGTCTAAATCTGCCTCAGCAAAGGTTTTAAGTAGCATTGAAAGCAAGCGATTGGCATCCTACGTGGCATTGGTAACAATTTCTATTCTTATCACTACAATATCAGATGTTCGGGTTCTACTTCGTGCATTAGGAGGGACAATTTGGAATGCCTTTAATATAAAAAGCATAAGATCGTTGCCAATAGAGTGGACTATAGCTTGGGATGAATTGAAGAACGTTTGGATGCCATGGGTACAGTTAGCTGAAGAAATGGGGAAAGGGGTGATTCAGTACACAATGGAAAATCCACTTGTAATTGTTGGAAAGTTCAGCCTATTCTTTGCTCTTTGGTTCGCAACATTTTTGCCTTCCTTTGAGAATTTGTGGAGGAAAAGGCAAAAAGAACCATCTATAGATCCTTCTGAGGAAGAAAAAGCTTCCTCCACTTTTAATTTAGATTCGAATAAAATTGCAGCTTTAGGTAGATCCAGTTCATCCCGTTTACAGTTGACTTCATCATCTGTAATCCAAGGGCTTTTGGATAGATGGAAATTGATGCAGACTTCTCCAATAGAGATGAATACTTTGTCTTTGGATGCTATACCTTCTAATAATGGCAAACATTCAACTTCAAATATTTCATCGACATTTCGTGGAATAATATATAACTTTCTGACAATGTCTGTTTTGTCTATTCCATTCTTCTTGTTGGATACTTCACCGGCTTCAACATCCGACGAATTTTCCAAAAATATCTCAAACGCAATGCTCCAATTAGCTGCAATTCTTTTCCAAACCTTCGTTCTTACGCACAGAGTAATATCCTATGCTCTTGCGTCGACTCAAGCAGACATTATATCCAAACCATTTTTATCAACTTTGTCCAAAACTATATCATCTCTATCCCAACCAATATCTTCTAGAGGTCCATCAGAGTTCGAACTGCAAAGAATGGCTTCTCCAACAAAAGGGATCAGTGTTTCAGATGTATGGACAGCTCATGCAACCAAGCGTGCCTGGGCAACTGAAGGTGTTTCCTTTAGTTGTAGAGCTGGCGAAGTTGTTTTGATTTTGGGCGACGAAGGTATGGGAAAGTCACGTTTATTGACGTCTATTGCTGAGATCATTTATTCTCCTGTATCATCAGCAAAGTCTACGATTCCAGTTAGAGGTACAGTGAGTATAGCGGGAATTGATTTAGTCAAGAATAAAGGATATAAGGGCCATCGAGAACGAGTGGGAGTTATGTTGAACGATGTTGGAAGCATCTCAGATGCTGCCAACATTTTATCCGGTTGCACTCTAGAGGAAATACTAGAACCTGATGATGGCTCCGGTGGACCAAAAGCTGCTTTTGGAAATAGATCCAAGGATAGAAAGTCAGCTTCCTCCATGGCCAAGCAAAAGAATGCGGTGAAAATTGCTCTTCAAGTACGTTCATAATTAGGCAACATGTTTTTATCTTGATGATATCTTGCAGAATCTATACCGACTAACTTCACTATCATCTCTTTTTTTTATCAAAGATAACCGGCTTGAATAAGAGCCTACTGCCGCGCTTATCCAGAAAACTAGCAACGGTAGTCTCGGCATCGGAAGAAGAATTAGCACCATCATCGTTAAGACCTCCATCCTCTCTACTTTCACCATCACAATGGAAAAAAGTTCTCCTTACGAAAATATTAGCAGCGACAATAGCCAACAATACAGGTTCTCCAACGTCAACAACGAGGAGCATGATGGGCTCTATTCTTCTTCTCGATGATGCACTCTCTTGTTGCAATGAAGTAGAAGAAGCAAATATTATCAAATCATTAAAGAGCACAGGAGCAGCAACAGTCTTAAGCTCAAATAGATGGGCATTGGGAAGATTTGCTGATCGAGTAATTGTCATGAGGAATGGTAAGATATTAGAGAGCGGTACTCATACAGAATTGTTGGGAAAGGGTTCCATACAGAGTTATTACGCGTCACAATGGGATGCAATTACAGCATCCTAGACTAAGAAGTATACAATTCGTAAATGAAAATGTCAAATATTTCATTTTCCCATACCATGAAATCAGTATAAATGATTATAATGAATTTTTATGACAATTATACTGGTTTTCCCAATCCATTCATAATAACGACTTCCATTTCACCACCTTTGGTTCTATTCTCATTAGAATAGGATATTTGAGATGATGCAACATTCGCAGCATCCAACACCCTTGAGTCAAAAGTTGGAGTGTATTGAAATGTTTGTTCTGATGCATTATTCCCGTCCTCTGAATCATAATCTAAAATTGGGCAACCCACTGTATATTTGCATATCTTACAGGATTCAATTTCATGTCGGAGCAATTCCCCAGTAGCACGTTTCATATTTTTAAGATTACGTTCACGTATGCCATCACGGTCACTGCCTCTAGAAGTTGGATGGCTACCTTTGGGGCGGAAACACGAAGGGAGTTTGGAGGGTGGCGTTAAGGGAATGCCAAATAATTCCTGTCGAAGGTATCCTAATTCAATCAAGTCCTGAACCGTCTCAACGTGTCCATTCTCTATGGCAGAATCATAATTGTGTTGACTTGTATCATAGTCAGTGTTAGACTCCTCTAATATGGTAGAATCGTCCCATGATGATTCTTTCCATAATAAATTAATTAGTCTAGCTTCTTCACATATCATAGAATCTATAACTCCCAATCGTATTAAGACAAGCAACAATCTCTGTCGACTTATCTGAATACTATTAGAGTGTATTCTAGGTTGTGGTAAGTTCATTTTATTGGCATCAGAACGGGTGACAGCACAAGGAGGAGATCCCAATATGGCCAATGCTAAGGTCCCCAACCAAATGGCTTTATCCTTGGGAAGAGTATTAGGGATGGGACGGCGAGTGGTTTGAATCTCATCCAATTGAGACGACAATTTTGACAATCGATCTGCAGCCGCTTTCCTAGAAATACAATTATTTCTTAAATCGTTTATAATATCTTCCAAATCATGAGAGTAGACAGTGGTAAAGACAGGTTTAGAAATGTCATCATGTGTAATATTCCATGTATTCATTGACGATGCACTTTTTTGAATGATTTTCTTCTTTTTTTCGAGGGGTGTACCGTTTTCTAAGATGGAGGCTCTAGGATGATAATCCGTGTTGGAAAGTTTTTGCCGAGCTAAATGTTTGTACCAAACTCGAATGGCACTCACAAGAAGATTGCCCTGTTTGCGCAAACTTCTAAAATGTGGATTGATCATCAATTCACGAGAAAGACAGGTGGGAATGGTTAGCAATTTGGCTCCCTTTGGCAATGATCTTTTATATTGAGCAATGAAATAATGGGACGCAATTTCAAAGAAAACAGAAGGTGGTAATTTGTACCATTCCAAGGAAGAACCTTTCGTGGGTGTAAATTGACGTAGTAATAACTCGGAGGTATATTCATGACCTGGATAAATAACCACTTTGGGTTTGGAATCATTCGTATTAGAGCAGCGAATTAGCATTTCTGCAAAACATCGTTCGGTACTGTAAGATCCTTTATGTGGATGCACTGCATCATGGGCCTTTCTTTTTTCAATATGGGCATTAGTTTCACGTCCATAATCAAGATCTGCTTCAAAAGGAACTCCTCCACCTCCAGAAAACATGGCGTCCCCCACAAACAAATAATTAACAGGAGAATATTCGGATTTATTGGGATTGAGAGTGGATAGTTTATACACAACAGAGCCTCTTGTATGTGCTGGAACAGAAATGACTTCAATCTGAATATATCGATTAATATTATGATCTCCAATAGAGGGAATCTCCAAAATGTCCCCATTTTGCACTGGATTTGTACACATGGGCACATGTTCCACAGCTCCAGCAAAAATTTGAGTAGGGAAACCAAATCGGTCATTAAATTCCACAATCTCTTTATTTCCTGCGCAATGATCATGATGTTTATGAGTACACAAAATAGCCACAATACGAATCTTTCTCCCATGATAATGTTCATCTTGAATCATTTGCATGGTTTCCAGCATGGTAGAAGCATCTCCATTATCCACAATGATACCTAAGGCTGGGACGGTGCTGGGTTCATTTCGATGGGGTGGACAGACAATTAAATAGATTAGATTATCTGTCAAAATGGGTATAGTATGGATATAGACTCGTCGTTTTAAAACTTCAATACGTTGTTCAATAGCACGAGAATGGGCTTTATTGCTATTTCCTTTCATGGACCATCTGACAAGTTTTAGATGACCCCATTTGGCAATGTTGAGTGGATACAAAAATTGAATGAACCAATTTCCACGTTTTTGAAGGGGTGCACAGAGTAATAAAGTGATCAAGATGGAAGGTAGACGCAATGTGAAAGTAGTGACAAAGAATATTCCCAAAAGAAAAATGAGAAGGAAGCAAAAAGGTCTCATAATGTAAGTGTTGTGTCTAATTTCTCGAAAGAGGTGAGTTAAGCTCCATGATTCATCGTTGCTTTGTTGAGAGGATCTCATGAAATTTTTAGGATTGTAGGTAGAGGATTTGGAGGGAGGTAATAATGGTTGATTAATTGTGACAATTTTTGACGGTTGAAAGATTTTGAATCACGAATAAGCTTTATCAGAATGTGTACTTGTCTTTAGTTGAATTTGTTGGAGAAAGACAATTGCTTGTTTTGAAAGGGAATATAATAATGTAGAATAGTTGATGAAAGGAACGATTTTGGCGGTGGATTATGTTGTGTGCAGAGATGATGAAACACAATCTCGATGGTAAGATACAGTCTTTTGACAGGTGTTACCGTAACAATGATTCAAGCGTGATCCGTGTTTCAACTTTGAACGATTTATATTGCAAAATTTTGATTTTCAACTTATTGGTTGTGTACGTTGAGCATGCGTAACCATCTCCTTGTGGCTTTCTTTTGATCTATTTACCTATTATGACCGGCGGCTGTAGGATCATTCTTGAACGTTGTGTACATTACGTTCATCGATAGGAGTTTTTAAGCTACTTTAAACATGTGCATCAAACAAGAAATTTACCTAATGTTACACTTAAAATTCCTGGTCTATGCATACGTGTACATAGTTCATACTCATAAGAAAATCAACGGCTAAATAAAATCACATTCATGTCACCAATGACATTCAATCTACCTTACGTATTGAAAATCAGTGTTATTATTTTATTATATGCCTATATTAATTAGATTACACACTTTAGCATAGGATTGACACCCATCATCATTTATGTTGCTTCGATTGAAACAAACACAGATTCATCACATCCTACACATATTACTACATTTTCATTCGGCATTAAATTCCTATATCGTAAGATCACCACAACCATTGATGATGCAATGAAAATACTAAAAAATAAATAATTTTTCATTGATTCCAATCATGTGGCGAATATATCAACAAATTTATCTACCATCATCTCGTCGATGCATTCCTATTCGTTCCATTTATTCCATTTCAAATATCATCCGTTGGTATTCTGATGATAGTGCCAAATCTACAGGATACCAATCTATTGGATCGTTTCATTCAGAAAATATTGAAACATTAATCTCCCTTCCAAAGACTGACTATCAGTCTCCTCCTCTTCCGCCAGAACTCCCTACATTACCTGTTCCTTCTGCTTCTCTCCAAGATGTCCAATCAGACTTTATAGTGACCCAATCCAAAAACTGGACTTTTTTGAATCATGGTGCATTTGGAGCAGCTTTGCAATGTGGACATATTCGATCTAATCAATGGCGGGACTATTTGGAACTCCAACCTCTGCGTTATTTTGATCGGACACTTTTACCACACTTGACATATTCTGTACGTTATCTGGCCGACTTTGTGAATGGAGATCCTAGATCTATGACTCTTTTGCCCAATGTTACTAGTGGAATGAATGCTGTCTTGTCAGGATATTGTAAACACAGGGCTTGTAAGAAAAATGGGATTTTTTACTTTGATGTTTCCTATGGAAGTACCAAAAAAATGATGCAGGTATATGCTGACAATAAAATTGAATTGGTGGAAATTTTAGTTCCATTTCCTATTGTACCGTCTTCTACCCAATCTTCTCACTCATCCTATTCGGTCATATTGGAAGAATTGTTAGATCATGCCATCTCAAAACAAAAAGCCAAAGGAATGGAATTGCAAAACTCATTATTGATCTTAGATCATATTACATCCAATACTGGCCTTGTACTTCCCATTGAAAAGCTCGCTAAACGAGCCAAAGAAGAAGGTATGATTGTAGTTGTTGATGGAGCACATGGAACGCTGTCATTGGATTTGAATATGGATCAAATCATGACTAATGACGACAATCACAAATACAGATATATTGATATCTACCTTTCCAATGCACACAAATGGCTCTCCAGTCCACGAGGAGCTGGATTTGTCTATTGTAACAAACATGAATTCAGAGAGACGCTTTTACGATATCCTGCCATTGTATCGCATGGTGTTGATGACGGATTTCTTAGTAGATTCATATGGGATGGATGTAGAGATTATTCCAGTGCTTTGTCTCTTCCCACCATTTTGGATTATTGGAATAGAAAAAATCCGGATAAAGTTCGAACAATTAATCATACTTTGCTTTTAGATGCCATTTCAAGACTAGCATATCAATGGCATTCTTCCTCTTTACCCTCGAACTGGATGCACTGTGATACTGAAACTCAGGAAAATGTATTATTACAACAGCAAATTATTCTTGTTCCAACCGACATGAATGCATTTATGGCTTTGATCCGTCTTCCGACAACTATATCTGGAAAAAACATAGAAGACTCAAAATCGTCCACTGAAGCCAAAAAACTGCAAGATTATTTGTATTCTCAAAATATTGAAGTTCCAATTAAATGTATTCAGGGAGTACTTTATGTCCGAATCTCTTGCCATATTTACAATACATTGGAACAATACGATGTTTTGGGAAGGACTATTCAAGCCTTAATTAAAATCCACTAAGTCCATCTATCATACCAATCCCTCTCTGGAATTGAGATCCATGGATTAAATATATGCAATAATTTTTACATATTTTGGTGAAAAATTATGAGAAAAGAAATCTCACAAATGATGTGTATCTCATTTCACGTAATAACTTCAGAATTTCATACGTACAACAGCGTACTATACGTTAGTCACATTTATCAACTCAATTAAGTTTTTTCATTCAAAGCGCGACTTTTCTTGCTTCACTTTCAAGCTCCTCGAACGAACAAAATGAATCACGCCACATGAAATTACCACCATGAGCACAAATCCAATCATCCACCAAGATAGTAATGATGTTCTAAATTCAAATAAAAATGAAATAAATTCTACTGAAACCTTCGAAACATCATTTGCACCCCTAGCACATCACTTATTTCCAGATGGCATTCGACATTATCTAAACAAATCTGCATCTTCCCAATCCATCTATTGGAAACAACAACATGAACTTCTTCTCTCTAAAGAAGGATGGCCAAAACAAACCAGTCGTGAAATAGTAACCTATTCAAAAGCCCTCCAAAGTATTTCCAATCTACATCTATATGCCATTCATCATGGTTTATTACCTTCTCAGTTAGTTGCTGTTGCAACCGCTGCTTGCGCAATCCTTCCTTCATCTCACTACAACCATCTGGATAAAGATGACCCAGATAATTGTTATCTTCTTTTAAAATCGGTTGGAGCTGGAAGTCCGTTTTTTTCCAGAGATGCCATTTCTTCCTTCTCTTCTACCTTTGTCATACTTATCAAGAGTCTTATTCCATCCTTCTCAACTCCAAATCAATCTGAACAAACGATGAATGCAGTTGATAATAATAGAATACCTACCTGCATTATTGCAATGCTTTTATCCAATGCATCTTCTCAATCCTGTCCTTCCATCGCAACATCCACCATTTATCGATTTTTAACGTTGGCTTACATATCCAATTCGTTATCTCCCTCATCATCTTCATCATCCTCATCATCATCATCATCTTCTTCTAAAAAAATTTATCCATCTGGCCAGGAAACAATGTTTCAACTTTATACCATTCCATTTCTTTTATTGACAAAATCTTTTCAAAAACAACCTGATGCAAAAGTAATTCAAGATGTTGCACGACTTTTATACTTCATAACTCAACCAAATCATGTAACTCCATTCCGATTCGACACAATATTAAATCTTTATCAGAAATATCATCCCGAAAAGGGTACTCAGGGTAAAGGTTGTAAGAATGGAATCATGAGCCTCCAATATTTGATTTATTTATTTCAAAGGTATAAATCCGATTTACTGCTTTCTAATAGTTCCAACAAAGACTCCATTGATAATTCAAAAACAACAAAAAAGAGAAATAGAAGAAGAATGGGAAGCCATCACTGGTCCTCATCCTTGCAATGGGGAAAGCAAGTTCAATTCTTTCAATGTAAGTTCAAAATGCGTCAAGGGAATTTTCAAAGATTTTATCTTTTTTTTTGCCCCTTAATCTTTGAGATTACTATTATTTTATTTCATACAATAGTTCCGGATACTACTTGGAAAGATCGTTTCCAAAAACATTCGTTTGCCTTTTACGACAATCAAAATCTCTACGTGCAATCAAGATCTAAGCAAATATTGGCCTCTGTATCAAATAAGCCTTCTCAATCATATTCGTTTCTTCATAAATGCCTTGATGATTTTAATATCCTCATCTCATTTCTACTGGATCGTCATCATCAACTTCATCAAAATGAACCTACCCATAGGATTTCATCTGGTATATCCACTATTTCAAGCCTTCCAGAACTAATATGGAATTTCATGACTGTATCTTATTGTCAACTTCAATCCTCTCAGTCCTCTACGCATGACAATGAAAAAGACCGAATGCAAGACCCGTTATTTTGTGAAATAGTCCGACTGCGTATAAGGCTATCGTTCGTCTTATATGAAGAATGGTATTATAATAGTAACATTGACGATCTTACCTGCAATCACCTACCATTGAAACAAAAACGATTCCAATTTTTACAAGATTTGATTTCTTTGTGCAAAATAACCAACGCCATGCCACTCGAGGTGGAAGACTTTCTACTAGATCATATTTTACCCTCCTTTTCTACATGGATTGATGATATACCTATCTTTCAGGGCCTTTGTCGCCATGTTTTCCCATCGTTGTCACCTCTAACTTGTTGTTCCTTTGAGGAATGGAAGGAACGACTTTTCTCTCCGCTAGTCTCTAATTTGTATATTGGTGGATCTACTCGAATAAAATATACATTAATTTCAGAACTGATTTCTTCCATATTTGTTCGTTGGGGTCGTCGTCAATGGGATAAGATTGAAATTAAAAGTCATCATACCAACCAAACCAAAAAGCGGAAGAGGAACCTAAGCAATCATTACCCAAAAGTCTTTTTAAAATATCAAATCATGAAAGAATTCTTGGATTGGGTTGACAAATTATTAGTAACTGGAATGATTGTAGAAGGAGGAGGTGGTGTTGGAGATGACGATGGGGGTGGCATGAAAGGTCAGGAACTTATTCGTTTGTCCTTCATGGATTTTTTCAACTCGGTTTGTACATTGGCGGACGAGAGTCCAACTTTTGTAGCAATATCAACTCCTAGTCCAGCCCTTTTATACAGATCACTTTTATCTGGAGAAGCATGGAGTGTGGATTCCGTTTGTGGACTCTTGATGAAATATAAAACAATAGTTGAAACTTGGAAGGAACGACAGTTGGCGGGTATAATGTATTCGAAAAATGACCAAAATCAGAGCAACGAGGGAATAATTGTCCCCGAGATTTATGGGATGGAGAGGTAAGCACTATCAAATCATTTCAAATCAATATGATTCCATCATTTTGAATCTCATAAAGAATCAAAATTTTTCCAGGGTAGTATTATTCAATTGTTTCATCTGGGACTTTTGTTCCGTACTTTGGCGAAGTGCACCCCTTCCCTCTTTGCGATCAGATGAGATGTCGAGAGGAGAATTGGAATTGGTTCGGGAAAATTCCATCTTATTTACTGATATTTCTGAAAAATCGTTACAGGAACTACACGAGATAAATTCTGAGTTCAAGGTTTCGTCTTCATTATCTTTGACACATGGTGCTACTTTTTCAGGATTTGCATCTTCTTTTCTGTCAACAGTACAAGGCTCAAAGGAGAAAAATAATAAAAATATAGAAACTTTCCTTTCACCTGATTTGCTCACAGGAAAACTAAAGGTCAAATATTTGGATTATCTGAAAGAGGCTGGTTTCACAAATATTTTTTCTTTTTTGACATCATTTATTGGATCTTTATCCAATCGCGAGAAGAATAAAAAGAAGAAAAAGAAGATGTAGGGACTGATAAAAATAAATTTGTACTGAACTTTCTTGAACAAAGCATTTTATCTTTATTTAGTTGTAAATCATATCCTGGTGTAAAAAACGCTTCTATGCTTTTTGAGGAAAACAGTCCGCACAGCCAATTCTGCATTCATTAATATTTAATATTCTATAGTAAAAAGCTTGGAATAGAGGGGTTGATAACGCTTATATAGGTATTATGCGAAACTTAAATAAATATGCACTTGTATCACTATGCTCTGATTGATGGATTAATTTGACTAAAGATTTTAATGCATAGTCAACAGTCATCGATGGCCTATCTATCAAAATGCATATGATACTAGGGTCCCCATACTCAAAGATTTTGATTGTATATTAGAGAAAATAAATAGATAACATAGTTTTTGATATTTTCCATTTATTGATGTATACAGAGGATCATGCGGTCCCATCATCCATGAATATTCTTTCATTCTATATTGTATGAACATGTAACCAGCAATATCAAAGTTAAGTTCTCTTTCGCTCATCTTCTAAATTGGTCAAATCAGGCATACTTTCATCATCCTTCCATTCGTATTCCCCAATTTCTGTTACAATCCCATCATAATTTCCTTGTTGTGTAACCAGACCACTTCCCACCATAAAATTTAGTCTCATTCTTTGAAGAGAAAGGGTATCCATTGTATTTTTGTCAATCTGGTCTGCCATTTTCACTTGGAACCTTTTAAAATACTTATCAGACATATGATGCACATAAAAGTCAACAAAGGAATCATCCAATGGAAGTACTTGAATAACATGACAGTTATCATCTGGAAATCGAATATTCTCGAATAACCGCAAATTTGCAACATATTCACGGTGCCAATGTAGATCCTTATTCACAATGATATCCTGATCAAAGTTACAAGAGTCTCTCCAAAATCTGAGCTGCTCTCTAGTTGCCATATACATGCCTTGATAAGGGAAGATTAAGTTTTTTAGATATTTAAATCGAAGTGGGTGATCATGATATGATCCACTTTCTTCATTCACAAAGGGCGTCAAACCCAGGTTTTCCCATGCAAATTGATCAAAAGTCACCTCTTTATCCTCTGACATCTCGTAACGTACAAAACCAATAGAATATTTGGGGAATTCCTGAAGAAAGGAAGAATGAATATTTTTGTCAGAAATGTACTCTTCATTATTGTAAGAACACGACATCGAGACAAACTGCACAATTTACCTCAATACCGACATTTTGTTTTAATTTTTCTGTTTCACTCAAGTATGCAACTACATGCCTTGCCTGAATGTCATGGTCATCTTCTGTATATATGAATAAATCGTAATGTTGTAAATTATCATAAAAGTCTTTCCTATGAACATCTACCAACCGAAAAGTAATTGATGGTGGGTATAATTTCACCTTGATTTTTAATTGCCCAACTGAATTCAAACATCGAGTCTTAGAATTCAGCAGATGTATGGTTTCTACAGAATAAGGGATAGTGGTGTAGATATTTACATTTACAAGTGCCCCTGCTTCACAAATATTCCTCATGTTATCTAGCATTGTCTCCAAGTAATGATATTGAGAATGGTCGTATGATGGTATCCCTACAAATATTTTTTTCCCTCTTAAATCTTGACTATTCTCAGCTATCTTCCTAAATTCAGAAGTTGTGGATGATCCATGGATTTGATCATATTGAAACAGAAAGTCACCGAATGTAATCAGCGCCACCATCATAGCAGACAATGAAAGGACCGTTTGCTTGTGTATTTTCATTTTAATTGATTGAAGACAATGACAAAATAGGAAGCATGAATTCCTTACAGCTTTTCATAGAAAAAGATCTACTTCTGAATTTTATGCTACTATGCGTTTCCATCTGGAATACTGACCGAAAGTAATTCGTGACCAACCTATCGGCCTCCAAGACATAACCAAAGACTTAAAGACTAGAAAGAGACTTTTTCAACTTAATAATTATTGAGCAAGCTGGAGTCAAACCTATACAATTCAGTACGTTTGTACGAAGCATTACTAGAAAAAAAAAACACTTTCAAGAAGACTATGAGAAGATAAAATTTCGTTGCTTTGAAAAATGTCTGCAAGAGTTTCGGTCAAGATGACTCTTGAGATGTACTTAAATATTGTATCTTCATTAGTTAAAGAAAATTGGTCTGATATGCTTGACGCGATGAATACCTAAAAAGTATCTTATTTCACTGGTTGAGAAGGTTCTCATCTCTAGGTATACCAGAAAAGAAGTCTTTTTACAATAAGATAAAGACTTCGAAATAAAGTTGTCAAGCTTCAGGCAGAGACCATTTCTTTTTACATTCTTTATGAATTGAAATAATTTTAATACTTCTTCCTATTCATTCTAATAAATAGATATCTTTTTGCATGCTTAAGGAGACATATGGTAGCATCCTCATGATTGCAAAGAGAAAAAGTGATTCACCCTGATTACAAGATTTATATTGAGATTAAACCTTGAATTTGCTCTTCATAAGAAGTTTTGACATGCTTTAATTGAAATCACAATTTAAAAACAGAGGTTTGAACATCTTACTTCACTTCACAATCGATATAAAGAGCGTTTTTCATTCATTTCATGCGGATGTAAAACCATGATTTTTGGTGTTTATTTCAACTTTTGTTTAGGTAACAAAATTCGCATCGATACATGCTCATATTATCTTATCATTAATAGCAGACATCTCAATGAAAGTGGAAGAATCATGAAAATCCTTATGATTCACAAAAAAAGTAATTTATCTGAATTACGATATTTTTTGTATTTTTCAACATTTTTCTTGGCCATCAAGAAAATTACGTGTGTCAGTTCTCTGAAAATAAAGACAAAAAGAATAGAAAAATGAAGTTTCGACCATGCATTGATCTACACGCTGGACAAGTCAAACAAATTGTAGGCTCTACTCTCAAAGATAATGCTTCAACCACAACAAATATAAAGAAGGAGATAGATCCCTCTACCAACTTTGTTTCTGATAAACCAGCGTCTGCATATGCTGAAATGTACCTTAGAGACAGCCTTCCCGGAGGACATGTGATCATGTTAGGACCGGGAAATACCGAACCAGCCACTCTTGCGCTAAAAACATACCCTCAAGGGCTCCAAATTGGTGGAGGTATCAATGACACAAATGCAAAGGAATGGATTGAAAAAGGAGCTTCTCATGTAATTGTAACTTCATTTGTTTTCAAGAATGGACAAGTTCATTGGGATCGATTAAAGAAACTGGTGGAGATTGTTGGTAAGGACAAGCTTGTCTTGGATCTATCTTGTCGACGTAAACCAAAAAACGAATCAAACGAGAGTGATGAGTATTTTGTTGTCACTGATCGATGGCAGAATTATACGGATGTCCCAGTCAATGAAGTAACTCTGAAAGATTTGTCACAATATTGTGATGAATTTTTGGTACATGGTGTTGAGAATGAGGGGAAAAGATGTGGGATTTTGGAGGACTTAGTTGTGCTATTAGGAAAACACTCATCTATTCCTGTTACTTATGCTGGCGGCGTGAAGGATTTGTCGGATTTGGATAGAGTCAATGAGTTAGGAAAAGGAAAAGTCGATTTGACGATTGGCAGTGCCCTGGTGAGACAGACTTGTCAAAACTTTACAAATTCTTTCATTCAATATCTATACCATGTATCTCAATTGTTTTAATCATTTTGTTAACCTTTCTACTCAAAAATAAAAGGATTGCTTTGGTGGGGATATTAAATATGATGATGTTGTCAAATGGCATCAAGAACAGAATAAATAAATAATCATTTAATCAATGACATTTTTCTAATAACTCTTTTTGTTTATCAGGGTATAGATGTACCACTCAATTTCAATGAGTCTCTTTCTCTACTAAGTTAACAAAAACGGTGAATATCCTTACAATAAAAAATAATTATTCTAAAAACACCATCGATATTCTAAAACAAAAATTATCTAATTATGGATATATCTAAACATATAGGCTAGGGTGACGATTTTCTTACACTACACAACGAATTTCATCATCTACACCACTTATTCCTAAACCTTTCTCCCCAACGAATTCTTCTGCCCAGGGGCATCGCAAATAAGCAAATCGTTCTAATGCTTTGACGTATGATTTAACCTCATGATCTTTTTTAGCTTGCATCTTCTTTTTTGATGGAGAAAATAATCGTTTTCCCCACGATCTTTTCACTCGAGGTTTTTCATCAAATCGATAAGCTAGCATTTTCATATTACCACAGCTAAACTTTGAGCCATCTGCTGTACTTGCAGTTAAAATGCTGTGATTGCTGCTGTTAAGACTTTTTCCTTGTGTTTTGTCTACAGATCCTTTATTGAGCCCTTTGGTTGACAAGGCTAAAATAGATGAAATTGTGATCGTATGGCCCACATGCATCCATTCTCCTTTGCCACCGGGTAGGTTAACGTAAGGATCAGCTCCATGTTCAACTCGCATAACCTGTAATTTGTTGAAAAAAACACATTGGTTATTATTAATGCTCACTGTAATGATTTCCTCATTTTATAATCCATCTGCTGTCCAACTTACCTTCAAATTTGGAAGAGAATTTGATAAATGACGAAACGTAATACCTCCAACTTTGGGGGCTCCAAAAGCATGGCATGATACTGTTATCATTGGAAACAACGAAGCATATCTAGTTGCACCGAGGGTTGCAAGTGCACCACCAAAAGAATGCCCTGTCATGACTACATCAAAGAAAGGAGAAAATGAAAGTTGATCCTTAAGTAGGCGAAATACGTTTGTTTCAATATCATTTGCAAAGTAAGCACGGCGGAATTTTGGGTGAACTGATACTGGTTGATTTGGATGTAAAATTGATTCTTTCGACGCCTTTGGTGGACGGGAGGACGATGACGACCTCTTCAATGGGCTCCCCTTTGCGAGAGGCTTAATTTGCTTTGAAATAGAACCTTGGTAGCAGACAATAAACTGGCGATGCTTCTGGGAGCAAAATATGGTGACTTGAAGTGCCTCGTTTTCTGACAAAGTTGCTTCATGTGCTGGTGATGCGCAAAAATGCCCTTTCACAACGAGATCATCAGCACATTGTAGAAGCATTTTCAATAAAGTTGAGTTTTTCTCATTTTCTCTGGGAAATTTTTCTGATATTGTTTCATCATTTTCCCCGGCAGTTCTAAATTTATTTTTTGATTCCTCATACACGGACTCGAGTTCCAATCTTGTTAATCCGACTAAACTTGAAAAATTTAGAGCTTCCTCTTCGGATCTCGCATTATTTTTCATCTGCTCATAATCTTCCATGAGGGAGCATATTCTTGAATGGAGAAGGAAATCTTGTGCTGGAGGAATCTCAACTTGATGTACCGAAGGCTGTAACTCGCAACTTCTAATAATGAAGTCATTTTGTAGAGATAAAGTTACGCTCGAACTTGGCGAAATTGAACTATTTTTCTCTCCCCCACCTCCCGATTCTCTGATTGAGCGAATTGGTGGTTCAAAATCTCTATCATCAAGCCCAGGATTGAATAATACGGTTCCAAGAGGTGGAAGAAATGAGGTTTCTTCGGTTTCAAAACAGATTAAGTCAGAAGTTTTGGGATTGCTGAAAAAGCTCTTTGATTCATTTTTATGGTATGAAGTATTTGGTGATTTTCGAAGTTGATGTATAGGATGCTCTGGAGTGAGAAAATCTTCCTTGAAAACTGATGCAGAGTGGTTGTTGTCCTCATATTTATTTTCCATTATTCTAAGTTTTCTCACCATACCAGTTGATTGACTTCTTAAATTTGTCAATTGCAATCTTGGGGGTGTCATCCAGCAATTCATTTGTGCACTCGGACTATCGAAAGGGTTGCCGATGAGTATTCTTCCTTCATCTCTTGGCGATGTATCTTTAAGGAGAACCATTATTCTTGATAAATGGGAAATATAATGATTTTGTGAAAGAGTTAACCAATCTTGCGTTTTAGTGACTTCGCATCATCTTCTATAAGAGACACGTTTCACATGATAGTTACAATTAATTTAGTTGTCCCTGACTTTTTTAGATCGCTAAGTATGTATTAACATTTTTGTATCACATAGGATATTTCAAATTTTATTTAAGTATATATGTGTCAAATTGCTTAAAACGTTGGAAGTTCCCTCTGACAAACATAGTACACCTTGAGAATCATAGAAATTAAATAAAACGGCTAGCATTTATCTTATTTGAGGCAAAAAATTATGGCATTTTGGCGAAATTGATAATATCCAATGCCGCTAAAATGGAAAGTTTGGAGATAGATATCAAATTACCATATGTTGATATCTATGTAAGCACCTAAATAAATATACCATGTAAGTAGAAGTATACATCACTCTTTGTCTCTGTGTGACAGAAGATTTCATCTTTCCACATATGCATATACAGCATACTTAAACTTCCCCTAATTTAAAAATTTGAATCTTTTGTTGAATAAACAAAAAATTGTATGGACGGTATTTTTAATTGATTTTTTCGAAGATTTATGAATAAAAATAATTTAGATGCATTATCACAGCAGACGTTAACTTCGGATGAAATGTAAATTTTAATCAAGATTAATTACCTTCATACAGCAGACAGCTTCGTTCTTGATTCGGTTGTCCTCAAATTATATCATACACAACATAACAACATGATAATCTTTTTGACAAGAATAAAATGACATAAAATGAGGGCATCTTGTTATTCTCATTCATTTCTTAATCTACTCATATCACAAACAAAGGCAACAAAACTCTTTTTAATTCTTTTCATTGCTACTGCTGTGTAGTTTCAAAAGATTTTTTTCTTGTTCAGAGATACACAGTGATGGATTTTGAAGGCTGCTGAAAAGAACCGCCAAAAAATGAAAAAAAAACGTAAGAATTTGTAAATGCGACGTCATCATTTGTGTCTACGTCATGTTTTGAAATTATTCCTTCAACACCATATGTTAACCATCACCGCCAGAATAACAAAGTTGTTGAAGGCATAAATGTATTCTAATGAATTTATTGCTTGGCACATGAAAAAGATTACATCGTAAATGAAAAGGAATATGTATTCTGCCCATGAGCATATTTTAACCTTCCTTTTTTTCAACGTCTATTGATAAAAATAAAGTACGCCACAAAGGAAATTTTGTGATACATGTTAACTTGTTTGGAACTTGATTCGAATACTTCAGTCATTCATAATCCTAAACGAACACAGTCATGGAGCCACAGCAAGAGTGTTTTGCACGCGTTCAACGCTCCACTTTAATTTTGCGAATTTCGCAATTGTAGTCCAGCGGTTATGGATGAATCATTTCTGTGTGAATGTTGTCAGACATCAAGTATGTAAGTGTTTCCTAATCGAACCTCCGAAAGGGTACGTAAACTATTAAAAACGAACCTACATACGTGGGAAATTTTTATTCTTAAATTTTGTTTCTCTTGATTTGTAACAAAATTTTTTTTTGTTAAATTATTTTATGTGTACTTCTAAAATTAGTGGCTATTTAGAGCAATATGTTTGTAAAACCCGGTCTCTTTCGTAGTCATCTTATATTTTTTGCTGTAGAACTTTGATTTGAGTATCCATCAGACCATACTATATTTTCTACTTATGAAAGGATATTTGTACATTTTACATACGATGTTTTGGTATAATTGGATCCATTCTACAACGGATCGTCAATATCGTATCCTATGTTGTTCAAGGATGAATGTATTTGTAAGCAAATTATTGACCTCCGGGAGAGTTTAAGATATAAATCCACAACACTACGAATAAAGTTCAAACATGTAAGTGAAATGATGCGTCGTCCTGTTCCGAGCCCCTGCCGATACCGTACCACTTGGAGCAATCAAAGTGGTCAGGGCTGGCAGTCTTCTCTATGAACAGTCAATTGTGGGAGTTGCCGCTGAAAGTTTTTCATCATATGACTAGAACTAACATTTTCAATGAAAATTTTCCTTTTGCATCTCTAGATATAACAAAATGGTCAAGATAAGTCAAATCATCCTCCCCCTTTTCATCGCCGCTGGTTCTGCCTCTGCTTTCACACCAGCATCCACCACGGTAAGTTGGAATAATGAGAAAGATAAAGGCAGTGCCTCCTTACATCCTGAATAAGCTCTACTGGATCCTGGATATAGGATACAGTTGATTGACGTAATTGACTATATTTTTTTGATGAATCAGTCACTGATTCACGTAAAGTCGAGAAAATTTTTGTGGTCTTTGTTTTATCTGCAGAATTTTTATCTTGTAGCAATAAAAAATGAATTTGAGAGAAGAAGCAAGAGCTAAATCGTAATCATGACCGAATTTTTATTTTGAATCACTAGAAAGACGTTTATCAACGTTATTTTGACACACTAATAACACTGTTTCCCCTTGCTGCAGACATTTGGTGTACGCTCTACTCCTTTGAGACTTTCTGAGGAAGTAGAAGAGGCCGAAGCTCCTGCCGTTGCTGCCCCAGTAACCCCTCCACCTGCTGCTGAAGGTGGAAAAATGATTGCCATTAAAGATGAATCTGTAGAATTCACTGCCGGTGTAATCGGAGCCGTTGCAGGTTTCGTTGTGGGAGGACCACTTGTTGGAGCTGTAGGAGCCGCCGCCGCTAACTATGTATCCAAGCAAGAGAACGATATCAGTGAAGTCATCTCCGCTGTTTCCAAGTCTTCTCTTGAGATTTACAACTACTTGGTCAAACTTGATGACAAATATGAGCTTCTAAACAAAACCAAAGGATCTCTTGAGTCTGCTCTTGATAAGCTCAAGGCTGGAGACAACGTAGACCCTGCCACTGTTGCCAAGGTTGAGGATGCTCTTGCTCAAACAACCTCTAAGATCAGCGAAATTAATGAAGAATACGACCTTGTTGGAGCTGGTGTGACCGCTCTTGGAGTCGCCGGGGATCTTGTAGAGAAAGCCGTTATCAAAGCCAACGAACTCAACTCTGAATACAAGCTCACAGACAAGGCATTGGAAGCTCTTAACAAGGCTGTAGACACTGCCAAATCCAAGGTAGCTTAAATATTTTACTATTGAGTCTTTAGATTGATAACGGGGATAATGAAAACATGCCACATTTTATTGATGAAGTGCGATGAATACAGCATGAAAACTTACAGGCTGATGCGAGGGAATAAAGTCTATTTAGTGGATAACAATTTGACGACTGACGTGCTAACCCTCCCGGTTCGAAAAAACTGTACAGGTTTCGACAAATAAATGCTTTAAATTAGTCTTATTGCGCGATATGTAAACTAAATATCCATTAAAACTTACTACGGTTTATCATTTTTGAAAGGCGAATTTGAGGATAAAGTAACTCCCTTGAGACGTCGTCCAACTTTTGTTTGTACGAGACAGGAAGTAATTCACACTTGTAATATCCTCTCACTGGAATAGGAAGGACCATATGTATGTGTGCAGATAAGAAAGTTTGTGAGATTTCTATTTTCTGTTTTATCTCAAAGTATGTTTTGTTCCCAACGAACTTCAAAGACGGTTTCGGTCATGTTTGTTCGTAGGCAAGCTATGATTGTGATTGAAAGCGTGTATGCCCAATGATACATAACATCCTACAAAAATAAAAATAAAAAACGAAGAGAAATCACATAACCAGAAAAAAGATAGTATCGTACTTCCAAGAGTTATAATAATTTGCTTCCATCATTCTTGTTATTAAAATTTAGTTAAAGAAATCAGGTCCAAGTTTCAACAAGGCGTATTCTTGACATAGTCCTCCGCCAAAAGCGGTGTTAGGTTCTTTGTGAAAAGTGACATATCCATTTGATTGCATGGTTTCGAAAAAATCGATGGCTTCAGGTGGAGTATTATGTACCTCTACAAGAATTTGCATCAAAGTTACCCTTGCGTCAAACCAGTCTCTGTAAGTTTGCCATTCACATCCTTCACAATCAATTTTAAAAATGTCCACTACGCGGCCTTCATGACCCAGTGCCGCAACAGATTCTTGTACTGTTTTGAAATTAGGTTCATTATTTTCAGTATCTGAAGAACTCTTCAGTCCCCAGGCATGATAATGGATACCTGGAGGTGCCTCACCACTATAATCAGCGGGATCAAAAATATGAACTTCACATGGCGGCCCTTCCTCTTCTACGAATTCTCCTTCCTCGCCACCTCTCAATTGAGGCATATCTAACATATACTTTTTCTTCATTGTTTCCATAAGTCCAATTTCGAACTCAAAATTTCCTTGACTTCCAACACTATAAACTAAGCATCCATTTCCACCGTGGATCTTTCTTTGATCTGAAAATGGTTTTATGCGATGAGGATCACATACCCATTTGGGACCATCTCCCATTCCACCAACACGACGTTCATGTGCACATGTGAAGTCTGGTTCAAAGTTATTTTGATACCAGGCTCTTGGATCATCCATGTAAAGAGTAGGATTGTTCATATCCCAGTGGTTTTGACGCTCCTTGATACGGTCTTTCATGAGAAGCCAATCTGTGGTTGGTATATCTGTGAAAAATCCGTAGCTTTGCTGAATGGCCACTTCATATTCAGTATGAGAAGAGAAAGCTGCTGGTTCTTGATTGTTTGCTGCACTTGGATGAGTTCCCATTATTCTAGAAACAAAAGGGGAAAGGATAAAGGTATAAGCAGCAACAGACCAACATCCAGTGGTAAAAATGAGCCATAAGGAAGGGTAGGATGTGTTTTGTCGAATTTCATTGCTGATCGGCAGCAGCGAAATTGTTTCTTCCTCATTTAGCTCAATGGAAGATCTTGAATTGTCAACACTAGATGGCGTGCTAGAATTGCCATGATGAATAGATCTTTTCTTTAGATCTGAAGGTGAAGGAGACATTTTGGGAAAGTCTTCAATGATTCCATCCATGTTTCTTTGCATTGTGAAAATAAATACGTTTATAATCGAAAGATTGTTTTCGTTTATGCCTAAAAGTACCGAATGAAAGACATTTAATAATAATTTTGAATTCAACTTCATACTTCCTACTTATCATATTCTACATAACTTTGGTCATAGATTCAGAAATCATATACACTGCTGCTGTTTGCAACCGATCGAGATTTTTATGCTCTACACAAAATTATATCAGAGTTCTAACTCGTGAGTGAAGTTGTCCACCTATAATGACCTTGTGGCTACCCGTATAGTCTAAAAAATACATGACCCCTAAAATAGTTCGGGCCCTTAAAATATTTCTTATCCATAGGGCGACTTCATGAACATTGGTTTTTCGATATTGAAATTAATAAGAAATTGGCGGCAAAGAATCGACTGCTCTTCTGAATGAAAAAGCAACGGAAATAAAGTCAAACAATAAAGGGCAGAATATGTAAATTAAGATTGTACGATATGGCAAGTGACAAACCTAAAATCAGCGGCCTTCTAATACAAGCAGCGTCTCATGCTGTCGAACACTACAACACATTACCGAAATCGCAGAGAGCATCACAATCGCCACCTAGATCAAGACCATACCATTCGACATACACACATCATCCGGAAACCCAAACTCCAGATTATTATATGAACAAGAGACTAGATGCACTCCTTGCTGTCTTCAGTGGTCTCATTTCACGTTTGAAACAACTTTTCTACATTTCATTTTTTGTATTCTTTTTGTTCGTTTCAGCATTGATCACGTATGGGTTTCTGTATTGGCTGATAATGCCATCAAATTATGCAAGAATACCAATCTACTTTGAATATGATTCTTCTCATCAAATAAACGATTCAAGTTTGACACATCCTCCTCCCCTATCTTCAATGAATCCGGTGCTTGATAAGTGTTCGTTTTCATCATCGACATGTCAGGATGTGCGAAATGATTCGTTTTCATACATAACTGGAACTATTGATTTACTCTCGCAACAAACGCAATGGTATCGGAATCCTGAATTAAGAATTGAAACAGAAATTCCGCCATTATCACAATCATTTTTAACTCCGAACAAAAAATACTTTTTGAATATTATGCTGGTCCTTCCAGAATCCCAAATCAATACTGAAATCGGCATGTTTATGACGAATGTTCATCTATATACACCAAGAGAGGAATCAGGAAATTATTCTCTTCTAGCATACTCTAAAAGATCTGCAATGCTGCCTTACGAGAGCCCTATGGTTAGATTTGTGCGTAAACTTTTACTTATAGGACCACTGATTCTTGGCGTTTTCCCAGAAGCAAAAAGTATAGAAGTAAAGTCTTTTAATCATTTCGTCGAGAACGAATTGTCCCCATTGGTGAGTTTTTTGCATGGGCCTGTTAAAAAAATGGCTTTGTTCCTTTCTCTGCCTCCTTTGAATGAAACTCATTGTTTTTATATTCATTTCATATTTATTTCATAGTCTTTGATAAAAGTGCAAATAATTGTTCCAAGACAGTACGAAGACAGAAAAGGGCAACCATATAGAACAAATCAGGGACTTCAAATTTTATCTGCAGAGTTGAGAATTGGAAAAGAGCTTAATACTGTGCAAATACATATGAAAGAATGGTTTTATACCTGCGCTTTCATTGGCATCTTGTGTATCATGATATTTCAAGGTACGCTTTTGTTTTGTTTTCAATTATGCTGGACTTCGTTTAATACTGAGTATGAAGAAGAAAGTAAAATATCTGAGGGTAACTATAGAAGGCATCGTAATCGACCCCAACAACGGAATCAAGCTAATGATGAAAATTATGACGAGAAGTTACGAAATAATGAAGATGCATCAGAAATGTTTATGAACTTAAATCTGAATTTTGATGAAAATAACTCAAATAAATGGGAAGATATGAGTTCATCATCAGATGATGATAAAAGTTCCATTGACTCTTTGATTCTTGATGACATGAAAAAAAAATTGCAAGAAAATGAGGGGAAAAATTATGGAAAGAGTGAACAATCAAGGAATAGCATTGCTGATTCAAGTGGTAGTATAGAATTAAAATCTATCAAGAACAAAAGAGTGATTCCCATGAAAAGAAAAAGTTCTCCCGAAGAAGAGGAAAAAAATAGGGCAGAAAAAATAATGAAAGGTTCAATCAGAAAATTTGATTCTGAAACAGGGAATGCAATAATATCAGGAGACGAAAGATAATATCCAATGAAGCTGTTTCGTATCATAGCATTGTATAGTGTTCAGAATCCGTGGTTTAGACCAATTAAGTCCGATAGATATTCTCTTATAATGTAACAATTAGTTCGATTATATTATTGCTTGTCTCTATATTCTAACTGTCGTTTGAACCTTCTAGCGTAATCTTAACCAATACTCAATGTTAGGAAATGCGAAACTGGAGAAGGAAGCAACGAGTAAGTTTTGGCGACTACGGCAAGGATAATGATTTGAAGAAAAGGCCTATGAAAAAGATAAGGACGTACCCTGATATAGTTAGAGACAACTTGCGAACTCAAAATTATTTAGTAAGTAAAGATATAAAAGGATGAGAATATGTTATGTTCTCATTTTCTGTAAGGATAAACGATAATATAATCAAGCTAATTGCTGCATTATAAAGTATCATACCGTACCTTTGACTTGATTGGTCACAGTATTTTATAACCCAAGATTACAATGCTGTAGTATGAACCTACAAACCCCGGCCCAGTATGCTCAACGAACGTTGCAGTATGCTCTCAACGGCATCCTCTAATTGTCGTTCCAAAAACAAAAATGAAATTATAGAAATGGCGAAAGCCTTGCAAATCAGATGTTTGTTATATCAAGAAAACAAAAAAATAATTTTACTTAACAAGCACTTTTTTGTAATAGAATAGATTACAAGATACCATATGGAGCTATTTCGGTCTTACTATGATAAAACCCGAGCCTCAGTAAAGTAAGAAAATACCTGATCTCATCCGAGGTGACACCATTTTTGGTCGCACTCTCTTGGTAAACTGTGTGCAAACCTTAGATTCGGACGTACGAGCGAATTTGGTCGATGTAATCTCGGTTTTTACTTCAGCTTCGCTTCGGTAAAACCGAGATTACATCGACCAAATTCTCTCGTACCTAGAAACCTGGTTTCTTACCTACCTAAGCTAGATTTATTTAACACAGATTGACACTCACAAAATATAATCTAACAGGACTAGATATGAAGTGCACGAAGATGATAATCAGTTAGAAGCGTGAACGTCGACTTTTGACACACTTTATCAAAGTGCAATTAATATCTTTGAAGTTTTTTACATACTTAGTCGAAGAGATCTAATATATTTTATGAGAAAATCATACTCCTGTGAACAAAGAATGTACTTTTATTGGCTGGAATTAATAATCAGTAGAAAAACATATATCTGCATTAGATAAACGTATAGTGCTCAGCTAATTCAACATAAGATTCCAGAAAGGCCTATTGAATGAACAAAAATGAGATCATCAAGTCTAATTTTTATCGCATGCTTGCTTCCGAATGTTAAGAGTCGAATCTCTAATAACGAAATAAAGGTGTGCTCATCCCCTCTTTTTTGTATCGAAAAATAATTTGAAGTAGTTTCTGCTTACACTTTTGTGTAAATAAACAAATGAACAAGCAGGGCACCAACCCTTTTCTTGAGAACACTGTATCTATACAAGAAAGAGAAGACATCGAGGGCGGTGTAGAGGCTGAAAAAGGGAGATATCCTTATGCAGTTCGTCTCGTGGATAGCGATGATTGGTTTTGTGGTGGCTCTTTAATTCAATCTGAATGGGTCCTCAGTGCGGCCCACTGTTGGGACAAAGATTTACAGCGTGTTGCTATTGGACTACTTGACTTCGAGAACGAAAGGGATTATGAAAATATCAAAGTGGACTTTACCGTTAAACACCCTCTGTACGACAATAAACATGAAGAGTATTTCGATATCATGTTGATCAAGCTGAAAAAACCCTCAAGATTTCAACCAATTCAACTTGACTTGAGCTTCACAAAATTTACTAGAGACACCACTTTCACTGTTATAGGATGGGGAGATACGTATTATGGAGGAAAAAGCTCAGATATCTTACTGGAAACGGAAGTTGATTTCATACCTCAAAATGAATGCAAAGAATATTTTGATTTAACTCCCGAAGCGCTGTGTGCCTGGTCTGCTGGAACAAATGCATGTCATGGAGATAGTGGGGGGCCTTTAATTCTAGCTGGTAATACTCCTGAAGAAGATGTGCAGGTCGGGGTTACATCTTATGGCGGGGGCTGTGCAAACGGAACCATTCCAGGAGTATGGAGCAATGTACAAAAGTCTCTAGACTTCATTTTTGATGTCACTAAGAATAAGGCTTTTGATGTCACTACCAATAAGGCTGGATTGCAGGATCAGGATGATAATGATAATGATAATGATAATGATGGTGAGAACAATGATGATGACTTCGACGATGATGATAATGATGATGAGAACAATGATGATGACTTCGACGATGATGATAATGATGATGACTTCGACGATGATGGTGATGATTTCGACGATGATGATGACTTCGATGATGACTTTGATGATGATGATGACTTCGACGATGATGACGACTTTGATGATGATGATGACTTCGACGATGATGACGACTTTGATGATGATGATGACTTCGACGATGATGATGACTTCGACGATGATGACGACTTCGATGATGATGACGACTTCGATGATGATGGTGATGACTTCGATGATGATGATGATTCTGATTGAAGTTTTGGTAGTTACTTCAATGTTTGAATCTGTCAATTGCATGAGGATCCTTTCTTCTTTGTGTTGTAGAGTGCTTTCATGTTATGGTAGGCACTTAGTGAGCTGAGCGGAAAGAAGTAACACAAAATTATTAGGTAAAAAAGATGAAAGGCAAAGAAAGCATGGATTGACTAAATGGTCTAAATTATATTCAAAAGATTATTTTAAACTAATAAATAATTTCGATACTTCTTTGTAGACATCATCTACACTTCGATCTGCAACGACTCTTTGAACTTTTCCTTTGCCTTCGTAACGTTCAACAATAGGCATGCTTTCTTGTCTGAAAGTTTGGAATCTCTTTCTTATAACGTCTAAATTATCGTCGACCCTTCCACTTGTCTTACCACGAGTTAGCAATCGACTCGTCATAACTTCCTCAGGGCAATCCAAAAATAAAACAAACTCAACATTATGTGTTGCCATTTTTTCTTCCCAAACAGTCACATTCCCTTCACTACGTGGGAATCCGTCTATGAGAAAGCATGACTTTCCGCTCTCCTGCATTGCCTTTTCCAACAAACTAACTGTTATTTCTGCGGGTACGATTTGACCAGCTGCTATTTTCGAATTGATCAAATCAGCTAATTCGGAATCACTTTTCTTTCGTTCAGCTCGTAGCAAATCACCAGCACTTAAATGATCCCACTCTGGCATATTTTTTGTAAGCAGCTCACATTGAGTTCCCTTTCCAGCTCCTGGTCCTCCCAACACGAAGACTACACGACAAGTCTGCATATCCCCGATAGAAGAAGACATTGTAGACAATTCTTTCTCTGCTTCCTTTTCTAATTTCCTTTTCCTATCCTTGTGATAAGTATGAATTGTGTAAGCAGCTGAGGAGGCGATAAAGAGAAAAGTAGAGAAAGGACAGATCTTCATGTTGAGTAGTTGCATGTCGTTGCTATAGAGAGAGACTCGTAGGCTCGAAAACAATTACCTATATCCAAATTTAAGATACCGTACCGCTGGTAATCATAATAATATCAAGCCACCAAACTTGACAGCAATGATCCGTAACAGCAGTAGGTACGTAAATGGAAAACATACCCGAAACTACTTTTTGTTTTGTACCTTTCAAACTGCTAGTGTTATTTACTTTTTCGGAGATTGTCTGCTATTTATGTAAAAAAGAGCGTCATTATGTGTAACTTTTTGAACTTGACTCTTCAAAAAGAAGGTCTTTGTCTGTCATATTTCCATGAAAAGAATTGATAAAGAGGACATTATCTTTGAAATAGATTAGTGAGCAGTATTGCTATAGGTTTTGCCACATAATAGTGATTTTTATACAGAGTAGAAGTATTCTACTTGGTTCCAAAGAGAACTAAAAAGAAAACAAGTCGATCTTGCACTTTTTCGTCGATTGAATTCCTCTTTTTACAATGTGCTCACACAATCTTTCGATAAAGTTGAAGATATTGCACTATGCAAAGCTAATTCATCCCAACAAACAAATAATATGATGGAAGCGCAATTTTCTCATCGCCACATGATTATTGACCTCGAACGAGAGATGGCTATTCATTACAAGGATGGATGTGATCAACAAAGTTTATTGGACTCCATTGCATTTCATTTATCCCATTGATCAAATTTGCAATAGACAATTTGAATTTTCATGACGTTGGACACGTTAAAATATCAAGTTTTATATTTAAATTTGCGTTATGGCTGACATCATTCACCTAATTACATCTTGAATCGAGGTCAGAAGCTTTTTCAGTCCACGTATTAGGTGCATTGTATCGAAGAATTTTTGTTCAAAACTTTCCACGTATTAATGCGTACTTCAGATTAAATTGTACGCTCAATTTCTGTAGAGTTCTGTATTAGGTATGGATTCAAGGTAAGATTAAGACGAAAACTTTACTCCTGGAGAAAAGCTACAAAAAGTTTGTATGTTGGAATTCTATATTACTTAGGTTTCAAATACTGTACGTGCTGCTAGTATTGTGCACTGCAACATCGCATTATCATTCAAAAAACGAAACTTTTTGTCAGTTGACTGGGAAGACGAAAGGGAGGAACATTTCCAGTTTGTAAGAATGCGTATTTCATCTATTGCAGTCTCGGCAATGGCCTGCATGGTAAGTTCATAGAGGAGGCAGTTGGAACAAGTCTTTATGAGTAAATCGATTCATGATAAGCAATGAAATTTGATGTGAAGTATAGCCCTCGACTGTTTTGGCGACTTTCATTTTGAGCTTTTGTTCTGAGAAAACAGTGCTGAAGAGGAGAAAACGTCAGATTCGTCATAAAGTTTGTTTCATTGTGAAATTGAAGGTTAAACTACGTAAACACGTACGTACATAGATTCTAATATTTAGAGAGCAATCCACTATCAAAGATTTCTTCCCAACGTGATTTTATGTTCAAATCACCCGGAATTTGACGATGTGGAAATTGCAAGTTGAATTAGTTTTTCCGTGTAGAATCTGGTTGGGCGATAAACACAAATCTATACGCATCAACCTTTCAACTACTTTTTGAGGAATAATACAAATCTTCTTAGATTCCGACATCGAGCAAGAAAATGGCTCTTATTAACAAGAAACGCTGTGCTCAGCTCTATGTGACGAGCGGCCTCCTTCTTTTGAATGTGTGTAAACATGGATGCTTGGGTTTCTTATTTAAAGTGTTCGTCCTGTGTAACTGCAAGAACTTGCCACATATTTGTTTACTCACACTTGCAATTTTCGTTCCCATACAGGCCACAGTTTCTGCTTTCACAGCACCAAATGCTAACCTTGGTGCATCAACATTGTCCAGGGCAAAATTGCGCAACAATGCTCTTCATATGACTGTAGATAATGGCCCGCCCTATTCTGGTCCTCAAGTCAAGCCCATTCTTGAATCTGTGAATAGTCCTGCTGATATGAAGGGAATGGATATTCGCACCCTTAAACAGGTACGTGAATTGGTGATTTAACAAAAACTGCTCCTTTAAAAATTTTGTGTAACTTTTTCGCCCATCTATAGCTTACTCAAAATCTTTTCAACACAGCTTGCACATGAACTTAGATGGGAGGTGCTTGAAAATGTGTCTAAAACAGGAGGACATCTTAGTTCTTCCCTGGGAGTTGTTGAGCTTACCGTTGCTCTTCATCATGTATTTGATATGCCCGAAGATCAAATTATATGGGATGTTGCCCACCAGTGCTATCCACACAAAATGCTCACTGGTCGTAGAGAACGATTCCCAACCCTTCGTCAACTTGGTGGTATCTCAGGATTTTGTAAACGCAGTGAAAGTGAATTTGATTCTTTCGGGGCAGGACACTCTAGTACCAGTATTTCAGCTGCACAAGGAATGTCTGTAGGAAAGAGCATGCTCAACAAACGTAAGAATAATTGTATTGCTGTTATTGGAGATGGTGCCATTACAGGTGGAATGGCCTACGAAGCCATGAACAGTGCTGGATATCTACGCTCTCGTATGATTGTTGTTTTGAATGATAATGGACAAGTTAGTCTTCCAACAGGAACCCAAAGTGCTGGAGGAGTTGTCCCTGCAAGTCAGCTGAGTGCTTACACAAGTAACTTGCTTGTATCCAAACCATTCCAAGATTTCAGAGAATTTGCAAAAGATTTCAATCGCCTCCTTCCTGACCAAGTACAAAGTCTGAACAAAAGAATTGATGAATATGCTAGAGGTATTGTAAGTGGAGGAACTCTTTTCGAAGAATTAGGATTCTATTACGTTGGCCCTGTTGATGGCCATGATTTGGATAATATGGTTCCAATTTTAGAAAAATTGAGAGATTCCGAAAATACCAAACCAGTTTTGCTTCACATTAAAACCAACAAAGGACAAGGCTACCCACCTGCTGAAAAAGCATCGGACAAAATGCACGGAGTTGGAAAATTTGACCTTGCAACTGGTATTCAAAAGAAAGGAAAGTCTGCTGCTCCTAGTTTGACAAGTATTTTTGCTAATTCTTTAATTGATGCTGCTACTGAAGATAGATCTGTTGTCGGCATCACTGCTGCTATGCCTGGAGGAACAGGTATGGACATATTTGGAAAGCGTTTCCCAAAAAGGACTTTTGACGTAGGTATTGCTGAACAGCATGCTGTTACCTTTGCAGCTGGTATGGCCTGCGAAGGTCTTAAACCATTTGTTTGTATTTACTCAACATTCATGCAAAGGGGGTATGACCAAGTGGTGCATGATGTTGCTATCCAAAACCTTCCTGTTCGTATGATTCTCGATCGTGCTGGTGTTGTTGGAAACGATGGACCTACACATCATGGATGCTATGATTTGGCCTACATGGGCTGCATTCCAAATTTGACTATTATGGGACCCAGTGATGAGATAGAGCTTAGAAATATGGTTGCTACCTGTGCAGCCTTTGACGATGGTCCCACTGTATTAAGATACCCAAGAGGAACAGGATATGGAGCCGAGAAATTGCAAGAGCTTTTCGGATATGAATTAGAGAATGACGAGATTCCTACAAAAGGTAAGTTGATATCAACTTCCGAAAACCTGAGCTCTATTGGTTTTCACTTTGAAGTTTTTCTCATGGTGAGCTCTATTTGAAATTTTTGAACAGGAGAAGTTCTACCAATTGGTAAAGGAAGAATAATCAGAAAACCCGATGCAAAACGTGGATTGAAACGGGAAGATCGTGTAGCTATCCTTTCTTTTGGAACCCGTCTTCACGATTCCCTCATCGCTGCTAAAGAAGTTGAAGAGAGTGATCCAACTTTGGGCGTAACAGTTGCCGATGCTCGCTTTATGAAGCCTCTAGACATTGAATTAGTACGAGAACTCGTAAAAGAGAATTCCGTTCTTGTAACTGTTGAAGAAGGAAGTATTGGAGGATTTGGTGACCATGTGTTACACTTTTTGGCTCTTGATGGAGCCTTGGACAAGGGTAACCTGAAAGTACGACCAATGGTCCTACCAGATAAGTACTTTGAAGCTGGAACACAACACGAGCAATATGATATGGCCGGATTAAACAGCCAACATATTCGTGGAACAGTTTTGAGGTTAGCTGAAAGAATTAAAGTACCTGCGCTCCAAGAAGACTGAGCATTAAACAGGGCAATACATATTTAACTCAAAATATAACGATAAAATAACACATAATCAACTTTAGTAATCTTGGATTTCACCTCACTCCCATTCAGACATTTGAAAAGAAATTGGATAGCTCAATGACCAAATGTATGGGAACATTTTTTTGTTAAAAAATACTTGTGATATGAGACTACCACTGCTTATGATTTATAAGGGAACTTTTCAAACAACATTTTTAATTCCACATTGCACTCATTCCAGTCATTTCAACTCCACAATCTGCAAGCTTAGCCTTTACTGCATCCTTTTTTTGCAGACGTGGCCGTCTCTCTTTAACATCTGTAATGGACATAAAATGATATTCAACTATCAAAATGACTTCGTTTCCCATCGCTTTATATTCACATAGTTTTAGACTTTCTGCTACTTCGGACATGAGATCATATTCGCCGCCTTCAATATCGATTTTAACAATTAAAGTCCCCCCTTCCTTGTCTTCGGGAGTAGCGTTAGGAGAAAATGCAAGCAATCCTTTATCCATAAGAGTAGTGAGAGTAATACCCTCGACATCAGCTGCAGTAACTCCATCTCCCTTATTTTCAGCAGCACTCTTTTGCACATCTTGATGACTTTGAAGAACACTGCTTCCCCAGAAATTTTCTTTTACATTTACAGTATCCAAATACAGTTTGGTAGGTCCATCAACCCCCATACCGACATGTTCAGTTAACATATGAATATTTTTTACTGGTCTAGGTGACATTGACATGATATCATCTTCCATTTTCTTCAAGCGATCGGTAAAGGCAGGATTACCTTCAACTCCATACAAACAAAAATGATTAGGTGCAAGTCCATTTACTTTTGCAGCGTTGGAGAAAGAAGTGGAGATCTTATTGTACTTTCCTACCACGAAGTCGCGATCAGTCACATCATAACGCACACCTTCATTGTTCTTTTCACATCCTAGCAAGTTAGCGTCAATAAATTTCCCCATAGAGTCACCGATATTTGATCCAAAATCTAGGAAAACATTTTTGCATCTTTTGACGCCTCTTGCTGATTCAGCCGAGCTTTCATCTCCGTCTTTTAGAGTCTTGGCAAAAGAAACCATGTCGTCAGTGCCCTGAGAAGCACTACATTTTGTGTCGTATTCACTGAACCATTTCGAAAATAGATTCGTATTATCCTCAGCTTCTTCCAATTCTGATTCACTCATATCATATGTAGGATCCGATTTCGTATACCTCGAAGATTCAACTTTTACCGTCTTTGTTTCTTTTTTTATTACAGTTGCTGGATCTATCAATGTCTCACGTGATAGAACAGTATCTCCTTCTCCCACAGATTTTGATGGGGCACTACTCGGTATTGAATTAATGGCAAGAACAAGTACGGTTCCTGCAACAAGGACCGGTGTAGCCCTGAAATCAAGGAGGATTGTCTTTGTCAGAAATGGCAGGTCTTCAAGGGTGTTCAGTGTTTCCGGCAAGTTTTACCACAACACTCACCATTTTAGTAATGCTTTGCTGTAGTACTTATTTTTTCGGGTAGTAATTCGGAGTTTCACCATAGTCTTGCAAGTCGAAAGATAGGAATTAAAGTTATAATAATAATAATAATAATAATAATAATAATAATAATAATAATAATAATAATAATAATAATAATAATAATAATAATAATAATAATAATAATAATAATAATAACAAATATAATAATAATTCTCTAGAAATAGTGGGAAAAATATTGGATCAACTAGGATCCTGGTGGGACAAAAGGTTCCAATAATTCTTTTAATCATTGATTATTGTTTCATATATATTGTATTGTATTCTATTCTACATAAGTACTATATCCTTCATAACACTTACTTGAATACCCACCATTACACTGTCTATAGGTTATGAAAGCCCTTGCATGACGAGAATCCAATCTCCACAGACGCAAGCAGCAGTCAACTAAGATCGATTCCTCTTCAGTGCACCGAGTCTTCCTCTGTCTGTCTATGATATACTTAGGAGAGACTAGTCAGTAGAAATGTAACGCTGGCTACTGAACCGAAAATAATAATCACTGCTGGTTAAAAGAAATAGTTGGACCTTTTGTCCGACTGGATCTCTACGCCAATTTAAAGTATGGCTGCTCGAGAGAGTTTTGAAGCAAAAAGGAATTCGATTTGGTAAAGTAACACCACGCAAGAAACTTTTTTGTCAAGAGTGATTCATTGAATTGTTTGATGAGTATGAATTAAAAATCATGGAAAAAATTGCCACTCTCTAGTAACTAGTGTGTCGGATTACCTCAATCGCGTAGAGCATAGCTGTACCAGACATGAGTTCTCCCTCTTCGCGGATGAGATCCTCGGCTTGGCAAGCAGCCTCCGGAAAACTGTCTTCCGGTTCAACTGTAGAAGCTAGAGGTATGTGATAAAGTGCTGTCTGAGGTTACTAGTGGTTGCTTGGGTTGCAACTGAATGTGGGTTTCCTGAGAGGTGGTGATTGTGTTGTCCTTAGGAGTGAGTGTAGGATGTGACGCTTTTTTAATTTGCTTTAATGACGATTTTTTGCTAGAATGGTATTGGTGATATATGCCAAAGCATTTGCTAATTGTTCGCTTTCAGTTGTTTGTGAGGAAGTACAGGTTATGAGTGCTACCAAGATGTTGCATATGATTAATTTCTGTCTGTCTGTGACTCTGACTTTGTTTGTGTAAATTGCTTCAACTCGCCCATGGGAGGGTGCATACTGATTAAGCAGGTGCATGAGTGAAGGATACTTGATGCGTTGATCTTGGTTGCGGTTGAACGTCTCGATGAAGAGTACCTGCTGAGTTTTGTCGATGTTGTTGGCATGTACGGCCTTAAGTATACTTGCTGCTTGTGTCATAGATGTTTGGAATGATATAGAACATCTCTGACATTGTTTGACAGTAGTCTTAATCCTATTTCTTGAGAAATCACTTTCTTTACACCAGATGTGTGTTTCTTGGCCGCACGTGATACCATTGCAGAATTTCCTTTCCTCTACGCTATATATTATTTTATCTAATATTCCATTCTCTTTTGTTTTCAGATCCTGGTTTGTGGCCTTGTCAGCACGTTTGCGAGGCATTTCACATTCGTTTTCCGCATTGCAACCATCAGTCTTTGCGTTTTGCACTTTCGCGTTGGCTTGGTACGTCATATTGTTTTTCATTATCTAATTCGATTGTATTGCTAATTTGGCTTATGGTCCTATGTATGCCTATTGCACGTCCCAGGGTAAAACTTTTAATCTCTCTCCATGATTGCGCAAGCTCTCTGGTAAAATGAAGACGTGCTGCGTTATCCGCGCAGACATCTGCATTCCCCTTACAGCGGAGTAGAATTATATTATTGATGAACGAGGGTATCCTATCGAGCCAGAAAGCATCCAAGATGCCGAGCTTGTCATCTTGGAATCCGGTGTTTCGGTTTGCTAATCGGATGCCTAATGCTTCCGAGAAGAAGAATGTGTGTGCTGTGTGGATATCTTTGAGACAGTCTGAAATGCAGGTGTAGTCTTATTTTTCTGCCAGATCGTCTATTTTCAAGTATCTGTTCATATCAATATTTGTGGGTTTCTCAAGACGACAGAGATGTGTTCTTTGGTAGTCGTTGGTGGTTCATTGCATTCGTTGTTGTTCATCGATACATTGTTCAATAAGGATTTTTTCTTTTATATGTTATGTCATGCAAATCAAAGGATGGTACGAGGCTTTCAAAGCCAAGCTACTATGCAATGTGATCAGCGTTATTCCATCTTTATCGCATTTTTGGAAAAACACAAAGTAATGAGTTCCAAAAAGAACTTACCACGTTATTCAAAGGTTTTTTGCGAACTGTTGCACAAGAAGTACAGAATGGAAGGGGTAAAATTTCTACAGGGAAGATTCCACTTCCTTTTGATTTGTATGTGGAGATATGCAAATGGATGTTGGAAGACCCATCTCCTGCTGGAAGATTTGCTCACCTGTTTTTCGTGCTATCTTGGAATCTTGAATGCAGAAGCTCCAACACGCGTACAATTCATTACCATCACATGCGATGGATTCAGGATGCTCTACAAATATTTTTTGCTCACATGAAAAATGATCAAACAGGAGACCGACCACGAGACCCTAGACTTGTGTACAGTAACCCCTACAATCCTTATATTGACCCCATACTAACACTTATCTCTTATTTAATTGTTACCCCCCATGTGATAATTCCACAGCTCTTTTTTCTGGAAGTGATCAGTACAATCAGTACTCTAAATATTTACACAAGCTCCTAAAGGAGAAAAAAGACTACATTAAAAAAATATGGCATTAAAATTAGTGATATTGGGGGTCATTCTGCACAAAAGGGGGCTTCTACGTACATGACAAGTGGTTGTGTCAATGGCCCAATGCAACAAGCAGTTAACATTAGATGTGGGTGGCGTATGCAGGGGGTTACTGATACCTATTGCAGATACGAGCAAGCTGGTGACCAGTATTGTGGAAGGATGGTATGTGGTCTACCCTTATTTTCTTACAGGTTTGCAGTCTTGCCACCACAATTTGTTCTTGAAAACCTAGAGGCTATTGAAAAATTGGATGCACTTGTTAATACATTTTTTCCCAAGTTACCTGTGGAGTTGAATGGGATTATTCGCCATGGATTTGCATCTCTGGCTTTGAGGGAAGCTTGGCTTCGCGAGGAATTGCCTGAGAATCATTGTTTGTTTCAAACTTCAGTGTTCTGGAATGAACATTTTTTAGACCTACAAAATTGCGTGAAGCTGGAGTTGGGAGTAGGAGACAATAATTTAGAAATAAATCAAGTAAGTACTGACACACGTTATTGCACTGGTATTCATAACCATGTTATTTTGTTGGCTAGTCAGCGTTCGCTTGTCCTGCAACAGAAACAGCTCATCAGTGATAATGCATCAATACTGTTATTGGTGCAGAATGCATTTCAAGAAGGAGGTGGTGGTGATGATTACAATAAAGTAGTTGAAGAATTAAAAATGATTAGTGCAAAACTTAACGAAATCCAAAATCCAGTAAGTGAAGATGAGGGAAAAAACGAAGAGGACAGGAATGAAGAGGATGGGGGGAGTAGGTATACTAGCACTATGCAAATTAATTTGCACTTGCATGAAGGTGAATACATCTGTATCCATCCTGATTTTATTTTTCCAAAAAATTGCAGTTTAAGGGACATATTTTTTCGCTTTCACTTGAAAGACTTAAGAAATGGGATTCCGCCCTTGAGGGTTCTAGATGCAAAGAGTGTAAGGCATATAAAGAGAGGCAAAAGCACACTGTCAGATATTCGGTTTTTGATGCTACACTTGGAAAATGCAGCAAATGAGATTGGGAAGACTTGTAATATGTTGTCGTCGCAGAGAGAAGCTACAGCGTTGTTTGAGGAGATAAAGGATAGCGTTACATTATTTTTTTTAATACTTTAATTATCAGTGACATCATAACATTATCTTCATCCATACTTCTAGTGAACAACTTGTTATTTGTTTGGTTATTTTTCTTAACAAATTACGTTATCTTGAAAGAAAAATAATAACTTGTGTTAAAAATGAAAGAAAAACTCGTTTTGGGGGGGTTGCATAAATTATCTTTAACTGAGTTTTTTTAATTAGAACAAATTGTTTCTCTTGCGATTCGATTTTTCTGAATGGAGAAAAAATATATGAGGGCTACAATGATTTGATGTATGTTGAATTATATTGAAACGTAGTATTAAAATTTACAAAAAGACAATAGGTAGTACAATCTTT
>Ga0209092_10000490_pt1 | contig 38795 bp, 23 predicted proteins | sample FraStrMetagenome_FD_187446 | JGI IMG/M metagenome (GOLD analysis project Ga0209092, IMG submission 187446) | Marine eukaryotic phytoplankton communities from Arctic Ocean - Fram Strait ARC3M Metagenome (SPAdes) (version 2) | ecosystem: Environmental > Aquatic > Marine > Oceanic | place: Fram...
CTCTCAACCTATTTTCACTATGATGCATTTATTTATACATTGAATATGTCTTTGCTTGCATAAGGGAGAGGATTTCAAATAAAATATCTTGAATCATGTTGATGGTCGAAGTTATTCCACAGTATGAAACATAGACCGAGCGTCGAAAGGCATGATGTAGTAATTGATGAAACATTATTGTTAGAAAAAGAGGATTGTCACAAATGATGTACCAAAAACGTGACGATATAATTCTATTGTGTTCCAAACATACATCTACATCATAAAAATTCTTACATTGTTTAAGATAGATTGTTATTTCTTTGAATGTTACTTCAATTCGATTTGTGTAATAAATTTAGTTTTTCCTGTCAACAATGTAATCAGCAATAGCAAGAAGTGGTGCAGCCCTCTCACCAAATGGTGCAAGACTGGCCTTAGCTTCGTCAATAAGTCTCCTTGCCTCTGCCTTACTTCCTTCCAAACCCATAAGTTTGGGGTATGTGGTTTTATCAGCTTCTAAATCCTTACCGGCAGTTTTTCCCAATTCTTCAGAAGAGGCAGTGATGTCCAAAATATCATCAGCAACTTGGAATGCTAATCCAATATTTAAAGCATATGTTTCACATGCTTGTACTTCCTCGGGAGTAGCTCCTCCCAAAACAGCTCCACAGGCAACGGCAGCTTCAAGCAAGGCAGCGGTCTTGTGTGCGTGGATCCAACGAAGGTCATCAAGAGTGACATCAGATTTGGCTTCACATTCCAAATCCATAACTTGTCCACCAGCCAAACCAACAGCTCCTACACATTGACCTAATCTTACAACAACATCAAGAACGTTTTCAGCGGGTACTCCTTGAGTATAACGTGCTACATGTTCAAAAGAGGTACTAAGAAGTGCATCGCCTGCAAGGATAGCAACATCCTCACCATAAAGAACCTACATATGCATGGAAAATCAAGCAAAGATGAATAAGTTTTATGTACAATGAAAAATTAAGAATACAAGTATAAAGAAGCTGATTGGATATGAAAATTTGTTTGCATACATATATAGCATACATGTAGCTCCCATCGACAGCAAATGCAACATTTTCAATTAAAAATAAAACACAAAGAAACGACATAAATACTTACATGATTTGTTGGTTTTCCTCTTCTCAAATCATCATCGTCCATAGCAGGCAAGTCATCATGTATCAAACTCATAGTGTGGATCATTTCCAAACTGACAGCACATGGCATTGCGGTCTCCATAGATCCTCCGAACATCTCACAAGCAGCAATACAAAGAACTGGACGGATACGTTTTCCCCCAGCCATAAGAGAATAGGACATACTTTCACAAATTTTATCAGTCTGTGGTATAGTCGATACAACAGAAGCGTCCAAGGCGGCTTCGACAGGTGCTTTTTTGGATAGAAGGTATTCATTAATATCGAAGGACGTAGCAACATTCAATGCCGAAGAAAGGAATGCTGGTTTATTCGTAGAAGTAATTGGTGTTGTGAATGCGGTTGATCCTTGAAGCGCAACGGCTGCAGCTGCGAGTCCTAGGACATAGTTGCGTAACATGGTTGGAGCCATCTTGTTTATCTGATTTCAAAAGGTAAGAGGGGAGAATGCTTTCCACCCAACAAAAACTATCAAAGAAGAAAATAAACCTGCTTCTAATGAACTTTTACAAGTGGAGCTACGGCATTCACACCAAAACTGTTCATTTAAATAAAGGCTTTGACATGGCTTTTCGTCATACCTAAAAATGTCTAAACATGAAATGTATTACATACGAATTCACTAACGAGATTCCCCGTTCAAATAATATTCCGTTTTCGTGTAGAGCATAGTATATTGCAGCTATCCAAACCAAATCCTAGCAAAGTACGTATGAGAAAAGAAACTTCAACAAAACAAGAGCAATGCTAAGAAACTTTGAACACCTAACCCTAACCCTAATGTAACCCTAATAAATAAATAACCTGGGTTCCACGCAGAAAAAAATAACCCTAATTCTGAAGAGAAAGAGAGAGAGACAATCATAAAGGACAAAAATGATGATAACTCTATCAAAGCTTCAATTTGTCTTTACAATTCAGATTCTTTTCGCCATCTCTACCTCCTCAGGTTTCACGGTTCCTTCTAGAAGTACAACATTCAAAAATCATGCAAAAAATCTCAATTTTCCTAGATCCAAAGAATTCAAAACATTGAATAAAGTTCATCAAAGGTTCGGAACAAGTTTAGCAAGCTCCGGTGGGAATATAGTCATAAGCAGCCCTACGCCTGAAAATGCTGCGGATATGGGAATACGAGAATGGCCACAGCAAACCCGTTCTGGGACATGGCAAGAAACTGTACAAGAGAATGACACAATTATCCGCTACATTTTAGAAGGAACTGGGATACTTTGTATCAAAACTTCGGATACAGTAAAAAAAAGCTCCGTTGGACCGGGGACTCTTGTGGAAGCTAGTGGTCAATGTGATTTGATTTGGGAGGTAAAAGGAAACCAAGAAATGATTGTGTTGACTCCAACTTATGAAGAGGGTGGGAAATTGGCCGTAGTAGCTCTTGGTCTTATAACATTATGCGTTGCGTTGGTGGTTGGATTTGGGAGTTGATAAAAAATCCATACAAAAACCGATTTCGCTAGGACCATATTATTTAGTTATTTTTTCTTTTCTATCTTCAAAATCAAGATGGTATACATCCATAAATTCATATTTATCAATAGTGCTGATTGAACATTATGAATTGAAGCTTGTTCTGTGTTTGAATTTACTTTTTGAAAAGAATCGTATGTAATGTTGTTACGACTGGATATAATGGCAAAGAACTGGATAGAGTCATGTTCCCATTTATCTCATTGCAAAGATACTTCAAAAGCTTTAGATTCTGTGTCTAAGTTTTTCTTATGTTTGAATAAGCAATGAAAGTAGAGACCAATGAATAATCACTAGAACTATTTTGAATCTAAGTACTTACTTATCATGACACATTATAAAGTTATAGCTAGATCTTTAATGAAAACAAATTATTGAAACATTCTGAATTTTTTTAAAAGCTTTGAACTACAAAGTAGGTTACGTATCACTGCTGTCCAAGTAGCTAATATCATCCCACGGGTGTCTGTGAAGGCCTTGTTTGAGCCTCTTCTGGCCTAAATGATGTCCAATAAAACCGATGCTTCTTCCCAATACAAAAAGTCCATTAAGGCAACCATTTTTTATCAATTCGCTCCCCTCGTATTAACTGAAGGCTCCACAACTTCATCGCACAATAAAATATACCAATTTTCTTAGTAGTTAGTATTTGTACACAGACGACACATAATAGGTGGTGTGATAAAGGAAGTATCAAAAATTAAAAAAAATGCGTTAGCGTCACGGTGAAACAATCATTATCAACACGTGCCATTAAATTGGGGTAAAAAGGAGGGGAAAAAACAAAAACAAAAACATAAATTTTACATGATTCTATTTTTACGGAAATTAGCTTTCACATTATATCATAAAACGGTATCACTCGTCATTTCAAATATACTTCAGAAGCAAACGAAGAAAGTTATTTACAGCCAGGTTGCTTGGATGAGGTATTAGGTGGATTGCCGCGTAAAGGTGATGGTGGCATCCCAATTCGAGGGTTTGTGTGATTATTTACGGATGGAATTTGGGGGTTGTTTGACATAGATGCATGAATTGATAAAGGGTCATTTGCTGTTGCAAAATCTTGAGATGAATTAAGTGGCATTGAACGTTGAATGACGGGAATAGAATTTGATTTCCCTTGAGCATTCTGCTTGTTCGGTGGGTTTCTATTATTTGTTGTAGGAGCGAGAGCTGCTGCTCGAGCAGCTTGTTTCACAAGTTCATGCTGATTTGAAACGGTATGATTTTTTATTTGATTTTGTTTTGTATAGCTTACTTGTGTGTGAGAATGAGAGTGCTGTATTATATTTTGTTGCTGATTGACTTGCATTTTGGGAATCTGCTGGAAAGAAAGATTATTATGTTGTGAATGGGGCTGATGTTTAATAGTGTGCTGCTGGACGGGAGCACCAGAATTCATCGCATTGAGTGGAGGCCGATGATGAGGGCCTGATGGCATGGAATTGTTTTGTTGCTGAGGTGGGTGTGAATACTGTGAAGGATTTTGGTGGTTATGATGATTCTGATGATTTTGATGATTTTGATGGTTTTGATGGTTTTGATGGTTTTGATGATTTTGATGATTTTGATGGTTTTGATGATTTTGATGAGGGCGAGTCTTCATTTGGGAGGACCTTTGCTTGTCTGCAAGATCTAAGAGAGGAAGTGGCCACATTTCTGCTGTCCCACTATTGGATTTCGTAACGACATCTTTCACGGCTTGAACATGAGAAGGATGAGATTGAACCATTGCAAGTGTCCCTTCTCCATTATACCCAGGAATTGGCATTGATGGATGTTGCCTCTTTTTTGATGCAGAAGATAAATTCGAAAATCTTTTTTTCCTCGTTCTACTGCCAAGTTCTGCCTCATTTTCTTGCCTGAATTCCGAATTTGCATTCTTTCTGATGTATTTATGATTTGGAAAGAGAAGAACATCTAATCTGGGAACAACTTTGCTTTGTATGTCAGATTCTTTGGAGGGGTTCTTTTGTTGATTGAAATGTAATTCAAAGATACATTTATCCACAGATAGTCTCATTAAGAGAATATCTTTTCGACAATATTTGAAGCTACGAAAGTCTTTCATCATAGGGGTCTGAAAGCGCTCACGACACTGTCTAGGTGATCTAGACGTTTGTCGATGGAATGAGTCCTGAGGAAAATCGTTTATCTCGCAGGTATTTGCTTCTGTAACAATTTGTGATATAATTCTCCAGTTTGGAAAAAATAATGCCGCAGCTTCTTTTAATCTAAAATCTTCAGCTTTCGTCCAGGGATGCATATCAAATCCATTCTCTTTATTCGTTTGTTTCACACCCATGGGTAGGCTGGTTCCCACTGTAGATAAAGGTAGAGATATTCCACTCGTTCCCTCTATTAAGGTTAGATACCCATTCTGGAATGGCCCAAAATCAATTTTGGTAGGAGGAGAAAAAATGTTTCTAATATTATTTTGTTGGGATGTAGCACGTATTTTTGCTTTATCTCCAACTTTTGTAGAACTTTGTAATTCCAGGATAAAAGGAGCCGGACCCGTATTGTTTGCTAGGGCGTCATAAGAATTTTCATTATTTTCCTTCTTTTGCAAATTATTTGCATTTGGTGACGGCGTGATTGCATCAATACGGGAAATGATTGTCTTACGCACGTTCAGTGCATGAAGATGACGTTGAGCTTGACTTTGTTTGGTGGAGCGATTTGAGCTCTCAGCAGTCTTATCTGGCGTGATTTTCATGGTAGTCTGCACTGTTGGAATCGAATGAGAACCACTGGGACGTGCTGAGGTAATCCATTGGTTCTTGCTAGAATATTTTGTATATAAAAGCACAGAATCAAGATTCAAGAAACTTTCATCGAGATATCCTGAACCTATCATATCATTGCAATCTTCAATATCAGAACAAAAGTCAGGCAGATAAGAATCAAAAGGATCTTTCCAGTATCTATAACCACTTGTTTCGGCTGATATATTTGCGGCTGCGGCAAGAGAATCAATTTTAAGACCAAGAGCTCCTTTTCCAAGGAATCCTTGATGTACTTGATTTGCTTCTTTTTTATCATAATTTTGTCTTGAAACATACGAGGAGGTAGCACTGGTAGGGAATGACTCCCCGTTTGAAAACGTTGGTAATGTTGTGTTGTCTTTTGTATCCAGAGCTATTTCGTCAGCTCCAGTATCCGCATCAGCTGACACGTTACCAAAGTTCAAATCTGTTTTCAATGAAAATGGATCATTACTGCTTGGGGCATCGAACTTCTCATTGGTACTTAATGGAAATAAGTTGAGGCCGTCATCTACTCCAGAGGGAGACAAAAGATCAGCAGAGAGATCTAAAATATCAGATGAATCCATGATTGCTTTGTCGATTTCAAAATTATCACCGAAATTTGAGGATACAGATTGTGAGCTCAAGTCAGGAATTGGCGTTGGTACAGTAATCTCATTTCCTCTTTTGCGTTCCTGTTGTGAAGTGAGGCCAGCCAGAAGACCTGGAAACGTTGGAGGCGCATAAAGCAGAGGTTCAGATCCTTTATTACCATCTCGGATTGACTGTGAAGTCATATCTTCAAGGGAAGAAAATGGAGGTGATGACATATTATGACTTTGTGAACTTCTACTTAGATTTGATTCATCTTCGTCAAAAATATCTTCAACGTTCTTCATCTTATCTGAATAGCTGATAATATTTTTTGTATCCGAAGTATTCTCATTCATTTGTTTCATAGACGTTCCTGCATCATCACAAGCGTTGTAGCAAAGAAGTGGCATTGCCTGATAACCAGGTAAGCAACCCAAGCCAGTTTTCCTCCAAGAGTCAGCTAGATTTGTATCTAAGTCTCTTTCGACCTTAGTAAACTTTTCTGACAACACAAAATTACGACCAAAACGCTCACAATAAAGACGTATTGACATCATTTTCAGATCCATTCTAGTAACGACATTATTTACGAAGGATGTCGTAGGAGGGCAAACGACTGCGGTCAAAAAGTTAGATTTGAAATTAGCTTGAATTTCGCCATCACAGGTTGCAATTTTCACTTCAGAATAGGATTTATGAGTCAAAGGGCATGAGCGTGCTTCAAGACGAGCTAGCTCATTTCCAAATTTATAATCCTCTTCATTCCATATACGTGCAGCCTTTCTAGAATCACAATTCTTTGCGATGTCTTCAACAACGGGCGTTTCGTCTTTGAAGTGCAAGGTTTCACTTTGACTTGGAGGTTTACAAATTGGAAGGAATAGCTGCTCCTTTCCAGATGCGAAGTCACGCGTCAAAGGGGCTTTCAATATGTCTGAAAGCTTTTCATTTCTAACACATAAAATATCATGTCCCAAAACAGGCGATGTTTCTTTTGATTTTAAAATCAAGGAATCTTTTATATATCCATGACTGTCAGTTTGGACCTGACCATATTGTTCATCAAAGGTTTGATATAATTCGACCTCTTTTGCTCGTTCTTCGGTATTTTGTTCAGAAACGATTTTACTCTGCAATCTAAATTTGGGAGAAGCATTAGTTGCAAAAAAACGATCTTCACAAGAGTTTTCACAGATTAGTTTGATCATCTGAGTTTCTGTGTCCAGATCGTGCCTTCTTATGCTAGACTTGTATGCAATGGCTTCGTATAACTTCATTCCTCTACCACTCCAATCTTCATCAAAACAAATAATGAAATCTGCATTACTAGCACTAATGCCACCATTCTCTGCTGCAATTGTTACTGGCGAAGATATGAGTATGTTATTCATAGGTTGAAATTTTGTACTTAAAGTTCTTTGCTCGTCAAATCTTGCTAATAATTGCTGAGATCGTGTCCATTCAAAAACAGAGGAAACTTCTCCTGATATATTGGTTGAACAATCGTCAAACTGCTGAATATAAGATGTCGAATTAGAAAAATTCCTTAAGGAAGATTCTTTGTGTTGACTTGATGCAGTCATCATTTCGTGAGAAATTCCACACGAATGCAGAAAACGATGTATGAGAAGTTGAGCTTCTGGTAAAGTTGCCAGAATCAAAATTTTCTTCATCGCTTCATTTTTCGATGTCACATCATTTGAGCCAATTAAGGTGGAAGTTGATTTTATGTATGAATCTAAAATTAGTTCTTGTCCTTTTGATTCAAGTAAAATTCTTTTTTTTGTTTGTTTCACGTTGAACAAGGGCTTCACACCGGCTTCTTGCACAAGAATCTTGAGCAGTTCTGAAATTTTAGCAGAACCGTCGATAATTCTTTGAGCGAAAGAAAGGTTTGGTTGTGCACTACTTCCATTGCAATTATTCTGCGTCCCTTCAAGTAAATCTACATCATACTCTTGACTATCAATATTTCTATTTGAGTTTGTCGTTGATGTGGCTTTGGAGGAAGGGTCTGACGAAAGATTCAGAATACCCAAAACATCAGCATGTAGGCACATCCTACGTAATCTCAGCAATGCATTTGCTGCAATCGTGATATGATTTGATCTTGTTAGATCATTAAGACTTAACGCGCCACGGACAAAAGAACAACATTGCCGGTAGGAATGCAGTTGCTCAGCACCCATTCCACATTTTCTTATTTTCCACTTGGCGACAGCCAATTTTGGGTCTGCTTCAGTTCCACAAAGAGAAAATTCAAAATGTTTCATCATCTTTTTTATCTCGTGATAGATGAAGTGTTCGATATCTAATTTGGAACTTGCATCCTTTTCCTTCTTGTATCGTTTTTTTGCCCAAGCAATAATCCGTTTAGGAGAATAAAAAGATGTAATTGAAGCTGGAAAAATGAAAGCAAAAGTGCTTGCCAGTTCATAGTTTTTGTGTGAAAATGATTTCGGTTGAGACTCCAAACGTTTATTCTCCTCATTGCACCTGCCCTGAATGACTATTTTTCTTTTCTTTTCGTTATCAACAAATTGAAGCTTTTCCAACAAATTCGACCATAAATTCGATTGCAACGAGTGAGAAGAAGAGAAAAGATAAGAATTCTGCGAATTATCACTAAATTCATTTGAGGTATTGAAATAACGCAAATCAATAACAATTGAAGCCCAGAGATACTTGATGACTGATGAAAATGATGATGAGAAGGTGTTTTCTAAAGAGAAATTATCAATTCCTTGATCAGCGTAATTTATCTCATATAGCGAAGACAAGTCACAAATCACGATGTCACCTGCATTTAAATTATCACCGGAAAGAATGCAATTTTTTTGAAAAGATTTTTCGTATGAGCCTCCTTGTACGCCCAACGTAAATATTCTTAACCCTGAGAATTTACGCATTTCAAGCCTCCATTTGATCTGATTCGTGTGATTGAGGAAAGGCAGTAATCTAAGGATGAGTATTTATTGTTCCAAACCAAACAACTTCTCGCAAAATGTAAATTATGTACTCACCAAACTTCCAGGAGGACAGATCACGAGTTGAGGGCCATTTTCACGATTTTTCCATATGACTGAACAGACTGCAATAGTTTTGCCGCTACCCATCATTCCACTTAAGATAGCTCCACATCCATTGTGAACAGACTTCCATGTGTGGCCATCAACATCCTGTTTTGCTGTCCCAGGAATATCTAAGTTCCAAATATTTTCAATAAAATGTACTGCTTTCTTCTGGGAATGAGTTAGACTGAATCCGCATTTTTCAAGCTCTGCACATGATTTATCTATATTCGATTCACTAGGACACTCAACTTCTGACTTCCTCTGGCTAGCCAAGCGCGATATGTCAACGATTCGTTTGTTCATTTTATTGAAACCATCGCCATTCTTTATAAAACATGAATTCAAAGATTGGGGTTGAACACCAACATCATTTTTTATTTCACTGGGCATAGTCATGGCCTCACATTTATTGTCAACTTTAATTTGGGGTTGATTTTCTTCTTGCTTTTGGTCAGAAGCATCCTTAACAGGCTGACTAGATTGTTCCACTTTAAGTAATTGTATTTTCTCACAAATATCAAATCCTTCATCTACACACACACCACCATCAATTAAAGCGTCCCAGTGTTCCAAAATTACAACGCTAATCATACTTGCGATATGTTTAGCTTCGTTGAGATCAGATGTAGTGGGTGTAACATAAGTAGTATCAATCGAATCCTTTCTCATTTGTACTTTGTCTCCATTTTCTTGTTTCACAAAGTAAAATCTTTGCATTATTGAACTTTTATTCGAAATAAAAACATTGGATAAGGTACTGGCAGAAGCTATTTTCCATTTCCGCTCTTCCATGACATCAGTTGCAAGCCATCTCATCTCTTCTAATAAATAATTCCAGTGAGTTTTCCGATGTGGTGGTAATCTTTTTGTTTGTATAGATGATGGCGGTGGACGTTGACTGGTATTCTTCTGTAATGAAACATTCTTATTTATATATTGTGGTTGAGCTGCATTGAGCATGTGTTGAGAAACATTTTTTATCGAATCGGAAGAGACGCGCTTTCGCTTTCGATCAATATTAAGCTTTGCAAGTTTTTCAAGAATTTCTTTCCTCTTATCTCTTAGGTTTAATATTTCGGCATGACGTGGGGATTTCACTTCGCTCATGAGATTGGAATTTCGTTCCTTTGCTTTCATAGGATTCGATATGGAATAAGGGAACGTCGAGAATTGTCCATTTTGAGAATTATTTGAAGATTTAAAGTTGATGCTTTTTGCAGAAGAGGTATTGAGAGTTTTTATTATTGCGTGGTGATCGTTGTCATAAATGTTATGAATAGTTTGCATTTTTGACATCGGATGAAAATGTTTATGGGAATTATATGGCACTGTTGATGTTTTGGTTGTCTTGTGCATTATGGCATTTGAACTATGAGATTTAGTATCTTGTTGTAAATTTTGAATGTGTGGCAATTTTCCGTTCATTATATTTGGTATTGGTTTCGTAGTTGTACTTAGATTTCGAGAAGATGAATCATATGATAATGGAATGTTTGGATGAGACTGAATTGAAATGGGTTTGTTTGAGGATGATATATTCAAAGGTATTTGATTACCACTTGTCACTATATTTGGTGTAATGGGCCTGAATTGGAGAGAATTATTTGCAGATTCATTTGAGTTCCTATCAGTTGATGGATTGGATTGCAAGAATTTTTTACTGGATGATCTTCTCAAAGGTGGAACACGATTCTTTTCTATGTCGCCAAGCACTGGAATATGTCGTTGCTTCTTTGCTATTTGTGTAACATTATCGGACATCTTACGATGATCTTTGATTTCATTGCCATATTCCTTTTTTAATCGTTCCCTTTTCGATTGTCCCTTCTTTGGATGAAGAGATTCGTTGTCCTTTTTAGCACCAACATCATCAATATTCAAATTTATAATGGTATCTCTTTTTACTTTTTTCTTATCCAAAACCAACTCAGACTTTACCATGTCCTTACATTGTCTAATTTTCCGCACTAACATTCTTCGATGCTCTAATAATGCAAGGATACGTTGCTTTCTAGGATGTCCATTATTTTGATCTATGATTGCAGTTGATGAGCTTATAGATGTTTTTGAAAAATTGTCAGTTTCATTTTGAGGAAGTTTTGGATCCTCTGATACTGACGATGAACCATTTTGATCTTCGAAACCCTTCCCCCGATTATCATTATTTGAAGAGTCTTTTACATCAGATGATTTTGAAGTTTGATAAGAAGATGAGTTTTTCTTATTTAAATCACTTTTTCGACTTCTTTTGATTTCCCTAGAACTATCATTTATCTCATTTTTTGAGTCTAACTTCCTTTTTGGATCTCTTTGTATCACATTTACGTCAGATGATGCTTTCTTACTATTCATGGGCACAGTGCTAGAGGCATCAGAATCTTCTTGCATCTCTTGCTGTGGTAATGTTTGAATTATTTCATTATTTGAAGATGAAGAAGTTTCAGTATCACTTTTTGAACTTCTTTTTTTTGCATGTTCACTCGAGAGAGAAGTCTTTGTTGATAAAGACTCGTTTTCTGAATTGTTTTCACTGTTCCCCATATCTTCTGAAGATTTTGCATTTTGATTTGTCCCAGAGCCCAGAGACAGTTTTGAGCTTATATCCTTTCCTAGTGGTGAAAATTTACGTCGTCTACGCTCCGGTTTCCCGCCTGTATTATTTGAAGTTTCGTTACTACTTGTTTTTGCTTCTATTCGTGTCTTATGTCTGTCTTTTTCACTAGAAGAGTGAGATGAAGAAGTTTTTGATATCATTTTTGAAAGCAGGAGGTGAAATCACTGCCTTTGAACTTTGAGTCAATGTCGGCGCACTGTTGCTCAGTACAGCCTCGTCTTCATTCATTCGAAACACAGAAAATTTCCTGCGGGCAAGTCATATACGCACTGTTCAGTCTATGAGTTTCCATCATCTTTCTAAACCGTTATCTGTGTCATTTAAATAAATATTCATATCTTAGCTAAAATATTTCTATCCGCCATTTCAAATAAAACAATATGGTAAATGACGTAGATTCAAATTTACGTATAACTGTATATTAGTGGAGGTAATCTATGTTAAATTTTTATTGCTTTCTGATGACGCCACTTGGATTCTCTTTCATTCCAAAGGTTTAGTGTGGAAGTAATTTAATGTGCGGTTAATATCGCACTTCATTGGTACGATACATTTAAGAAGGGAAAACCTATATCGATAATAACTAATTCTACGATCGAACACAATAACTTTTAAAAAATAAATGCGTTCGCTAAATACGTTTGTTTATTAGCGAAAAATGATATATGTGTCAATTTTATTTAACACGAATAAAAAGCAATTCTGTTAATTGTTAGTTCCCATGTGCATAGGTTTTTATTTGAGTCTGTAAATAAAGTAGTGATACATAAAGAAGAAATCGGTCTTGATACTCAATAAAAATAAATACTTAGCCTAAATTCCAAGTGGCACAGCTGTTCATTTATTTCGTATGAAATCAACTATATTTTTACCGTAGCTTTTCTACAAGGCAAAGATTTTGATGAGAATGGCATCTGTAACCTTCTTTGTTAAATTACTTGTACTACTCTATGGCGCTGTAATTGATGTTATACATTTATGATGGAGTCTCTATCGTAAGATGCTCTGCTGTATGAAATAAAAAATTGATCGTGTCATCGTCCTCTCATGTGCTACGTAGACGATGCAATTTGACGATAAAATCAGGTATTTTAAGGGTAAGAAAAAGATATCCTCCATGTTGAATATATGTTTTGAACAATCAGTCCAATGTCGATACTTCTTATAACGTCGCAATAAACTTGGTTACAATAGTGCTTATCTTAATTGAATGAGAAATCAAAGATTTTCATTCATCAAATATCATAATTACACAATATCCATACTTCGTGCGTATCATTTCTATCTATGATACTTGCTCACGTACGATATCTGCATAGGTCTTTTTCACCTTGTTCATTTGCTTTTTCTCATCATCGTTGCATTCGCAAAAACTTACGCTCTTCTTAATTTCATCAACCACCTTTCTTTTTAATATTCCAACACGCTCCTTGCGGAGCAACGATGGTGATTTGTTTTCTTCATTATCATCGACATCAATTTTTCTTGTTTCTCTAATATCATTTTCTCCACACGCACAACGATCTTCCCTTTCGTCAATCTCTTCTTTCACATTCTCGAGAATTTCTATGTTTTCAATTCCTTGCACAACATCACGCATCTTTCGAAACAAGCTTCCTTGTAGAGGCTTTGTAAAAAAATCCCCGAGCATCTTTGTAGTTGGACAGTGCTCGATTTTTATCTCATGAGACTTCAACCTATCCGCTACCCAGAAGTACCGAATGTTGACATGCCTAGACTGCTTCCCAGCCGATTTCTTACCATTTGTGAGTATTTTTATTGTACTCTCATTATCTTGCTTCAATACTCGTTTTCCAATCTTATATCCTTGTGCTTCGTAAAAATACAGCATCCAAATAGCATAGGGTAGATAATCGCTCACGCCCACAAGCTCTGATTCAGTTGAGCTTTTGGTGTTAATTCTTTGTTTTGAGGTACGTCCGTGCAAAATCCCATCACCTACTTTGATGCAACCTCCTGTCTGACCTTTAAAATCGTGGTGTGTTGCGTGAGATGCATCAATAAAGATATCAAATTGACCCACACTACTAAATGACAGAATTCTTGGTAAGTCTATACTTCCTCTGATATATTGAATCAATCTTCTTAACTTCTTCCAATCACCTTCTGATGGTTTTTGCACCCTGGTACATAGATATCCGATAGCCACTTGAACATCCAGCCTTGCTCTCTTGGATATGTGTAGGAGTTTTTGCACAATGTGATGGAATTTCTTCGCTCTCACCTCATCTAACACATCATCATTTTCTTCTATTTCAAACAGATTTTTGGTCGCCGGTGAAGCTGCATTGGTCCTAATATCTTCTCCAAAAGCATCCACACACTCCTGCAAATATTCGGACATTTGAATGTGTACCTTTTTATCCTTGATATGGAAGTTGATACCAAGGTAAGTGTGCTTATCACCGCGCGTCACACTCATCTTTCCAAATTTCGACTCTATCTTTGCTAACATTTTTGTGACTTCCTTTTCGTCGATGTGCGATAACTTTATGTCATCCACATACCAACAAATGGTAAACTGATGGCCGTTTATTATCTTATTTGCGACGCACATATCATATGGGTTTAATTTGAACCCGAGCTCAACAAGGGTTTCTGCAAACAAATTGTACCACAAGAGAGCGGCGGTCAGAGTGCCATACATGGCTCTTAATAGTTGTAAGTACAGAACCTTTACTTTCCCTTCATAAACAACAAATTTCTCATACTTTTTTCTGTTTGCTCTGAGTATCGCGTCGACCGCGGACCCAGTTACTCTTAACAGTACATAATCAGGCTGCTTTGCCTTTAGAAACGCCCCGGCGACATCAGCAATTGCTATGTCCCTTCCCTCTTCAGCATCAATGACCAAGGTTCCCATGAAGCCTTCTGTTCCTAAAGCAGGTGAGGATGTATCAATTTTATTATATGCTTCTCTTTGTCCTCTCCCATCAACGACAGTACGGCCCTTAATCTTACCGCTCCTTTTCTCTTTTATGAGGTCGATGATGTTGAGAGCTGCTCTCTTTTCTTCGTAGGACAAACTTGAAACCCATCTAGGTAAGAAGACAGACAGCTTATCAAGTTGTGAATATTCGCTTGCCATGGCTTCTAATGCTTTCTCCCCAAACAATTTTATCCCCCTTTTTGCACTCATTTGAGTCATACAGTAGTGGACTATATTCTTATGGAGCATGCCAGCGTCGTATGCTTCTCCTCTCGACACTCTAATCATGGTATTACATATTCTTCTTATGTATCCATGTTCGACTTTTGATAAACCCCTTGTCCGCTTTGCATAACACATCAAGAAGGTATAGTTTTGTTTGTTGAAAGACTGGTCTCTTGTTTTCTTTGTATTCTTTCGTAGGTTATAGGATTCTAACTCAATATTACTTTCACTTTCGTTGTTATTGTTGACATCATTCTCTTCAACTTCATCATCGCCATCGTTCAAATCATGAATGGATGGTTGGTATGCGCTCTCGCTCCTTTGGTTCGCATTGTTTTTGTCATCATCTTGGTATGCGCTCTCGCTCCTTTGGATCGCATTGTTTACGGCATCATCTGCTGCTTCGCTTCTATCATATAACATTGGATTTTCTTTCTCGCTCCTTTGTTCTTCATTTTCATTTGCATTTTCATTTTCTTCTTCTTCTTCATGAATGTTGGAATCGAACACATTGTTAAAATTATCATTATTAATATCATTATTCCTACTTTCTTCGTGACTTGCTTCATCATCTGTTATCATGGCATTGTCATTGTCCTCATTATTATTTTGCTCATCTTCATTATTTTGCTCATCTTCATTATTAATGTCATCTTGATCATTAACGTCATTGATTGCATTATTCTGCTCTTCTTCTTGTTCATTGTTTGCGTTTGCATTTTCTTCATTCACTTCCTCATTCGCTCCTTCGGAGACAACATTCGTGACATCAAAAGAAAATTTTGGATCATCGCTGATTGCGTCGTGCGATGCAGTTTTTGCGATTTCGGTAACTCTAGCTATCACATCTTCGGTAAAAGGACATTCAGTCCATTGAGAACGGTTTACGCGAGCGCCTGTGAGCAGGGACATAAAATAATATGCCCCATGTCTGTTGCTTGGGTAGAGGCAGATAGCACCATGAGTCCGAGCCGAAGTAGTATTCGTGACGTGATTTTGTGCGTAGACTTGAACATATTCTCCAAATTGGATTTTAAAGTCATGGAAGGACATCATAGGCGTACCAGTAACGACTGTAGCCGGGCTAAGGTGCTGACATACACTGTTTGGCGACGGAAGCATGTTGCGCAAACGTGTAACATGTATGAGAAGGCTCTTCATCATCAGTTGAGGATAGAAAAGGAATGGGAGACCATGGATAGTGGTTCGAACATCTTCTTTCAGCGTGCGAATGGAACGCTCGACTTCAGGTACGTGTTGGCCTTTACCCACGATGACTAGCTCGATCGGAAGTATAGAGGCACGGATAGACGAAAATTCATTATCACCATGAATGTGTGTGATTCTGAATCCTCTCGCCTCGTACACATTACAGATGTTTTGAACAGCGGACAGAATAGTTTTGTATTTTCGGTCTGGTACATCTTCAACTGTTCGAAAAAAAAATTTTCTAGATATAGAATGAACAAAAATTAGGTTGTTAACAAAGAAAATATCAAGGCAAAGGATAACATCCATATGCCATTTTCGAATGAAATCCGGTATCTCAGTGAAGTGCCCTGACGATATATGAGGCGGTGTTTTTCGAACTGTTTTGCCCTTAATTGAGGCAACATCTTTGCCATAAATATATGTGGCACGTTCAAAATCCTGTACGCTGACTGGAGAGTCGCGTAAAAGATTATTTTTCAAAATGTGAGCAAACACTGCAATTCCAGGGCGACCCATTTTAATGTAGATGGATCGTGCGATACGCGCATTTTTAACTTCACGAGAACTGAACTCTTTTTCCAAATTACTAACTGTATTTAAAAACAAATAAGCATAACTTCCATTTAGATTGTTAGTCTTGTTTACAGTAGCTTCACGATCAAAACGAGGCATCTTGTCCGTTGCGTTGAACACATACAAACCGAGACTGTGCTCGGTAAACTTGAGGGCGTTATGCCCGGTGTGGACGATAATGGTTGGCTTCGGGTCTTCAGGCCCGGTGTTCATCGTCACACGGAAAACCTTACGGACGTTGGCCAATGACAAAATATTTGCCAAGGAGTTAGGGTTGTACCATACGGTACCATACCCACCGAGTTCACCAATGTGATGCGTATGCATCTCACCACCATTTGAACGTAGAATCAGACCGCTCCCACGATACTTTCGGACGTTGCACAGAAAACGTTGGTTTCGGAAGATGTCACAATTACTCTGCGTATCGAGTAAGATCCAGTTGTCATTCAATCCCGAATGTTTTGATTGGGCGAGCGAAATTTTCACTTGAAGAAAACCTAGGCCAAGAAAAGGACCAACATATTCTTCGTCGGTATGGTCGCTATGATGAGTTGTGATTGCCGTGGAATCACTACTGGGAGAGGCTGCCTCGCCGCTTTGTAGAAGCGCTACTGGGCACTTATTCGAGTAATGTCCTGTACGTTTGCAGCGAAAACATTCGATGCCTTTATGCATTATTCCATCAGTTCCAGCCACACTTCCATTTTTGGACTCGTTCGCATTCGTTTTTCCACCGGATTGAAGGAAATTAAAATTTCCGCGGTTCCTCCTTCCGACTTGCACCTGTTGGGCTCCGAGACCTTTCTTCAGACCGTAGTTCGATAGGAGATGAAAGGCTTCTGTCACATTTATCGGGAAATAGTCGTGGCCTTTGAGAAAATCATTCTCAAGGTCAACAATTAGCTCTTGGTATACGTCGGCTCTGGCGCCAAGAAGAAAAACCATGGCAAGTAGACGCTCCTTTGCCTTTTGCTCATATTCTGCTTTAACATCATCATCTCCTTGATCACTAACCGACACATTGTTTCTCTTGTACATCGATGTGACGATGCTTGGTTGCACAAAGGATCCACCGACCTGCTCGATATTTTCTTGCATGATGTTAAAAACTTCAAAGTACTTGTGCAGTGACTGGTTATCACGCTGCCTGTACGTGAAGAAGAACTTAATTTGTTTATACAAGGTAAGATCCTTGTTCTTTTGGTGTTCATATTTCATGACGACTTGCTTGATGAGATCCAAGAGCTTCTTACAATCCCCTGCTTCTTTCCATGCCTCAGCTGCATCCGCTACCAGACAAAGCTTCGTGGTTAGATTGGGAGAACATTGTCCCCAAATGACTGAATACAGTGCCCTCAGATCTTTGGTAAGCATCCTTTTTGCCTTTGCATAATGTTTCACATCTTCTGCGTATGCATCTTTGTACAATTGCCTTGCATTTGCTTCAACCTCATCAGGTTCATCAACAGTCGGTAGATTGGTCTTCTTTTGGAATAGGGACCTCATATCTGAGTGATAGGTCTTCGCTGCATACCTCTCCAAAGCCTCTTTAGTTCTGTTGAACTGTGTTGGATCTTTTGCTTCTTCCAACAGCTGGAACACGTTTCCGTTCATTGTTTCGGTCTCTCCTTTGAAAGTCTTTGCGTTGTTGAAGTGCCTCACTGTGTTGTTTCCCCTCCTTGCCTGATTGCGCCTACCTCCTTCTTGACGATGCCTTCCATCGCTTGCGCCAGTTTGAGGTGGATTGCTTGGACGATTCATCTGCCCTTGCTGATTGCCTGTTGCTTCGTTGTTCATGATTGCTTGGGATGTTGTTGACTCACTTGATTGTTACTTGCCTGATCTGTTCCGTCTGCTTGGCCAGATTCTGATGTTAACACAGTTGATATTTGACCTGGTTAATATGATGAGACTTGAAAACTTAAAATCACTTGGAACTTGTTTAAAATTGAATGGCTCAGAATCTTTCAGATCTTTTTAAGGTTCTTTTCTATTGAAGTTTTCTAACGTTATGTTTTGCTCTGCGAACTTCCTGGTATCTGTCTACGCCTTCACGTGTTTGACCTATGTGAACTGAAATTATCACGTACACGTTTGTAAATCTGACGATGATGCCTTCGATGTTTGTTTGACCACGAGAACTGTTGCGAAGTTGAACTCTGTTCAAGATGCGCACCCTGTCGCCAATATTCAGGCCGTCACGCTCGTCGGTTTCTCGCTCAACTCTTCTTGCCCGTTCTTCTCTTTGGTTGTTATCAAGCTCGCTTCTTACCTGATTGAGATCAGCTTGAGTTTGTCTCAATGATAGTTGCAGTTGTTCAATTCTCTCAATCAATTCGTCAATGATATTGTTGTTCATTTGTAGATGAAATAGTTCAGATAAGGTTAAACGAATTTCTAGTTTTTCAATTAAGATAATGTTGAATATATGTTTTGAACAATCAGTCCAATGTCGATACTTCTTATAACGTCGCAATAAACTTGGTTACAATAGTGCTTATCTTAATTGAATGAGAAATCAAAGATTTTCATTCATCAAATATCATAATTACACAATATCCATACTTCGTGCGTATCATTTCTATCTATGATACTTGCTCACGTACGATATCTGCATAGGTCTTTTTCACCTTGTTCATTTGCTTTTTCTCATCATCGTTGCATTCGCAAAAACTTACGCTCTTCTTAATTTCATCAACCACCTTTCTTTTTAATATTCCAACACTCCATCCTCCAAACATCTGCAAGGACATATCCTCTCTTGCATTGTGCTGACAGAAAAAAATCTATGGTTGAATGCCCCTCTTCTAAATTTTGTGTTCATTACTAAGAAGCAATAATTGTCTGATTTGGAGAAAAAATGTCCAGTGGTACATAGTTCAAAATGCATGATTCAATAACCATGGCTGTTTTCCGTCACAAAATAGTAATCTTACTCGTTTTCAGATACTTTCATTTGTTTGCATCTAAAGTTTTCTATAATTGTATCTGGTTTCTAGCATATCTTTTAATAGTAATATAAATTTTTTGTTGATCGCAGTCAACAAGTAGTAGCATTCTTGTACTTTTGGTTGCTTTGATATGTGAAAAACTCCAGCTTTGCAAAAGTGTTAATAAATGCACAAAATGGTGGTTGCTTATAAACATCCTAAAAATGTTTCATACGTTGCGAAAATGCATACGTGACGACTTAATGTTTCATGCCGAACATGGTTTAATTCCTAAGGGAATTGGGTTGAGACTGGTTCTGTTGTTGCACCAAAAACATACAATCGCGTGCAAGCAAAACAGCTACTTCACCCTTAGATCGTCCTGTCGCAAGATATGATGAGTACGATGCAACTAGAGTATGTACTAATTCTTTTTCTAAATCTGTCCACGATGGTTTTAGCATCATTAGTCTCATGGCCATGAAACCAGGAATGAATGAAGCCAGCTGCGATGTTGGGTCTGATGGCATATATTGACCTAGTAACGATACAACTTCATGAATTCGGCTATCTTTTGAATCTTTGGGAGCTACACCATCATTTTGATAAATTCGTGATTCTGAAATTGTTTCCACTGTGTTGTTGTCATTTTCGGTCTCTTGTCCAGCTTCTTCACCAAGTTCGATAACAAGCTTCCACCGGGGACATGGGGAAAGCTTCAAAAAAGAAACGGAGGAATATTGTATTATGGCGCAAATTAGTAAGATGTTTTTCATATTAATATCGGGAATTTCAATGCTTAACTTACCCGAGTTAATTCATCACAGAGCCTTACAACCAAATCTTGATTCTTTATACGATCGAAAAGAGAATATAAAGTAATTACAATGCGTCCAACATTCGGACTAGGCACTGGTATTCCAACTACAGTTTTTATTCCCCATTGATTCGCTCCTTTACTTCTTTCAAAATGATTTTGCGGAGCGTTTTGTACACTTTGTTCCCATGTTGGGACACCACTTTGATAGACACGGCCAGGAAGTCCACATCCAACATCAAAAGAAAACTTTTCACTGTAATCTGCAAACTCTTTTAAATTGTACTCCTCTTTACTAGATAGAGCGTGACTTAATCCGTCCAAGGACAAATGAGATGTCGCTGATATTGAGCCTGCATAGCAAAGTCTACACAAAGGGCTTGGGACACCATTTGCACCATTACTTTTCGAACTTCCGGGTACGAAAGAGGGGACCCATGCATCGACATGTTCGAATGGTATATTGTTTTGTTGAATGTAGTGTACAACTCTTGAAAGAAAAGGTAACGCGGCCGCATCTTTTTGGATCACAACTGGTTTGTTTGCTGCGTCGTTTGGATTTTCGAGAAAAATGTTTTTACCTATAACGCCAGTTTTCGCTTCATCCGTGACTCCAAATGGTGATTGATTTGTCAAAATTGGATTGCGAACACCATTGAGATTCATACTTGAAACTTGATTCATATCCGTTCCCATATTGGTATTCTCTGATGTGCCATTATAATAACTTTTGTGCCCATTAACTGCTGAGCTACCCATTATTAGCTTTCTCTTTGCCATTCTAACTGCATCTTTTGCTCTATTATCTCGTCGATCCATTTCTTCTACGCTTGATAGCCATGCGTTTGCATCAAGGGTCTGTCCAACTGATAAACAGTAGGAGCTAAATATTTCTCTCCATTCCTTTTGCATATGAAATTTGATTTCTGCACGCTCTTGGTGGCATTGAACAGAATGGAAAAAAGATTCTTCCAGATTCGAGAAGTTACGTGCTTTTCCAGGGTCACAAATGTAACCATGTGTTCGTTGAAAAGATCGTGCGCTAAGTTTTGCATTTTTCATTTTTTTCGTGAGTCTGCTTTGTTTGCTCTTCAGAATACCGGAAAGGAAATCGTTTAGTTTAATTCCATTTTCTAGAGGAAGTTCGCCTCGCTCAAAAGTGGCAATGAGCTCGTCAACATAGATCGTTTCTTCCTTAGTCCATCTACCACTGCGTCTTTCACCTGGTTCTGGCACTCTGTAATCATTTTCAAAAAGTGGCTCTTGCGTTGTACCTGAAGCGCCTTTTCTTTTTCTATTGCGTTTTTTATTATTTGCTAGAGTCGCAGCAGCTTTTCTACCCTCATCTAATTCTCGAAAGAACATAGGGAACAAGGTCACACTGGAAACAGGTCCTTTACAACCAGGACAAGTATTTAAGCCTGTATTTGGAATAAAGATACATCTCTGCGAATCGTGAATGATAGTGAGAGTTCAACATGAAGAAAAAAAGACGTGTTAGAATAAGCTAACTTGACTTATAGTGTGCTTTAAATTTTGGTCAATGATGTTAACATGTTCAAGTTCAACTAGACAGTTTCGAAAGGTCTTTATCAGTCTGATGATAACTTTCGAGTTTTCGCTGCGATTTCATGTCAGCAAAACAAAATGCACGACTTGAACATCTAAGTAATAATTTACTATGAATGATGTCATTTCTTGCCTTATTTAGTGGAACAGTCCCTTTTCTTACAAGTAGAAACTTTTTTAGCATAAATAATCAATTTGCACAAACTTCTCGCAGTTTGAACTGACAAAAACTCCGGAATGCTGCATGCATATATCAAAATCATATGGAAGTCGTACATACACCCAAAAAGTATTTAGATAAAACCACGGGAAACAATCAATTTTTCAATCCAAAATGCCTGCCTTCAGCAAAAACATCTCAAGGATACGAAAGAAAAATTATCAAGAAAACAAACTCACCGAATGAAACGAGCACCTGCAAGGCATTATAAGAACGTCACAGTTTTGAAAGCCGCAATGGCTGCATTTTGAATATTCTGTTCCTCCTGAAACCATAGTTCCGAAAGCTTCATTCATTTTTATAAATGCACAAAGCGAAAGTCATGAGAAGAGATCAAGATCAGTTGGTTTGATGGGTGTTTCGATTGCTTGTTGTAGTGGGATAAAATGCAACTTAGAAAATGCTTGCACTATTTCGATCCTTCCGGAGTTTTGAACCCCAGTACAAAACCTACGATAGGGGATTTGTACGAGATACCGCGAAATATTTAAATCTATGATCTAATATATTTATCATTTAATTATTACATAAAATATGCATTAATATCATGGAAATTAGATTTAGTTTTTCTTAAATAGGTTCTTTATACTTAGGCTATATGCGGTTTGAATGACAGATCAAACAGGAAATCTTATTTCAGCATTTTGTCGCATACAAAAATTTGAGAAAGTACCGTAGCGATTTAGATGAAGCTCCAAAGATATCTCTATATATGGTATGCATAGAATACCATACATACGGTAAAAATAGGTTTGAATACATTTATAATCGACGTGAAAACTGGCTAAATGACTCCTCATTTGCTGTAAGAGCAGAGAGAAATTGATTAATGACACGATGTCTTTCAACTATGCATACGAAAAAATGCAAATTTTTTGTTTTATGTTTTAACAAAAAACTAAGTTGGAAAATTGTATTTCCTGTGTTAGGCATTTTTCGTCTTATTTCATTTACATGATGATTCGAAATATTAAACGTGGACAGCTATAATGTTTCTCATTGAAAAGTTTTCACACCATCTACTTTTTACATGAGTATGCTTCTTCCGTTTCTGTGAAGTACAAAATCATATTCGTCTCTTACATTGGTTGAACGGTACTTCACGTCTCATAGGCTTTTGCAATTCTGGATAATCTTGCGTTTGCCTACGGTATAGAGGAAAGAGTAGTGGTTATCTTACAAATAAGGATACTTACATCATGGAAAGAAAGTAGATATGACTGAGTAACGGGTTTTTCTTAAAGTTGCATCGGTGCTTATTATTTGTATGCAAACATGCATAAAATTTGTAAAAAATTGGCACTTTTCTTCTCTTTCGAGAAGAGATGTCTCCAAAGTGATTCAAAGGCTGACTGATGAATATAATTGCACCCATCATTTGCAAAGTTATCTCCAAGGAAATTAATAGAACAGCAAAAATGTCTTTCATTCTTTGCAAATGAACTTTTTTGCAAGAGCAACATCGTCATTAATTTTCTCAAAGAGATTGATAATTAGCTACGCCTAAGATTGGTAAAGAGACACAATCTTCGCAGAATCCACGAGTAGTGAAATCATAATCGAAAAATTAATCTTTAAGAAAGGTATCAGCATTGCTGAAACTTTTGCCTTATTCGAAATCGTTGTCATAATAGCCATCATCGATTGTTGATGGCTGGAGTGAAATGGAAGGACTTGAAGAAGTGGAAGGAGAATGCGTTGCAAAAGGGCATGAGTCTTCTCCTCAGGAAATTTTTATTGCTTCAAATCTAAATTTGCCACCATCGAAAACCGCTTTCCTACCGTAACCACTCAAAGTCGTCAAATCCTTCAATGTCATCATAATCATGGTCGGAGTTTCAAGAATGGGCTCTGAATGATCATCTCCTCAACTATCTCATTACCCTTCCCCCTCCTCCACCTCCCCATCAACATCTACCAAATCCACCAAATCGTATGCCCTACGGCACACTCTGTTACGATAAGTCATCGAATTACGTGGATTTTCCATCCCCTTTGTCCGTCATAAACATTCCCTCTCCAAAATTGTATCTTCTTCGGAAGAAACACTATTGGAATTGCCCCTTCTCGAAAATTTTCAATTTCCTCCTACAGTCTTGTTTCCATGAAACATGAAATAGTTCTTACCCTATAGGCTACATAGAATATGCTCGTCATTATTTGTGTCTGTTGGAAGCACCCAGATGAAAGAGGGGGGAAAACTCTCAAATTTGTGATAGCCATCTTGACTTCATGCAGTTTCAGAGAGAGAATTTCGGAATCTTATTTCTATCTGACTTATTATGAAATACCGAGAAACGAAACGAGGTTGCATAATATTCCTTGATTGAAAAAGACTATGAGGTTCGTGATATTTACCTATTCGATTGCTGATCATTTCTAAATCTCAAATTAAAAAATATAGAAGATTCTGTCACAAACTAAGAAATTCTGCATTATTATAATATTATTTAGTTGGTATCAGAGACTGATGCACCAAATCTACTCAATGAATGATGTTACTGGTCCATCAAAGCCAAAGTTTGTGAGGAAAGGCTCGATCCAATCTTCGTCTGAATTGTAAATTGCTCCAACCGTTTCAATTCCTGCATTTTCCATTTTTTCGGCAAATAAATCGAATGATGCTTGAACCACACTTCTATCCATACTCCCACTTTCATCAATGAAAAAGGCCACACGAGACACACCCTCTTCACGAAGTCCAGCTAAGTCACAGATTTCAAACCAATCGGATACTACGTCTGAGTCTCCTTCATCTCTTTTCACAGCACGAAAGATAGTGTTGTCATCCTCATAGAAATCATCTGGAACTGATATTGCATCACCAGGATTGCCATACATATTTCCACCTGAAGAGCCTGTGTTAGGTTGGAGCAAACAAAAAGGACGATCCGGGTACAACTCACGGAATGTTTCCCATTTATTTTGAAAGAAACTTTCGGGATTCCATGGGGTATCTGATTCATCTATAATTGATACACAAGTAATGAGACGATTCAATGTTGATTCTCCTACTGTGGGTGAATGAGTTGTTGAAGGTTCTTCACTGGAAAGACTGGGAAGTGATGAAGGAGCAGGAAGTTCTAATGATGGCATATGTGATATGGAAGGTGAAGTGGATGGAATATTTGAGGGTAGACTAGATGGTAGACTTGAAATAGTAGGTGAGACGGAAGGAGCTACTGAAATAGATGGTATATTCGATGGTGGAATAGATGGTAAACTTGAAATAGTAGGCAAGATGGAAGGAGCTTCTGGAATAGTAGGCATTTGAGATACACTTGGAGCAGAAGTCGGTTCAACACTCGGACTTGCGGTGGGTAAGCCACATCCTTGAAAAAATTTATTCACCGAGGCAATGACAGCTTGAAAAATGATTTCATCCCAAGGAGCATTATTTTGAAATGCGTCAGTGCCTCCATCAATATCGGCTTGCACAATCTCAGCAATGTCAAGGCAGAGATCAATCTGAAGTCTACGCCCATTTTTCTCTCTCCGAAATGGATGGGTCTCATCTGCATACACATCATACCAAAGACTGAAACTTTCTTCTGCAATTGATAGTGCCATGAGTGTTCCCTCAGTTTGCTCATTTTTGGCAGACAAATTAATCTCATTTTTCAAGGAAATAATCTTGTCAAGTGCATCTTCTTTTGTCTCATAATGCTTCAATGCATTCTCTAATTGTTTCATTTGATCTTTTTTGAAGAGAACTTTGGTGGACTCATGATTCAACCCATCGTAGTAGTTTTGGCCTTTCTTTACATATTTATTCAAAGTTCGAAAGCATGAGCTAATTCTGCTTATATCTTTGGTAGACGAACAATAACCTTGTAAAATTGATTCCATATCGTCTAGAACCTGCGATAATTCACTTGGACGGCCCTTAATGGAATTCTTTTCATACTTGTCTTTTAGGGTATTGAAAGCTTCAGTGTGATATTTTCCCACAAAGTCTGGTCTGAAATCTATAATTGAAGTGAATACATTAAATTTGATATAAAAGAAATTATGTAATATCTTAGACGACATATAACGGACGATAAAAGCAACGTTTGTATTGACACTAACCTTGATTGTCCAAATCCGCATTTCGACGAAGTTGGCTACCCAACGAAAAATTGCCCTTCCAAAGAAGTAGACCTAAATGTACATTCAATACCTTCATCTTTGAATTGATGTTGTATGTTTTGACGATGCAAAGTTCTAAAATTATGTGCCATGATTTCTTTTGTAATTTTTACATTCTACCGAAAGACCAAACATATGTTGAGCAAACATAATATAACCGTGTCTACTATAGATATTGTTTTTAAAATCTATTTTGGTCCCAAACTACATCACTTAAGAAAAAATCTATCTTGGTCCCAAACTGCATCACTTAAGAAAAAATCTATCTTGGTCCCAAACTGCATCACTTAAGAAAAAAGAAATCTTTAAACGAATAGGTAGAGACGCCAATCATGCAATGTTTGTATTTATGAGGAGAGAAAAAGCTTTTGTACGAATGAATGTTTTAATTAATATATTCTATACAATAATATAAATAATTACAAAGAAATGTTTACTTGTTATTAATCAAAAGAGAAAGAACCCCAAGACCTTCAAACTTTCATGCACATAAAACTTAAGTAGGAGAAGGTGAAGTTTTGCAAGAGAAGGTTAATACATGTGTCTCCTCTTAAAATAATTGTTAACTATGATATAGTGAGACCCAATGAAATGTTTAACAAGGCTTTTTTTCCTTAAAAGAGATATTGAAGGCTGCATGTATCTTATTTCAATAAATAGTCAAAAAATCAAATCAAAGGCCAGGGAAAATCTGACAGTTGGATGTTGCACGGATACTTCTCAAGAAGAGGAAATAGAAATAAAGATAGAAGATGAAATAATTTTTCATCAATGCAAAATTTTCTTTCACGGCGAATCTTGTCTGCAGGCAAACAAGTATCTGTGCAGAAAAATTCCCCCTCCAAGTCTCTACACTACATGAACTTGAACAAGCAAGAATCACACTTGAACTCATTCACATGACGAGATTAAATTTAAAACTATGCTGTCATACTTCCAAATTTACTACCTGGGACCCTGCTGCTCCTATGAGGAAATTAAAATGCAAGCCAAGAAAATTCAAAGAAAAGAAAAATGAATCATAACAATGAGAATTCAGGGAAATATGTATCAAAGTGCAATATTGAGGAAAGAGACCAATTTTTAGAAGAAAAGAGTGACAAATGTGTTAAAGCAGCTTTTGAGACCATTGAAAAATAGTGGAAAGATTCAAAAAAGAATGCTGGCACAAGCACAATCTACAATGAACAGGGCAAAAAAAGATGATATATTATTTTTTTAATAGGGGATGATATTGTTGGAAAATGAAAATCGATATAAGGTAAAATTGATTAACATAGATGGCAACACAGGAAATGAGAAAAATAATGACAGATCAAAGAAGGTAAGATTTAAATCTACGTACGCCGAAGTGGTACGTGATGGATTTAATTAGGAATACCATGTAGTTTAATTAGGCAATGATCATTGCATTCAATAAAATTTATCGTTCAAATGAATGAGATTTCAATCTCATTCTTTGGAGATATACGACAATATAATCAAGTTTAATACTCCATTATAAGAACTACATTTCAACGTCCCGCTCATTGCAGTCCGTTTTCAGTGTACTTCAACATTATCTCCAAAGAAAACAGTTTTCGTTTTTTCAGATTCATTTATTTATCAGAAATTGTTTTATCTTTAAGTCAAAGTAAATGTCCAGAAACAACCTACAGAATATTCAAGGATTGATTGATTTATTGCAAAATACCATCGAAGAAGTCACCAACCAATTAGAAGATTTGAGAGAAGCGGTACGCCTGGAAGAGATTAATCAAGCAGCACCCAGATTTCGCATAGGCGATAAAGTAAAGATATTAACACCAGTAATTTTTGGTGGTTCTTCAGGTGGAGAAAGAAACAACGTCATTGGAAATATAGTTGTTATCACTGACCAATACGTGACAGTAAGAGTAATGAGAACTCAGCTGACCAATAGCGGCCAAGCGGTATAGTACCAGGATATTAGAAAGAAGAAAAACAGCGTCGAGCTTACCAACGATAACCCAGACGAGTTTTAAAATGGCGGATGCAGCTCCACAAAGTGATGAGAAGCCAGCTGAGCCAACGAAAGCGAATCAACCCAGATCAGCTCCAGCAAGGAAAGGTTTCCCTCCCAGAAAGCCACGCTTTAAAGGGGAAATGGAAGATCTGAATGGAAATGTTTTCGCTAGAGGAATCCAGGAATCCTCTGCAGTTCAAGAAAACTATGGAAGCATTGCAAAGATACTCCAGTAAAACATACAGCTATGTTGAGTTGGATTCTTTGTTTGATGACTGCAAGATGCCCATATTGGAGAAACCTGTCAAGCCATCACAAGGCAGTGACGAAGTTGATATCGATGTTTATGAGACTGAGTTGGAGCAATTTGTTAAAGATAAAAGGAAACTTCGCTTATCCCTTAAAAGCCTCTACTCAGTTATTTGGGGACAATGCTCCAACAGCATGGTCATAAAACTAACTTCCCTCGATGATCAAAAGAAATGGAAGAAAGAAGGCGATTGCGGAAGTTTGTTACAAGCAATAAAACAAATTGTGATGAAGTTTGAGCATAAAAAACACCCAGTTGTGTCCCTTTTGCAACAACTTCGCAATTTTTATTCATATAGGCAAAGGGAAAATCACGATATCCATCGCTACTATGAAACTTTCCAACTCATGGTTGAAAATATTGAGAGTTTTGGTGGAGAAATCGGGGTGCAACCAATGTTTCTCGCTAGCTACTATAAGCTAGATAAGTTATCTCAAGACGATGTAGATATGATGGAAAGTGATGTGCAAGAAACGTATATCTACAAAGCCAAAGAAAGGTCCCTTGCAATCATGTTCATTTTAAATGCGCGACAGGATACATATGGACAACTGACTACTGACCTTGAGAATCGTTATTTAATGGGATATGATGATTTTCTCAAAACTATGACTGAAGCATATGATATGATATCCAATTACAAATACTCATCCCAAAAATCCCCTCCAAATCAACGCAACAACCATTATCAACGTCAAGGATTGGCTTTCTTCCAGCATGCAAATGATAATGATACTTGTGAACCAGTAGCTGGAAGGGCTGGAAAATTATTTCCAAATGTTCCTTGCTATCGCTGCAGAAAACAGGGCCACTACGCCAACCAATGCCCACTATCTTTTTTCCAGCATCGGCAACAGCAACAAAGTCAAAACCAAAATGATGATGATGAAAGAATTGCATTTGGTTTCTTTCAATGTAGTTATTCCATGATGCAAAACAACAGATACCGCGGTCTTCAGAAGAATTGGGTTCTACTAGATAGTCAAAGCAACTGTGATATTTTCTGTAATCCAGCTTTGCTTAGGAATATTCGTTCAGCTGACAATAACGCTGAACTTTGTTTAGTCTCCAACGGTGGAGAACTTGTTACTAACCAAGTCGGCGACATCCCCAACTACGGCACCATGTGGTATAGCCCGGATTCTTTGGCCAATATTCTCTCCTTATCCAATGTAAGACAAAAATATGATGTCGTATACAAAACCGGACCAACAGACCCTACTCCCTGCTTCGAGGTAACGAAAACAGACGGTACTTGCATGAAATTCTTTGAACATTCCATCGGCTTGTATGTGCATGAAGTTAATTTGTATAGTTCTATTAGTAATAATAAACTAGTAAATACAGATTATATTTATTCGTTCTTGCAAACTGTAGAAGAAAATGAAAAGCAATTCACAAAAAGACAAATCACACAAGCAAAAGAAGCAAAACTATTATACGCAAAAATCGGAAGACCTTCACATGCAAAATTTATTAAAATATTGAATAAAAATGTCATTTGCGACTGCAAAGTCACTGCAGAAGATGCAAAAATAGCTTTGCACATTTATGGACCAGATAGAGCTACAATAAAAGGGAAGACTGTTCGATCACAACCCTCTCATGTTCCGGAAGTTGCTCTATCACATCTACCCGAATCAATCATCGACTACCATTCCGAAATCACTTTATGTATTGACATTCTTTTTGTAAATGGTGTCCCATTTCTACACACAATTTCAAAAAAAAAAACAACAAACAAATAGAAGAATTGACAAGCAGATCTTACAAGAACTTACTTTTCTGTATTCAAAATGCTATTGATCTTTACCTAGCACGAGGTTTTACCGTCGCTCACGTTCGCGGAGACGGTGAATTTGAATGCGTCGGCCCATCCATCCGGCCCATCCAACTTTATATCGCCGCGAAAGGCGAACATATTCCAGAAGTGGAGCACTCAATTCGCACCATTAAAGATGCAGTTCGAACCACAATCTACGGTCTTCCTTATCAATTCTATCCAAAAATAATGCTCAAACACTTAATTTTACATGTTTGTCATCTTCTAAATTTATTTCCCTCCGAAAATGGGGTTAGTTCTACATTAAGCCCTCATTCTATCATCACAGGGCAGCCCCTTCCATCGTTTAACAATTTTCCTCTACAATTTGGTGAATATGTGCAAGTGCACAATAATCCTAGCATCTCCAACACCAATGCTCCTCGTACCACCGGTGCCATCGCGCTTTGTCAAGCAAACACGAATGGCGGGTGGTATTTTATGTCTCTTACTACTGGAGCGAGACTTGCACGGTACAGTTGGACCACTTTGCCTTTATCACAGGACACCATTGAACGTGTTCATGCGCTTGCTGAAGAAAAAACCCTTGATTTACAACTTAATGATCCAATTTTCGAATACGCACCTGGCGTGCCTGTTTTGGACTCTTCTTCTGAACCAAATACAAATTTTATTATTCCTCCTATCAATAACGAAGGTGCGGATGCTGATGATGCTATCGTACCAACAGAAAGCAAAGCAGAAAACCCAAATTTAAACCCAAAACAAACTTCAACCATGACTGAATCAACAAATATTCTTTCTGATCCAGATAAAAATATACCAGAAGATACATGCAATAAACCATCAACAAATGACGTCAACCGTCAGGAAAATGATAAAATTGATACAAATATAAATGAAATATCAGAGTTAGAACAAGAAAGGAGCGAAGAGCCCATACAAACAGACACAAATGAATTTTTAGTAATTGAAACACCTGAAGCAAACAATAATGAAGAAGAAAGGAGCGCAGCAGCCGACCAAACTCCTGCGACTCGTGAAGAAAAGCGAAGTCAAACGAAATATAACCTTAGAAATCGCATCAGACAAGTACGCAATCAAAGATTCAACATAGAGAACTATGAATATACACAAATCAACAAAAAGAATAAGAAAAGTGAAGAAGATTATGTTAACGCTATATGTCATTTATTATGCAAATTAGGAAATAAGAAATACTGTGACAGAAGGCAGTTACAGAAGAATGTGGTTGGGCTATGTATGCTACAATACGAGAAGCTGGCGCTGACTCAAATGAATGCAAGAGAAGGGATAAAACAATTGAGGCGTTAGCTACCGAATATTCACAATTAGATAATTTGGAAGTTTTCAAACCAGAAGATGCAGATAAACTTACCATTGCTCAGAAAAAGGCAGCTTTGAACGCCATCAACTTAATCAAGCACAAAAGGTGCGGGAAAGTGAAAGGAAGGACTGTTGCAGATGGGAGAAAGCAAAGAGCTTTATTCAAAAAACACGATACCTCGTCGCCGGCATCTTCTCTAGAGGGATACATCGCATCTCTGGTTATAGATGTGATGGAGGAACGCGACATAGCTACTACAGATGTAGCTGGCGCTTTTCTCAAAGCAGACATGCCAGATTTCGTGCTGCTTAGACTGCATGGCGCATCCCTGAAAGCTATTTTGAGAGCGAACAAAGATAAATATGAGAAATTCATTAGAATAGAAAAAGGAAGACAAGTACTTTACGCGAGACTCTTGAAAGCCATGTATGGAACGCTCAAGGCGGCCCTCCTATGGTATGAGCTACTATCAGATACATTGGTGAAAGAAGGGATTACACTCAACCCCTATGATCCATGCGTTGCAAACAAAATTGTCAACAGAAAGCAGTTTACCATTTGCTGGTACGTTGATGATTTAAAGTTGTCTCACAGGGATCCAGAAGAAGTTACAAAGATGATAAAGCTATTAGAAAAACATTTTGGAGAAATGAATGTGGAAAGAGGAAGCAAACACACGTACCTGGGGATGAATTTTGAGATAAAGAATAAGAAGGTAATTATGAAAATGAAAGATTACCTTACCGAATTCATCGACAGCTTCAGAGAAGTTTTGAGTAGCAACGCAAGGACTCCAGCAAACCCAAGTTTAATGACCGTAAATGAAGATGCTGAAAAATTGAATGAGGAGAAACAAGCGTTATTTCATCATATAGTAGCTACTAAGCTATTATATATTTGTAAAAGAGCAAGATTGGACTTACAGGTTGCATTGGGTTTCCTTTGCACAAGAGTGAAGGAACCAACAATCCAGGATTGGCAGAAGCTCAAGAGAGTACTTATGTACATCAGAGGCACCATAGACATGCCTAGAATCATGTCTCTAAAGGATTTCTCAACCATGGGTATATACGTGGACGCGGCTCATGCGGTGCATCACGATATGCGTGGACAAACAGGTGGATGTATACAAATGGGCACTGGGTTAAGTTTTCTGTCTTTGATTTAAATGAGAGAGATCAAGAAGAAAGCAATGCACTAGCCTTCAAAACTCCCAGAAAAAGAAAGCAAGTTGATATGCTCAATGAAGCTTTAACCATCCCACCTTTTGCTAAAAGCATTGAGCTTCTTAGTGAAGAGTTGATCAATCCTGATGGAAACAGGAATGACATCTTTGAGCTAGATGCAAGGACCATGGACATGAGGAGCACTTTGTAGAAAGTCATTTCTACTGTTGAACAAGAAAGGGCTACCTCTTTGTCGTATTTTGAGAGCAGTGATGCAAAGTTCAGTAAGCTTAGCACCGTGCTAGGAACCAAACCAAATGGTCTAGATGTAAAATTCGAAGCTCCTAACCTATGGTTGACGGTTGGTTCGGTGGCTGAGGAGGTCTGCAAGGTCTCTGATGTTTACTCTCTAGGTTTTGGTGAAGTGAAACAAAGTCTCAATCAACTTGTTGTTAACACATGAACGGTTTTCCTGTCATGAACTTACTGTTGCTTTGTCCTTTTCTGATTATTCTATCTGTGATTCTATTTTGTGATTAAAAAAGTAACTTACACTTTTAAAATGTGTCCCATAATTTATGTATGTACAGTACAGTAGATTTATCTTCAAATAGCTCTTGCCTTTGCAGAAGAAGCTGAATGAACTTGAATCTTTTGCTGTGGAGTCAACTAGAAGATTGCAATCAAGCATAGTATCTCTGGCCTCAAGACCTTCTGAGACCACATCATCCGACCAATCGAAGTTGATGCAGCGTTTAGAATCACTAGAGAGAGAGATGCGAATGGTGCAATCGTCAAATGATGCTTCCTCTGTGAAGTACTCTGGGTTGGGCTTTCGCTCTCAACCAGAATCAGATGCCTGGGTTGAAACCAATCAGCCATCAGATGACTATGAGCTCATCATGGATTTCAACTGTGTTATAGAGCATGTGTATACTACACAAATTGTTGGTCAGAAGATTCTATCCAATTTAGAAAAGGTATATAAAATGAAGCTTAACACCAACAACCAAGCTGTGACTTTAACCTCTTTTGAGACTAGAATCCCCAAGTTCTTCTGTGGAGAATCCAAGTCTATGGCAGTTATGAAGGAAGGTGAATCTTATTTCAAGATGATTGGAACACTCCACATGATGGATTCTGCGACAATCAGAATGGAGACGGCGAACAAGAACAAGGTAACGTACATCAAAATGAAAATTTAACTTTTATGAGCAAGAGCCTTTATGAGCCTTTATGATGGCTATCAAAGTGCTCTTGCCCACTTATACAGGGTAAGTAATACTATTATGCCAGATGTGGTGGCAAAAAAAGTATCACAATTCATGGGTGGGATAAAAAGAACAATAGCAAAAGAAAAACAAGAAATGGGGACAAAGAATGACGAAGGAAAAGCAAAGATGGGCGTTGAAGTATACCAAGCAATATGCAAGATACTATTGATGAGTGGAACAACAGAATCTATTTTTCATCACTGTTTTTTGGTATTGGAAAGGAACCTGATGGCAAGAGCAGATAACATTTGCTTTACACACATAAATCATATTTTTTATTTTATGATGAGCAAAGGAGATCAAGAAGGAGTGAATTCAAAAGAGTCATGTCATGTATATTCAAATCCAACCAACCCATATTTTTTTCCTATCTTAGCACTTACGAGGTACGTATTTTGCAATCCATCAGTCCGTAATGAAAGCTGCAAACTATTTGAGTCTAGTGATCCATATATCAGCGTTACTCCAAGGTGCTTAGTAGAATTTTGGAGGCAAATGTAAGCATATTTGAGGCAATGGGGGTGGATATTGATAATATTGGCAGTCATTCAGGAAGAAAAGGGAGCGCAATCAGGTGCTCAACAGGTTGTACAGTTTCTCCTCCTATGGTTTCCATTTGCCTCTGCACAGGTTAGAGCATGGACTCTACGAGGGAGCGCTACATCCACTACAAAAAAGCCGGAGACCAATTCATGGGAAGAACAGTTTGTGGATTAAATAGCATGTCTACAGAATTACCCAGATTAATTCCAAGTCGAGCCCTAGGAAGCCACTTGGAAAATGTGTTCCTGTGTGCAAGCTGTTATTCAATGCATAAATGGGACAGAACAGAGTTTGGTGAGTTTTAAGTTGCATGCTTACATCTGATCTAACAAACCTTTCTTATTTCGATGTACCGTCAACATTGTCTGGTATCATGCACGATTTATTGTTTGCATTGCGTAGGGCGTATGGCCATAGGTTAATTGAAACAGCTTCTGACCATCTTGCCTTTGCATGGAGCAACATTCATCTATTTTGGAAATGGGCATTCACCCCTGTGTATGAAATTGTTTGCATTTGTTCTTGCACATGTCTCACAAACAAGTTGTCATGAAAGCAACCATTTTCACAGTGATAATGTTTGATTGTGACATTGTGCTTTGACGCATAGGCTTCAAAGGCTTGTTTGGCAGAAAATTTGGTGTTGAATAGGAGATATACTTGGAATGCTTGGTTGTACTTCGAGTTCTTAGAGATCTTCATCTTCACTATCTTCATTCATTTACTCTTGGGTTGCTTCATCAATAAATTTGAAATACATGATCTCCTTGTTTCCAGATTCAATCATTTGGATGGACTCTTAAGCATTGGTGATTTGAATGATCTCATCTCCCTCCTGATCTTTGATTTGTCAATTGAGAATGTTAGTTATTTTTCTGTTGTCTCTTTGGGATGCATCCATGTGGATACATCTTACATTTCTAGTTTAGCTTCATTGAGATTCATTGTTGCTTCTTTGATTTCTTCTTGGGATCCTGTCTTCATTATTTTGTTGACATTTCTCTGGGTCTTTTGAATTGCCTTTTCTGCTACTTGGAGGTGTTTCACTTTCATCGCCCTCCTGATTAATTGAAGAGAGACAATGTCAGTTTATGTTTTGTCTGATGGTTGAAAATGATGATCTTGGTGATTTTCATGTTTTTCCATTTCCGGCACACTAGTTTCAATTGAATCTTTTAATTTGATTAGTTTTGCTTTCATTTTGGAGGATTTCTTGACTTTTGTCTTGGTTTTGCGTTTGATTGTTTTTTATGCTTTACCCATGTTGCTTGAAGGTGTTGATCTGCTGATGTTTGAGGTAGTTTTTGTTGATGTTGGTCTGTGATTGGTCAGTTTCCTCACTTTTTGATCATTAGCTGTTTGGTTGAAATGTTTTGATTTGTGTAGGTTTACGTAGAATTTGTATATTAAAACAACCGAAAAAAGTAAACACCAATTATTGTCAATTTTGTGCCAAAATTGGCAGACTTAATGGAGACTTCTGATTTTAGGTCATTCAATTCAAAATTCTCACCTGATACCCCGTGGATCCCTCATAATTTGTTGTGTACGTCACAAAATTTATTAGCTGAGACAGCTTCTGTGGCAGATAGTACAAAAAATGAAAGTATGGTCAAAAATGATAGGCCTATTGAGTCATCCACATTTGATAAACTGTACATGATTTTTATTGGTTATGAGTAGGACATTACGTGATGTTGTACATTGAACGAGTTGGGATGTTTTTCATGTATTTATGTTTGTGAAAACCATTTTTGACCATTCCTTCAACATCAATGCACATTCAAGGCTTTATGAATATCCATTTGATAATGAGGTTTTTTCTTCCTGAAAAAATTAAATTAGGAACAATAATTGAAAACCAAATAGATGATATTGATGGAGGAGTATCCTTGCAAGATACCTTCCATTCTTTTTGCCCTAATATCTCAGACATTCCTTCAAGCATATCCATAGGGGTATCAAAATAGGTTATAGAAATGGAATCATTATTTTCCCTCAACTGCACATTAGCACTTCTATGGATAATCTGTTCTTGTTCTCTTCTTTGTGAGACTCCTCTTCATAGAGTAAAGTTCATTGTGTTCATCTTCTGTAATAAACTGAACTGTTGTAGATTGAATCATTTTTTCATCATAGGAAATATTTTGAAGGTTTTGTATTTTTCAATTGCACAGTTGGAGTAACAAATGGCAATACACAAGTTGTAAAAAAGTACCGGGGATAAGGGTATCAATTTCAAGAACGTATCCACTAAAACCTTTCCTTGTAGTAAGTGGTGGCCTGATATGTACCAGCCTGGAGTTTGCTCTTGTTACCTTATGTGTTTCATGAAACAAGCTTTCTCTAGTACTAGAGATGAAGTAGCACTTGAAATTTCCATTACTTTCTCAATAAACTTGTAATCATAGAAGTTTGTAGACACAAATGTATCTTCTAAAGGTTTAACTTGAGTCCATTTTCTGCGCCCTGAATTTTTGAAGTTGTATTTCTTGAGCAAATTCTAATTGTCCTTGAACATGAACATATAACAAAGGAATTGTAAGACAGCTCTAGTACAAAATTCAACATGCAGCTGTTTCATTTTTTCCACCCAAGAAAATTCTCTATTCTTAATGAGGTTTTTTATCATATCCTTCAAGCTGTAGAAATTTAAAATAGTTGAACATTTTAGTTTTGATTTTCTCTTGTTCTTTTTCATCAGACACTGTTTTAACTCCTCTGAACTTATTTTCATAATGGAAGTAGTCATTCATAATGACAAATGACGAAGGTATTTGGACATAAGGTCCCTTGACATTTTCTGCACTAACTTCAAAATGGAAAAATATTGAACACAAAAAGTTATTTCATATAGACAGTTTCGATACTCGACCCTGCATATTTATTGGGATGTAGTTGCAGGTATACCTGTATCTTCATGGTTGTGTAATATAGCATAAATTGTCACAATATTAGTGTCATTTGTTGTGTAAGACAACACAAATTCAATGTTGAAATGGCTTATTCCATCCATCAAATTCTAGAATTTCAATATATGAGTGAGCACGTGGGATACCAAATGGTGGGTACTAAAAGCAACAAGAATTTTCAATATTACTATTCATTAGTTTCATCATGGGAAGAAGTGATACTATTCCAGGGTACCAAAATGAATGGAATTTCACCCACCAAAACGAGGTTGGGATGATGACGCTTGTGCCTGCTTCCTGTGGATCGTGACAGGCTCGTCATCACCATTTGCTTGTTAGTTCCATTCCCGACGAGGATTAGTTTTATAACCACCATGTTTTGGAATGCCGAACATTCACAACCTCCAATAGGTATTCAATTTTGTTCCACAAAGAATTTGCCAGTGAGAATGGTACGACACAGGAGGTGAAAATACCCTTGTTCCTAAATAGTGCACTAGTCTAAAAAACATTGCATTCGGTGGGATTTGAACCCACGAGTACGAATACATCCGAACTTGAGTCGGACCCCTTAGACCGCTCGGGCACGAATGCGATGGATACAAGGTACCACTATTAAAATATATATATACTACGTATTTTAATATCTATCAACGTAGGAAACATACCAGAAATAGATCCGGAAGCTGGAACGAATCTTCTCCTCCTAGATATTTGACACTCCCCGTTTTTCCTTGCGAAAGAAAATTTTCCAAAAATGTCATTTCTGATTTTGGGAACCCCATTGGAAACTCCCAATCCTTGATTTCCACACCATGGACTTATTAGGAGATATAGGACATGCAGATCAATTAATCTCCACACGTGCTGAAAATACCACATTGAAGAAAAAAGTCAAAGACCTTTCCGCCCAAGTAACACAACTTCAATTGGAAAATACCATCCTCCAAACCGAAGTCGAACTCTATCGAAAGGATGCCCTCCTGTCCACGAATCGTGACACATACCCTCCCACTCACACTCCCACCCTCCCCAAGGAGGAGGAGGAGGACGACGATGACGCCTTTGTCCGATCGGGTAATGGCATCTATGCGGCTGATCCCGCCATCACCCTAATTCAACCCAGTTTTACCAGCAACCCCATCTGCTGTTCCATGACTCCCTCCGA
>Ga0209092_10000491_pt1 | contig 38792 bp, 22 predicted proteins | sample FraStrMetagenome_FD_187446 | JGI IMG/M metagenome (GOLD analysis project Ga0209092, IMG submission 187446) | Marine eukaryotic phytoplankton communities from Arctic Ocean - Fram Strait ARC3M Metagenome (SPAdes) (version 2) | ecosystem: Environmental > Aquatic > Marine > Oceanic | place: Fram...
TTAGAATGTTAAAGTTCATTGGTACTGAGATGTCTGGTAGAGTTTCAACCAGTTGCCCAGTCTTCTGTGCAGTAGCAAGCATACCAGAAAAGACCTTTTCCTGATCTTCGGTTAGGTTTGCCATACTGTGAAAATCTTTAATGTCCACGTTTGCACTAGTCAGACCACTTATAAGATTTAAATCATCTATATTCAGGCCTAAGTTTCTTAACGCTTCGACTGGATCGTCAACGTCAATCATTCCTTTAGCTATGTTCAAGCCTCTGTATATGGGCATTATTGTTCCTTGGCTGTCAATGTCATCTGAATTACTCCACTAGTACCTGATAGTGTCGTTGCTTTGAAATATATAGCTTTATCGTTTAATAGACCTCTCGATATACCTCTACGATCTGTTTCGAATATGTTGTCTAGTGGTATCTCCGTAGGATCATCAGCACCAACAAAAAACGATGATATATTAGTACCAGGTCTAAGTGGCTGTAATGTTGATGTATCATATCTACAAGACTCTAACCTTTCAGCAGTATTAAACGCACATGGAGTATCTTCGCTTCCTAGAGATCCATAATTTTCGATGGATATATTCGGATTGGATTGCGATGACTCAGTTATAAGTTGTGGACTATGCGTACTAACTACACCATCGGCGGTGATCTCTTCTACGACTATACTATTTATAACTGCGTTATTCTTTAGTGCGAACACTGGATAAAACGGTTGCGCTCCAAACGGCACTATCTTTAGTATTTGAAACTTCTTGTCTTCAAATCTAACGGCTCCTGATAAATCCCTAGAGTCTAACTTCCAATCATCTTTTAGCGTAAGCGTTTTAAGCTGAATGGTGCCAGTACTTAAATCAGCAACCAGATTTTGAGCAGTGCTTCCATCCCCAAGAGTTGCGTAGAAATAGTTGTTACCTGTGACTGGTCTAAATACTTTACTTTCAAAGAATTTTCCAGTCCCAACAAACTGAGTTCCTATTTCGGCAGAGTCGTCAAGTGTGATTGATGAATCGTCTGGCCCAGAAACATTGTTTCCGAATGTCACCTTATAATATTGACCGGCAGGATATCCAGTATCCTCACCGGTTGAAAGTACTACTGCATCGGCGTCTGCAAGCTGATAGTCAAATACTCCAACCTCTCCCACTACTGCCTGAACTCTTCCTGCCTGAGAGCTATTGGTACTATTAGGATATCCCTCCCATGTTACAGGATTTTCGTTAACACGAGGATCTGTATCGAATTTGTGTCCGTATGTAGGGTCCCACTCATAATCCGTTGCTCTTTTAATTGCATCATAGTGTACAGAAGCATGGCTAAATTTTAGTAGAGGATATTCATCTATATTAAAACTTTCATATGTGTCTGGACTAGAAGATGTCTTAAATTCCACCTTCTCCTGATTATCATTAGTACCGGCCTCAATTGGAAGATACGGAGTTACAGTTATACCAAAATCTGCATAATGCTTAGATGAATATGTGCCATCTTTAGATAATGGATTCAGCCAATGAATTTTAAACTTATTTGCATATATTGGAGTTTTTGATGCGACTATAGTATAGAAGCCACTCAGTTTAGCTGAAAAAGAGTCTTTAGTCTTGGGATCAACATAACTGATTCCGTCAGCCTTAACACCCTTACTTGTGCTTTGGGCAGTCAGTTCATACTTAGCATCATTATCTACCATTAATATCCTACTACTTCTATTATCACTAAATGATCCATAGTCTACATATGCACCATAAACACCATCAGCGATAATCTTTGCTTTATCGTCTTGTGCGTTTAATTTTTTCAATACTGTCGCTGTACCAGTACCCGTGGCGGAAGATCCGATAAAGTTGGTTTGTAGTACAATCTGACTATTACTTCTAGATGCGACTAAATATTCTGCCCCATCAATGACTAGAGTATCGCCTCTATATATGCTAGTCGCATAAGACGTAAAGTCTCCATCAACATTTGGTGAGCTATTTGTAAGCGTCAGACCGGTTAAATCTGGATTAGCTATTGATGCAATACTGATAGTCGTATCGCTTTCAAATTTAAAATCTAGATATCTAGTGTCTGGATGATCACCAGAACTCACTATACTAGGAGAAAGATTAAAATGTATTCCGTCAGGCGAGCCCTTTATCTCTTCTATGTCAACTCTACATGGTTCTGACGAACTGACTGAGACCTTAGTAGGATAGCTTTTTTTACTGTTGGGTATTTTTACGCCGTCTCTATTTAATATATCGTTTTTAGGAAGTATCCCTAGAATTGATGTATTGGTTGAGAATGGTTTTAAATCAACAGTTGTTGTTGCAAGTCTCACTGTTCCCTCATCTCCACCATCAACATAATAACTACTGCCGTACTTGTATACGAACTGAGGGGCTTTCAATGTAGACGAATTACTGCAAGAAGTAAGATACTTAAACTTGAAGTCTGGATTATTGAGTACAGGCTTACCTAGTCCATTCTCGATTACGAATGTGTGTAGTAGAACCCATCTAGCTTCTCCATTACCAACAGGAACATACGCATAGAATTTTGCTCCAATTGCACCATACCAAGAGAACTCAATCTTGTACATTGTTACATCTTCAAAGGATAATATGTAACCAGAATCTCCCGATCCTAATAAAGAATCCCCATTAAATCTACTTCTAGGTATGACTGTCTCATGCAAGCCTTGAGAATTATTTACACCCTTAACATAAATTACATCTGTAGATTGATCAGTAATCTTTAATCCCTGACGAACTAAGAGATCATCAGGCATCCGTATTGTACTTCTTCGTATGATATTGAACTGGCTTCCTTTCAACTGAAACATATACTCATCAGTTTCATTAGAGCATCCCCACTCCAGAACACTTGCTAGAGATGTTGGATCGGCTTTCATTCTAGTTCCGAAAGTAAAACCACTAGCCCTACCAGGCTGATACCTAAAAGATCTTTTACTTTCAAGTATTGCGAATCTATCTCCAAGTTCAGACCCACCCGGTCTACACTTAGTCTTAGCAAAATTGGCTAGAGTGTCGTAGCCTCCAGTCTGCCTATAGTCTGTGATAGCAGTGTTTAGGGGAGGCCAAGTGTCCAACCCATCCTTAATCAAATCAAAGAAATATGTCCAAGCCTCGATCTGATCATAGCATAGTTGCTCGTCTTCGTTTGCATACTTAACGTCATGGAAATTACCACTACCAACAAATGCACCACCGCCACTAGGGTCCCATGTGATAGGAACTTTATTATCATCAGCATCTACGATATATGCAATGTCGTCACTTATAAAGTTTTTATTTACGAATATCGAGTCAATAGTTGCGAATATGTTGTAGAAGTATTTACCTAGAGCGATAAATGACATATAATCTTTAAACTGTTCTGTTGGCTTCTGCTCTCGTCTTTCTATAGGCCCTCTGGGATAGCTATATTGTGACGGGAATTGACTTAGATATAATGCTTGCTCTGTAGATCCTTCATAAAACTTGGGTTGACTTCTCCTACCATAGATAGGATTCATTTTTTGATACCACTGATAAGGATTTCTGTTATCAGAAAAGTTGTATGTACTCCACTGCTCCTCATCTAGACCATATGTCGCAACATCAGCAAATAGACTTAATTGCTCCTCTGCTCTGGGGATACCTAGTAATGAAGAGCTTACGTCAGAAGTTTCTGAAAACTGCTCTTCAATTTTAATAAACCCGCCATCAAGTTCTCCATTATTGACATGAACAGATAATGCGTTCTCGCTTGACGTAAATGCGCCTGAAGCAGCCTCCTCTTCTGTTACAAGAGGATTACCTGCGGCATCATAAAGCTTCGTACCCTCTATGTCTACAAGCTGTGTAAACTGCTTGGTGACTGGAGCAGGTATCTTGTCCAGTCCAACCTTTATCTGCTTTCCCATAGATTACTGCTCTTCCCATGTTACACCCAAACTTACGAATTCCTCATCACCTGTTGACAACTCTTCTGAGTCAACTGCAAAATAGAGACTATCAGCAATATTAGTCAATGGGAAAGAGAGGTACTCTTTATTATAATCGAAATATGTGTCTAAGTCAAACTGTTCTGTTCCAGATCGTAAGTATATAGTCGCTACATTTACGCCAGTTCCAGGTATAGGTACAACACTGTTTGATACGAGTTCTACAGAACTTAGACCTTCTTTTTCACTAGTAGTTTTAGTGTTTGTTGCAGTTGTGTCAACACCATCAGAAGCAAATTTAAGATCTGGTAAGAACCCTTCGTCTGCGGCTGACGCACTAGCACCTGATAATAATGTTACTGTTCCCTCATACGACTGCATAAGTTCAAAGTAATACTGATCAGCCTCTTTATATACTCTACCAAAGACAGTTAGATCGTCAGCAACAATTCTTGCTCTCCACCATCCATAGACGCTCTCACCGTTACCAATGTATGTAGTATTAGCATGAACAGTTAAAGGAAGATTCGCACTAGTAATAGGATAATTTGCACTAAGAACAAGATTACCGCTAGTTGTGGTGTGAGTCTGGAACAATGGAGTCTTCTTAAATCTAAGTCTTAGATTATTACCCGAACTCGAACCCTTCGGAATATTCGAAGATGACAGCTTAGTAGGATATACTTGTACTCTGTTTCTCACAGCATTACTTTCTCTCGTACTAAGTATCTCTTTCTTAGTCTCGATACCAAAAATATTATCTGCCCTATCTGGGGAAAGAGTAATGTTGCTAGGGCTACTACTACTTAACGGTCTAGATAGATAAACTTTAGTAGCATCGGCCCAAACAACCTCAATGTTCTGATCTAGTTTGGTATTTGTTTTGACTGATGCTCCCATAAAGAATCTAGGATCGATACTACCTTGGGCTACAGTGATGCTAGGCATAGCTATGCCTCTAATTTCAGTATCAGCCTCTGTATATGTCGTTTGGGCATATTGTTTACCACTGATAGTTACAGCATTATCATTGTTATGGCTGTATAGACGAACAGTACCACGGTCACCGCCATCGATGTAGTATGAAGCACCATACTTAACAATGTGATGAGATTCGTTTCCATATCCATAGTTAGCATCATTAATGTCTTCTAGATCACCTAAACAATATTGCGAACCACCACCATAAGTTGTGTATGTAATAGGCAATGTTGCGTTACCAAGAGATGCAACCTTCAACTGATTCGATGCTCTTAGGTGATGTACTCGTACCCATCTTGCTTCACCGTTACCAACAGGAACATATGCTAAGAACAATGCACCAACAGCACCGTACCAAGAGAACTCTACTTTAAGCATCGTTACTTTAGTGAAGTCGAAATTATATACGCTTGATTGCTTCTCATCTTTGTCAGCAGTTACTGTATAGTTTTCACCAGGTCTAACTGTACCACCAACACCAGTTGCTAGATCACTGTAAACTCTGTTTCTAGAGTTATTTTCGTCTGTCGAAAGTATTCCGTCTAGAGAATCATGACTGAATCTTGAGCGAGGTACACGATATTCATACACTCCATAGTATTCTGGCTTGACATTATTTTTAATCCAGTTAACATACTCTGGGAAGAAGTTTACGTTATCAATTTGAGATCTAATTATATCAACATTATCGCCAGTCCCAGTTGGGCCATTAGGATCGAGTGCTGTATTCACGAATCCCATGTAGTTGTTTCCTAACCCTGAACTATTAAGATCGTCAGCAGTAGAATACATATATGGGAACATTGCTCCCTGTGGTATTTTACCAATACCTGATAATGCTTTAGTGTTAAATACTCTATGATCGCCTGAAACAGAATTGCTGGCCGCAGAGGCGGTGAGCGTTGCAGGAGTAGTATCGATCTCAGATAAGAGTGTTAACGTAGCCGAATTTGTAACGTCATAATCTTTAGGGAATACGAAAGGAACAACTGTGTCTACATATAATTTTCCATTATCGCTAGTAATCGATGTATAATTAGCCGCTGTTAGTTGTGTTGTACCATCTACTACACTGACTGCAATAAACTCATTGCCCTTTGGCCCTTTAACACTTTTAACTTTATATATTCCACCATTAGGACAATCTGTTATTGCAACTGGAGTATCCCCAGTCCAACTAATTTTAATATGTTGCCCAAATGTAACAAGACCCTCGGTAAGTCTAATAGTATCGGCTGCGGCTGTTGCGCCAGCTTCCATTACTGCAACAACTTTCTTAGAGTCTTTAAGTAAGGATGGATCATATACGCCAGCATGAACGTGAATCAGTCCGTCACGAAGAGTAATTAGATTACCCGCAAATCCCCTTTTCCCTACAGTCATCGCACCAGTGTTTTCGGAACCGAAGTTGGTGACAATTAGAGTCGCTAGTATATCAAAGGCTTTATATTGATCGCTAGAAGTAGCGTAGCCAAATGCCTTTAATTCGTTTCGTATGATAGCTCTAAGAAGAGTGTGTCTTGCTGTTTCTGTGATACTACCAGCGTTTTGCTGAGAGTATACTGAAAGGCCTGTACCCCTAGTGAACATACTTGCATTATATACAGTTTCTGCGTTAGCATCTGCTAGAATATCATTCTTATATCCATCAATGACATACCCAACATCACGCTGACATTTATATTTAAGTTCTGTTGCAGTGAATGCGGCACTCAGGCCGACACCAGTCGGGACAGTGTATACAATATTACTGGCACCTGCATCGTCAATAACATCCACAACAATACTTTTAGTAGTTACATAGTATGACCAGAACTGTTTCTTAACGGCAAAGAAAGTTTCTAACTTATCCCTAGTTCCATAGGTTACGCCCGATGTAATAGTTGCTGGCGTAAATACAGTTCCATTGTAAGAAGCTATTGTGATATCGATTAAAGTTTTAAGGTCAGTTACGGCCTGAGTGCTTATACCAATACTATTATCATTTATGTAAGTCTTAAACGCTTGGTGTACTGGCGTTTCAAATACTGTTGGTTGAGCAGGGAATATGCCAACTCTTACGTTGTTAGCAAGTTGGTCATAATTGAAATTAGTACCACCAGACAGCGCAAAGTTAGTTGTATTGATCTTTGTGTGTGCATCGCCACCGTGCTTTAAATCGAGAAGATAGTTGTCCATCCAGTAATCTAGATCTCGTCTACACTTAGCTTCTATCTCAGCCACAGTAAAGCCAGAGATACCGCTCACAGCGTTATAGGCTGCCACAAAGTCAGCATAATATCCGTTACCAGTTTGTTGAACATTACTAGTTCCTAAAATAGTACTTCCGCTAGGTGTACCATAAGTTGCTATTGCAGTCGCAAGTACTGCATCAATAATAGCAAATCTATTATCAGTTAAAATCTTTCTATCTGCAACAACTAGACCAGCATCTTCAGATGACTTTTCGCTTGCGCCTAAACCAACTATTCTGTAGTCGTCTAGCTGAGTGGTTGTTACGTTTGCTGTAGTATTATCACCCCTAAGTGGCGTAGTAGAGCCGCCAGTAGGGCCTCCTATACCATATGTGCTTAGTGGAGCATTTGGAAGAGATTGCGTTCTACGAACTACACCGAAGTTATCGCCTTGAGCGTTATTTCTAGTTTCCCAGTAGTAGCCGTCATACTTATCATAGATACCAAACTTGCGAATGGCAGGATTCTGTGCGAAGCTTGCAATAGATACAGAACTCTTAACACCGAAAGTGGCGGCAGATACACGACCTGGCTGATATCTGAAGAAACGCTTAGATGTCAATACCGCTGTCTTGTTTCGAGATGCCTCTACGAGCGCACCGGCTTCTGTAGGGAGATGCTGTACACCATCGCCTGGAATATGAAACGCAGGCTGCATTGACCATTCTGACGGGTTAACGTCATAAGTATTTACGTCAGCAAAGATACCTAGTGCAACTTCTGCTCTTGGAATACCTAGAAGCGATAGTGCTACTTCAGACTGAACCTTATTCTGCTCAACAACAGGAATAGGAGTCTGATCCGAAGCCATTACTACTGGTATAGACTTGTCAGCGTTTTGGGCACCCGGTGATACAGGAGTCGTTCTACCTACGTTTACTACTGATGTGTTTTGGTTTACATTTGTAATACTTGACATTTCTTTTTCCTATTTAATAAGCCCTTGTGCCATCACAAAGTCGTCTATTATATTTATCGTTCCTGTATTTTCAGTTCCTCTGGTACACCCTGCTCCGGTAGCGCCATCGACACTTGCGGCAGTAGCGCCATCACCTGCGCCCCAATATTTCAGAGTGAGTGTTGTTTGACCAACACCAATAGCAACAATTTCTGCTAACTCAGCATTTGCATTAGGAGTGTTAAGCGCAAAGCTATCGTGATCGGCTATTCTAACAAATTGTCCAACTGAAAGTGGAGTAGATAGTGTCACTGTGATTGCAATAGTATACACAGGATTACTTGTCGATGCACCATAGCTACCGGTGGTAGCCCAAGAGCCAGACCCAGTTATGCTTGCAACTTTAGCATCATATCTATAACTAGCCGACCAAGCCAAGCCAACATGAGATGATCCGAATGGATGTATCTTAGTAGTATCACTCACACTTGTTTTGGTGTTTGCGGCATAGAGAGACTGTAGACTAGCAGGAGAATATATACCAGTCTTAATTTTAGTGTAGTCAGCACCAAGTACCTGAAATTGGAACTGTCCTTTACTTCTATCGATATGAGGATCAGATGCAGGAACATCAGTGAATGTAATAGGCGTGTTAGTACCATTTCCATATCCCACAAACTCACTAGGCGTACAGAATCCGGTCGTCCCGCTAGGCGAAACACTACCACTATATGTAAACTCAGTGCCTGCGTTACTATTAATCGCTCCATGAGTAGTCCAAGTAACATCACCCGGCTCTTCAATTACATATCTTTTACCAACTACAAATGTGTTGTGAGCATTTCCGTCAATACCAGTTGCGCCAGGTCCAACATATACTCCGTACTTCTGAGTAGATCCGTCATTTAACTGTTGAACGAGATTTAGTCTATAGACTATACTACCAGAGTATGTGGTGTTTGAATAGGCAAGATTGAGTGCCGCCCCATTTTCTTGATATACTAGTACATCACTCTTGTATGGTGCAGTATCTCCTAGTTGCTCTAGATATATGTTTATCGAATCATATTCACTATTCAATATGTCTGGACTAGATAAGAACTCATTAGCCGCTCCCATAAGAACATTAGGAGAAGATACTAGGAATGTTGATCCGTATACAAATAGACCAGATCCGCAAGCTTTAATAATATTATTTGCGATAGCACCTTCTGATGTGATAGACGCATCTATACTATCAGTAAAGTTTTCGAATCTATTTCCTGTGATAATTGTCGTACTACCATTATCAATTATTAAAGGAGAGAAGGTAAATCTATCTGTGACTCCACTATTAACAATTTCACTAGCAGTCATCTTGAACTCGTTGGGACTTGTTGCGTATATACCCCCACCAACCTGATTTTTAAATCTCGATCTATCTATGATAATAGACGTTGGGTTAGACCCTAAGTCAACTAAAAAGTTTAATGATGGATCAGTATCATCGTTAAGTAAGTATTGATTTAATATGTTTCCGTCAAAGTCCACTCCGACAAATGATATATTCTGTGCATTAGTTGGCTGAGTTGATCTAAGTAGACTGTTGTCAGCACTTGCCCCATTATAACCACTCCAAGGCAACTTTTTAATTTTTGTGATGTTAGCTGTCCCAATTAGACCAAAGTCATCTGGTACACTAATGTGAGTAGCGTTATATGTTTTAGCATTAAGAGACAGACTTCTTCTGCCCGATGTAGACTTAGAAGAAATAGCCGCAGTAATCAGACTAGTATCATTATGTGCTAACTGGACGGCATTGGTTGTGTTTACAAAAGATGCTGTGGATAATCCAATATCAAAGGAAGAGACATTCTGGGTAATAGTCGATATTGTCACATCAGTCCATCCTCTCTGTGCAGTAGATGGCGCAGTTAGTGGGAAATGAGTTATTGAGGAATAGCTATTATCAATAGAGTTTTTTCCAGACCACGGAACAAAATCAAACGTATGATAATCTTTCCAACTCGGTAACTCTTTGTCCCCTAGAACAGCAACTAGTTTATACTCTACTGAAGGTGCTATTGCTCTATAAACTAATACCCCTTGAGGATCGTTACCAACAGCGTATCCACTAATAGAAAGTGACACAAACTTATCAGTATTGAATGCTGTAGACGAGCTATCGAATACCACCTGTTCAGCATTAAAGATGTTAACATCCACTTCTGGTGAGGCTGGTGTAATCTCTCCAGTCTTCAAATTATAGTAGCATATCTTGTATGAGAAGGTTTTACTATTTGTGCCTGTTGTAGCAGTAAATCCTGTGCTTACAGTTACTCCGAGATTGCCCGTAGTGGGTGCGCTTGATATATTACTGTCTGTGGCAGAAGCACCATATAGTCTTAAAATTTGTCCAGACTGAAAGCTAAGTGCTATTGTATTATCTGGATCTGATACACGAATAGTAGAAGCCTGGCTAGTGGTAGGATTCAGAAATGTTCCAGAGACATCCATCAGACTATCGCCTACTCCACCACCATCAAATGTGTCACTATAACTATTAAACAATGCTCCAAAGTTTTGAGTAAGCTGAGTGATCACCTTATCATTTGTATAATACTCGTTAGTATTTCCTTCTATAAGGAAATCTGTTGTCATTGTTCTGTTGGTTGCGCCAGTGCCAGAAACAAGTATAGACTCTGAAGTATTATCATATTTTATATATTCTGGGCTATTATCAAGCTGACTAAGATCAGAAATAATCACCGGCTTACCATTTAGATTATTATAATTTCTAAAGTAAGTTGAGTCTCTATATTGACCATCATCCCAAAGTTTCTGAGCCTGAAGACCATTACCTACTCCAGACTGAAATGCATTCAGCTTGTTCTTTATCGTTTCTGCTTTTGATGTAAGATTGGCATCAGACAGGATCACATTAGAAAGATCGTCAGTCTGAATCTTCATCGACTTAGTTTGATCGACATCAGTTACTGCGAATATATCCGTAGCATCCAGTGTCTGGATTCTATCTAACTGTGAAAACTTCTTTGTTGTACTCATTCGGATTTATCCTTGATTTATTTAAACTGTTCTTTTCCAGATAGAAACTGTAACATATGGTGCTAAGTTAGTATGACCTTCACCATCAATTCTTCTATTTCTATTAATGGGCTTGATGCCCGCATCTGCGGCTGTGAACCCAAGTTGAGGAGCAGTATTACTTACTTCAAAGCCGTGCATACCTCCAGTCATGCGATAGAGATTAGCGTCATTGGAACCTTGAGGCCCCTGCGCTCTTGACTGATATGTCGTATCAGCAGGAACTTCATTAGCATCATTATATAGATAGTATTGACCACCATCCCAACTAACAGTATCGTGAACATGATCTGCCATCTCATAAGGGGTTAATTCTACAGTTTCGTGACCGCCAGTATTAGCCAATGATCTAAATGCAGAGTGTCTAATTGTCATCCCATTACTAGCAGTAAGATCCGTACTACCCACTTGAAAGTTTTTAAACGAAGTTGTTGGATAATTGCCTTTTTGAATTGCTGATAACCCAGTATAAAGTGTAGTGACATCGACTCTTATGTATGGTGTACCTGCCGATACACCCGTCTCTGAAGCGCCAGATGCACCGCCAGTCTCAATAACCTTTAAGCCTCTTCCGTTACTATCGGTAAATACTAGTGGATTGTATGGATTTGCGAGATTTTGTGATACTGTTGGTACAGGGTCCATAGTTACGTTGTCGCCAACATTAACATCTACATAAGATCCTTGCTGAAATCCATGATTTGGGTTATCTAGATAAAGCACTGAACTATAGCCTCTTCCAAAAGCATCGTTGCCTGTACTCTTCTCACTAGTATGACCAGCAACAACACCTATTGACCCTTCAGCATCTACACCAACTAGTGTTCTACCTTCAGCGTATCTTTCCCATGTGCCAAATCCTAAACCACCACTACCGTCACTTGCTCTAGCTAATTCCGGGCTTACATTAGTTGTTGATGTATATAATGAACCTATAGGATATACTGCTTTTAAAACGACCTCTAGCGCATCGTCCGTCAATCCGCCTGCTGTTCCGCTTGCATTACCAGTCACGTTACCAGTTACATCACCACTCACGCCACCAGTTGCAGTAATTAAACCTGTAGCTTGAATTGTAGTGAATGCACCTGTGGATTTCGTAATTGCGCCAATAACTGTACCATCAATAGCACCACCATTAATATCAACTTCGGACAGAGTTGTATTGTTCGCCCCAGTTCCAAGACAGGTTATTGTAGTAGCAGTGATTGAGCCTGCACCGATATTTGCCTCTGCAAAAACTGATCTAGATGCACCTGTTCCTGTTGATGTAAATTTAACAGCAGATATTTGTGTTGGCAGAATACCGTTATTAATTCTAATACCCTCACCATCGATTTCTTTACCACCAGAACCGTCTGCTTGGAATCTAATGTAACTGTCGCCGTCACCAATTTCTAGATAACTATGATCATCCTGTGTTGAGATATCCCATGTAGGTGTATCACCATTACTGAATTGAATTGAAGATGCCGACCCTGAACCAGAGTCAAGAGTTAAAACGCCTTGAACTGTAGCGGCATTAGTTATTTTAAAGTCGCCAGTAGAACACTTAGATATATTGTTTACGGTTATTGTATCCGTAGTTGGATTACTCACACCCAATGATAAATTGCCATTCAGGACTATGTTACCAGTGTTCTCCTCTCCACTATCACCAAGACTGACCGTCTTTCTAGCGAAAGCCAAAAGCTCATTAGTTCGTGTTTTCCAAGTACCAAATGTGGAGGTGTTTGCCAAGTCAGTTTTGTTGATTGTCATTTTGTCATCTCTTTAACTGTGTTTTCGAGTAAGGATAGTGCAGACTCAAGTTTCGTAATTCTCTGCTCTAAACCTTTTATATATTTATCTTGCTTTCTTTTGAGTACTGCATCATTATAAGCAGAAATATCAGAGTTGACTACCCCTGCTCCAGTTTTAGACCTTATGTAAGTTGATCTAGACATTATGTTAACGCTATCGCTCTATAGTCATATAAATGAGGGAATAGGTTAATATCTGGATCTATATTTCTCAAATCTGGACTAGCACTCAACTCACTAGTGGTTGCATGACGCATAACAAACTTTATCTGGAATGCGCTATACTCATTAACTTCGCTTGGAAGAGAGTACTCGAAATCTCTATAGTCTCTAGTATTTGCCAAGTTAGAGTATACTTCCGGCGTATCATTTGTTAGCTGAACCCAATCACTCATATTGCTAACATCTTCTGGATATATAAATCTAGCATATGTGTCGATTATAGTTCCTGCAGGTCTGTACGCAGAAAGCAGAACTCTTAGTCCTACAGCGTCTAGTCCATCCCTAAGAACAACTTGCTTAGATACGAATTTAGATGTAAGTGCATCCGACTCATCAATGATGTATTTATACGCAATAAGTTCAGATAATGCCTGATCTAGTAGTGGAGTATCGGTCTTCTTGCCATTATTATTCATATTAACACGAATTTTCATATCAGTAGATTCGTTGTTATCAGCAACAATACGACTCTTACTTGCTATAGTCAAAGGGGTGTCTAATGTATAGACATTCTCATTATTACCTATAGACTTAATCTTAGTAGTATTTCTGAATAGATCTAGATCACTACTTGTGTTGATAGAGTTATGAGAAAATACTTGTGGCTGAATAAACGATATTTTCTGATTATTAACAGAGGTTATGAATGCAGTTGCACCACTTTCAGTTCCTCTCAATACTTGCATATTAGGTCTGGCTGATCCAGATCCAGTTTCTGTTCCGGCCACTAATGCTTTAAACACTTGACCAACATAAGGAATTCCTGAAGCACCAACAGTATTCCAGTTAGCTGTCCCCATGTTGCCTGTATTTGTAATCGTGTATGTATGGCCAGGAACAAAGCTTCCATTTTCTACTGTTGCGTTGTCGTCAATGTAGTTACTTGATCTTGCACTACTACCCTTTAACTGTATGCTATTAGGATGTCTATTATTGAAATGAGACACTTCTCCAACCACACATACGCTTGCTGTTACTGCCGCTAGTTCTTGGAATATCGATCTATCTAAAGTTATTACTGTGTTAGATAGGCTCGTAGTACTTGATATAACCTCTGCTACAAAGTTAACAGTGCTAGTAGCATTAGACTCGATATAGATAAAGTCTCCACTAGTAAACGGAAGAGATGTGTCTGATATGGTCAAAGTTTCAAAAGAATCGCCACTGATACTTCCTTGAAATTGAAGGTTATCCTTTTTCACATAAGCAAGTTCACTTACGTTAAAGTTACCGGCCCCTTCACGAAGAGTAAGGTTTTCTATATCATTTGGTACTAGATCAATAGTTCCAACAGAGGAATTGTAGTCGAATCTATTGATAACAAACTTAACGTCTTCGTCTTGATAAGACTTCCATGCACTATCGTTAGTAGATGTAAATAAAACTCCATCACCCCAATCGTTAGTAACAGCAACTCTATAAGGGCTTGTTCCTCTAGATAGACTTGTGTCTCCAACCTTACAGGTATAGATTAAGTAGTCTGGGGAATTACCATCTGGAAGAACTACAATAGCATATTCAGTATTGGCGTTCAGCTTAATAGGATTAGTGAACTGGAACTTAGTTACTGCTGTGCCGTCATCCGATACTGCTATATCTACGGAGTCCAGATGCCTTGCCGCAAAAGGTAGAACTTTCTTAGTTGGATATCCGTTTTCAACTTCTCGTATTTGTACGGTTGCCCCAACAGTAGCACTCTTCTTCTTGAAAAAGAGATCGATATCACTAACATGAATTACATTAGCTTCAGACGTACTTGTAGATTTAATTCTAAATGTTTGAGCGAGAGGATCTCCGACTTGTCGCTGAACTTCTCTTTTAGTGATGTTAACATTAGTGTCAAAGTCTACTGTTCTGGTTGTTACATTCATCTCAGACTTATTTACCGCAAAGTTGTATCCCCTATATGTAGCTTTACCATATGAAGTAGATGCGGAATCGATAGAACTGTACGTGTCAACGTCAACAATCTCTAAGTTGTTTTCACCAACAAAGAATGTTTTTTCTGGTATATAGAAGACTGCAAAAAGAATGCCTTGTGAGTTAGACTTAACTTTTTGACCTACACCACTTTTTTGATTGAAAGGAGCAACTGTGTCTCCAATGTCATAAACACGCTTAACATTAATCTGTCTTCCTCTACCCAAAAATCTATTAGTCTCTTCAGATCTAAATGTACCCACTCTACCAGGCGCAACATATTGATCAACACTCTTTCCATCAAAGAAGAAGTGATGCTCCGTATTAGGTCTTAATCCTGTTACTGCAACCTTAACTCGCTGGCGTCTTAGATACGGCTTCATATTGATATCTGTGATGAAGTTACCAACTTGCTGTGTGGTACTAGATATTGAACTAGCAAGACTGGTAGTCGCCACGGTCTGCTCAAATTCACCCATAATAACTCTTCGTCTGGGTCTATTAGTTCCAGTTCTCACTTCAGATAGAACATCTTCTCTAGTAAGAGGTATAATCTCTTGTAAATTATCAACCAAATCCAACATAGGACCAGCAATATCGATTTCAAGATTTACTGCCGGGTTATTGATTACATCATATCCAGAGGAGAACGGAGGATCTATAGCTACCTGGCCTCTAAAGTCATAGAAGTTAGATACGCAGTTTCTAAATGCAGTTGCATATGGCTGATCAATAACAGGAAGATTGCTACCCGAATCAGTCAGTGTTATCACATCCTCAAATGTTATTCTTGTATTGCTTGCTGAGGAAGGATCAATTTTTAGATCAATTGGAAACTGTTCTACAGCAGGCGCAATTATTTTTCTACTCTTATCGATACTTGATAAGAACTCTGCATCAATAATATCAGCATTTAGTAACGTGTTGAATGAGTCTGCCAGTATTCCATTTTTAAATCTATTTGTAACAACACCGTTAACTACACTAGTTATGCTCATATCAATAGTCTCTTGTTCAAGAAGACTCAAAGATACTATTTCGGTTAATTCGTCCAATCTCTTATCGATAAATCCAATCTCTTCCATTGTATAGTTTTTAGAAGAAACATTATCAACATATATTCTATTTTCGCCAGAAACTTTTGTGGTATTACCTGGCGATGTTATTTGACCAACTGTGTACAGTCTACCAACTTTAGGCGCAGATGGATTTTCAGATTCCCCACCCTTAACAATGCTAATATTTGAATACTCGTCTAACACCACTCTATCAATTCTAGACATATAATATGTCTGATCTCCAGATATAGCAGTATTAGTCATAACAGCTACGCCACGACTAAATGTATAGTCCACAAATGTGGGGACTGTACTTGAGCCACCTGGATCTATTGCCGGTGTGATAGTTGCATCTGCATATGGCCTGAAGTCATATGAGTTTAGCGGACTAAAGACAGTTCCATCTTTAGTAGTGTATGTGGTAATTAGAGATTTACTAGATACTGTGTCATAGCTATTAGCAGTAAAGAATCCTTTATTTACTAAAGTAGTTCTCTCAAGATATCGAAACTTAATCAGTAGTTCGCTATTAGAAAGAGTTTCTCCCGATCTCAAAGAGATAAAAGAATGCCCATAGAAATCGTCTTTTTGATTTTTATTCAATCTAAATTTATATGTTACGTCTTCACCCACTACTCCTGAAGTAGAGTTAGTATTACCAAAGCGATCAGTGACACTAATAACTTCAATAACATTGGGTATACCGAGACTGGCCATTGCATTACCACTGTTACCAAATGCATTAGCAGTGCTATGAGTAGCCTTTACATAACCGACCTTCTCAGTCAGCGTATCTGCTGACAGATTAGAGTCTATACGAGTGTAGTATAAAACATCAGGAACAACATCATCACCGTTTCCTTCCGTATTATCAGAACCTGAGATGTCGAAATTCACATTCACATTGCTAGAATCAGGAGTGGCAGTAGTTACTGGAACAACAACATTTACTGCGCTCATGCCCATCACATCTGTTGATAGTGGAGCAGTATCGCCAGTACCAGATATAGTCAATTCGCCAGTAGCGTTTACAGTGACATTAGTCTCACGAATTCTTCTAGATATATTGATATTGGATATGCTTTGCATATCGGGTCGACCTGCGTCAAATATCATAGATGCGGATTCAGGTTCATATAGTTTACTTGCAGGCTCGGCCGAACCTGCGGGTGCGCTCAATACAGTATTGCCTATTCTTAATATAGGAGTGTTTTCACTATTCGCATCTTTCTTAATAGCAAAGACAAATATCTTACCAGGTAAGAGATTAGAGATTGAACATTTTCCTATTGGAATCGTGCCGCCAGTATCTGAATATAATGTGTAACGAGTACCGTCTAACTGAAAGTGGTCAACAATTGTCGTTGTAGAAGTATTGTATGTGAAATATTGTCCGTAGTTAATACCAGTGTGCTGACTAGTTCTACTTTGAGTTAAAGTAACTGGATCTATTGCAAGTCTAGTTGGAGATACGTTTGTAACCTCTTTACCATACACATAAGCTTTACCTGGGCTAACTACAGCGTATGCAGTATTATTTTCTTCCTCTAGAGAAACCTCTAACCCGTTAACTACATAGTTACCAGACTCTTCGAATGTTCTTCGTGCGATCTCTTCACCGATTACGTTGAACTCAGTGTTATCCCTAATACGAACTGGATTACCATCAACATATCTGATGAGTGCGAAAAATTCTGTGGGCTCAGATGCGCTGTCATAAGATACTAGTGTTGGTACAAGCTGAAGTCTATCGGCACCAGGTGCATTTTCGTTATTGAATCCTGCCGCATTATCCTGAAGAGAAGAGTCTGCATCGGAGTCGATAAGATTCTCACTTACGGAAAATCCTACTGATTTGTTACCCGGCGCATTTGTATACTTCTCAACAATAATGAACTGATTGTCTACAAAAATGAAGTGTCCTTTCTGATAGATAACGCCTTCTTCGCAGGAAACTCCAAAAGAATTTCCTGTCTGATTAGCAACACTGGCCACAGTCACACTAACCTGAAGAGTATCGTCAGATTCTTTTCTAATCTCTAATACTTCACCTGCGATAAATTGCTTAACATCTCCATCATTATCTTGGCTTGTGTTTAGATACTTGATATAGAGAGTCTTTAGATCTGGATCTTGGGTTTGAAATCCATTATCGCCCTTTATGATCTCTGCTCTAAGTTGAGAAGTTTGACCGACTAATACATAGGTAGTTTTTGTTCCATCATCAGAGACAATCTGATTATATAACGATGGATTGGTAAAATCTACTTGATCATTTATCTTAACATAAAACAAGTCATCACGAGCAGTCAAGTTAATGCCGCTAATGATAGTGCCTTCTTTATATACGTTAGATCCGAATCGCTCAACCTGCTTCTGTAGAATAGTTTGTAGCTGAGTCAATTCTCTTGCTTGAACAGCCTTACCTGGCTTGAACAAAACACGATTGAATTGTTTAGCTTCATCGAAGTCATCGTAATACGGATTTACGTTTAAATCTGTGTTAATACCCATTGGCTATATTCTCTTTCCTTAAAAGTCAAATGTGAACTTTACTTTTTCTCTTGTGGTTGACGATCTTGTTATCGGCGCAAAATCGATAAAGTGTAGCAAGTCTCCTGTGTACGGAGTATAAGCTCCATAAACAATATCACTAAAGTTATTTATGCTTATCGTAGTGGCGTTTTCTGAGGTTGCAGTATTTTTTATACGGATATTACCCTTCTGCACTCTACTTCTAAAATCTCCGTAATAATCTACCAAATATATTTTAGTGATGTTGGTAAGGGGATCGAATGAACTCTCATGTATTTTAGCAGTCACAATCTCTTGCTCTTTATCACGAGAAAGATTATTTACTGCCACTGTAGCTACGCCAGTTTTAGTCGCAGATAATGAAGACACACCAGAGGATGCGATAAACGATGTTCCTGCAATTGCAGTAGTGTCCGTAAGTTCTATAGTCGATATTGCGTTCCAATCAGAAGTAGACATATTACCCAAGTCAGATATCACATATGATTCGCCTATAGTCAAGTCTATAGCCTTAACGAACTCTATATATTGCTCAACATAGTAATCTGCTAATGCGACTGAAGTATGATCTCCGGCCTTGCTGATCACGACTCTATTATCAAAACTTTCAGGAATTGCGCCATTAGTAAACTGAGGATTTTTAACTAATCCCATTTGCGTGTATGTGTTGCTATCTGGAACATCATTAGAGTCTCCAGAAAAGTTTGTAACAATAGAGAGCCTACTCATCCCTAACTCGTTTATTGGATTATATCCATGTCCACCTTTAGATGAAACTACAGCACGAAGAGTAGTAGTTCCTGTAGAGCTTAAACTCTTTGGTGTTATCAATTTCGCTGTTGCAAACTTATATGTACTACCTCTAGTCTCAAACGCAACACGCTTTAGTGTACCGAACTGATCGATAACTCCATATGCTTTTGCTCTAACACCGTTATAATCTGGTGAACTAACTTCAATCTTGGGTACTAGTTGACCAGAGCCTGAAATTGCATCAGTAGTTTCTAGTAATAATGTTATCGTATTATCACTCGTATTTGTGGTTGATCCAATCACATCATATAACTTTCCAGATGTTGAACCGTCAGCAGACCTGAAGTACATATACTTATACGAGTCTGAATCATTATATAATGATCTACCAGTCAAGTCCTTTGGTTTTACCTTTAGATTCGTGGCTCCTGATCCTGCTGAAGTCTGAGATAAAGATTCAACATCAGACGAGTTAGCCACGCTAGTTGCAGTACCGAACAAGTATTGGTTGAATAGATTGACTGGAGTGTCTTCGATAACTATCTGCGATATAGTTTCTTTTGCATTAGAAATTACTTGTGCATCTCCATAAACGCCATCAGATACTATGGGTAGAGGTAGACTATCGGTCGTCTTATATATGTTAGCATCAGAGGAAGGTACTGTGAACATATAGTGCCAGATGTACTTGTCTCCAGTTTCAACTGACTGATAGTTGGCTGTAAACTGAGATAGAGTAGTCTGCGGATTAATTGTTGATGCACCACCATTGTTATTTTCTATACACTTGAATACTAGATAGTCGGAATCAGAATTAAGAACAGTAACGATTTGGTTGCTATTCTCAAATGATTCAGTATCGTCATATGCATCATACACCGTACCCGTTTGCCAGTTGTTCTCGTAGAACATATATCTTGCTGTGGTGTCTCCCACCTTCGAGCCAAATATAACCTTTCGTTGAAAATCTCTTTTATTACTCTGTGTGTTTCTTATGCTACCAGACTCATCCTGTCCAGAAGGCAATGCCTTCGATGCCATAATATAATAACTAGATTCTGGTCTTAGTCTGTCAAGTTGATCATCAACCAAAGCACGAATTGCAATGTTATCCTCCGCAGTCAACGATATTGATGACGACTGAGTATCATAGACTGCTAACTCGGACATGAAGTTATCGCCCAGAGTCTTATTCTGATTTTTAAATGACTTAAACAACTCGTTAGTTGTCTCGACTTTAAAGTTTTCTGTAATTATCTTTGCCATTATTGAGTTCCGTATTCGTTATGACGATCTTTGTTCTTTTGTACTTCTACCTACTATATATGGATATGCAGGAGAAGTAAATGTTCCGTCTGAGAATGTCAAGAAGTATGCGTATGTTCCGTTTGCGTAATCTGGTGTAACGCAGTATCTTCCATTATATTCATCTAAAGTTCCTGAAGATGTATACTCATAATCTTCACAGAACTTACCTTGAGAGATTATATCATATCCATTAAGTCTAGATGCTAGTGGCGTTGGTCTAACAGTATAACTAGACTCCATCCTAATCACAGCAGACGTATTATCTGTCGATGAAGAGTATCCCATTGGACCGTATATTGGATATCCATCAAATGCATATCCTAAGATTCTAGAGTGTCCATCTGGATGCTCAGTACCATTAGTATAATATGTACTAGATCCTGTGAATGATGAATTACTTTGAAGTCCATTTGTATAGAACCCACCACTTCTGTATCTATACTCTCCATCAGTCTCTGGCTTTCCACCACAGAGATCTTGATAAAATTCTGTTTGATTCTCTATGATATTCCAGTGATATCCAGGTGGTGCCGCCTGTCCAGAAACTGGTAAAACCGAATTCGGTGCCATTGGTGAGTATATAACAACACCCGTTGTCGTTATACCTATCGGCAAATCCTTATCGACAATCTGAGGATTGGAAGTATTACTTCCGCCTCTATATTTAATAGTGAAGTCGTTACTCTGATCTGCAATATTCGATGAGTCTTGGAATGTTCTAGCACTACCATCATTCTTTGGAACATTTGTTCCGTTATGCCCAGCCTTCGCAGGAAACGGATCGCCGTCTGATTGTATTCTTAATGTAGCCATTACGAAACTCCTGTTTCAATTGCAATATCTGCAACTAGATTCTGTGTAACTACGTTGTCAGAACGGAATGTTACAACAAGCCCGTTTGTTGAATATAGTGGATCTGTCGCAGCCGCATTGTAAGTTATAGTAGGAATAGTTATATCCAATGCCGAATTCCCAACAACATGAAGCGTTACATCCCTGTACTCATTGGGCGCAGTGCCTTGTATCGACCCGACTGTCTTAACTTGATATGTTGTATTCGGTGCTGTAAAGTTGGACGGATTATTGGCGACATCTGTTCCTCCACCAGTCATCTGTACGAAGTCTCCAACTTGAGGTACATAATCAAAAGTTGTCTGAACTGCGATTGCATTACTCGCAAAGCGTAATGTGCTTGGAGTATAAGTGACGCCCGAAGCATTAACGCCTGGATATGTAACTGAGTTTTGGGTTACATATTCAAACTCACTCACACCATTAGTCGCTATGTAATTTTGAGACTCTATATTATAGTACACAAATTCTACATCCAGTGTTGTATTAATTACGTTATCACTATTTATGAGTGGAGTAGAGAATAGTTTTGTACCCGCAACACCAACAACATCACTAATAAGACCTGTGTATTTTTTAGGATCAACGATAGAAGATACATCATATGAGTATTCTTGATAATAATTATTGTCATGAATCTTCTTGGACTCTTCGCTCAAGAAAGATGTTTTAGATTTCCATCTACCCGCCGTCTTTCCTTGACCCAATGTTCTAATTGTTGCGTCAGCAATCTTTTTACCATAGCTAGGACTATCGACTTCTTCATTAAAGATTTCGATAGCCTCACCATCCGTATATCTATATCCTGTCTTAGTTATAGCTACAGTATCTATCTGTCCAGTTTGATATGATGCCACTCCCTGAACTCTACCATTATTTCCCATCACACTAGATGTCTGATCTTCTCTTAGGCCACTGAATGATTTGAGTACACCTCCAACCAAAACTTTAGTTAATAGTACATCGTCGTCATCTCTGCTTTCATCGAATTGATAGAAAGACATAGGTCTAAAGTAGAAATCTGATCCAACTCTTTTTAAGAATTTTGCTTTTGATTCATATGCTATAGTACCACCAGAAACGTAGTCGAATGAAGTCTCACTATCCTGATAACCAACAGCACCATTAGTCGATGTTGCGGCCAAGTTCTCTATCTCAACTTCAGAAAGGTTACCAGTTAGACCAACTTCAATATCTGGAATAGTTCTATTCTGAGTTATCGTATCTCCAACACTAAGATTAAAGTCTACAACATCAAAGTTTAAAATAAAGTCATGTTTCTGAAACTTCGAGATTAAGTCAAATTCTATATTAGCGAAAACATCGTTCTGATAGTTAGAGCCAGCATTCGATACATTTAACGTATCTAATGAGCCTATAGTAATTGTTATTGGTGAGAACGCATCAGCTATGCTTGTGTTTAGATTTTCTGCACTAGGGCCGGTCATACCATAGTCATCGTTCGATGGAATACCATCAGCATCTAACACGACATTTGTAAAATCACCAATCTGATCCGTAATCAATGTGACAGTTTCTTTGTTTCTTACATTACCAATAGTAAATTGCGCTGTGTCATTAGGAGTTCCCAAGCCAACAATGTCGACCGTATTACTAGAGTCGTGATTAACCTCAACAGTAAATGACGGATTCTGTAGTGCTGTGGGAAAAGCAACTCCTGTCGCTAAAGAGCCTTGGAGATTATCAGTATTGGGAGTCGGTTGAGTCGTCACGGCAGTAAGGGGTGTATAGAAATCAAGTAGAGTAAGAGCCCTAAGCCATCTCTTTAATTTCAGTTTTACAGCGTCTGATGCCTCTGGAGTTGCTCCTCCAAAAGCATCATATTTGATGCCGGCTGGTGTTCCATATACTGAATATGTTAAGCCGCTTGTGTCGCCATCTGTTTCTTGTTGCTGATTGATATTACCTATAAATCCGATATCAGTACTATCGACAGCACCGCTATCGTCAATATCTATAGCAGAATTAGTCTCGCCCGCTACAGGAAACGGATCACTCAGCGCAGATGCCCAGTTCTCATATGGAGCATATATAGTAGGATTTGTAAACGCAGTTGCACTACCAAATATCGCAATAGAAGATATTATTTGAACAAGAAGTCCAGTGTTTGGAATACCATTAGGTGCTTGAGTAGTCACAATGTATTATAGTCATCTATGTTTGAACTCTCGACAAATAGAAGAGGATGATTGTATTGTATAACTTTTGCATGACCACTCATTACATAAGGAACTGCATCAGCATCTCCACTTCCAGTATAAGTCAATGGAGATGCATTAGCACTAATAATATCGCCTGGCTTTAGTTGTAACGTGTTAGCATTATTGACAATAAGAACTTGATTACTAGTTCCTATGTTATTGCTTACAGTCATACTACTAGCAGGATCAATATAACCAAAGCCGTCATCAAGAATCCGAAAGTCTATAGATCCAGTCTCTTGTTGTGATGTGGTTAATACACGAGCAGTGCCGTCAATACCAGTGAGTGCTGATCGAAGACTAAGAGCGTCACCGACTTTCTGATTCGCTATTCTGTTTAGTGGGTTAATACTAACTTCACTCACTGATCCAGATATTAATTTACCTACGTTAGTCTCACCATCAGCAGAGAATACAATTATACCATCGTCAGCAGAGAATGTTCCAGTTATGTTCGATAGATATATGATAGGAGATAGTGCGCCCGAGAAGTTAACAAAGATTACTTCATCAACGAATGCGCCCGCTTGAGATAAATCTCCTTTTATTCTATCTCCCTTATTAATAGGATAGTCATCTACTTGGAATACAGTACGCATTTCAAGATAAGCATCTCCTCCCCAAATAGAATCGGAAGGCCGCAAAATAGCTGTACTAGGATAGAAGACTTCAATGTCTTGATCAAAGAATATCTTGAACAACAACTCAAGTGATTCCTGAGTGCCCTTTCGTGTGTACATATCCTTAATGTGCTTGAGTACATATCGAACATCAATAGCGGCATCTAGTGGTAAATCAGCAAGATACTTCTTCTTAAAGAATACTATAAAAGAACTAAGAGTACTATCAATATCACGAAGTTTAGGAACGTCACGATCCATCTTTTCGTCAAGATGCTGATAATACGACTCTACAAATGATATAAGAAAGTCGCCATTTTCCTTATAGACATCTGGAAATTGATCAGCTATCTCTGCATAGATACTACTTCTCAGGTTCAAAGCCATGAATTATGATTCCAATGGAGATACAGTTATAAGAACATCTTCACCACGAATCACGATGATACGATCTTTTGGAGGACGAATATCTTTGTTCGTTGTGTTAGCAGTAAACTTAATTGCTTTATTCTGGAATGAACTAATGTTTAGATTAGACAGCTTGATGGCGCCTGTAGTATAATCAACAGTTCCGACAGACGATTTAAACACGCTTTCGACAGTAGTGTCACCAGTCACTAGCATAATGTTTCCTTTACCGTCATCCTTTGCTGATACGAGAGATCCATCAACAGTAAACTTAGTAGATGATATAGCAGGCTTGAATGTAGTAAATCCTTCTACGTCATCAAACGGATAAGGCTTAACTAACTCAGACTCAAACGAGAATGATGGACTTGTTGCTAGATTAAGTGTGGGAACATATTCGATGATAGGCTTGGATACAATATCAGAAGATACAATAGATCCATCAACAGTATCAAGAAATGCCGCTAGTCTAGATTGACGAAGTGTCTTATTAAAGTCATTGAGGTTTGTATTCTGATATGCTATAATAGAGTCATTCAACTCAGATCGAATCTGTGCTGGCGACTTATTAGTTGTATTAGGATCATACACAACACTAATGTCAGTGCTGACATATAGAAACTTAGCAACAACAAAGACAGGCTCAATAGTAAGAGGAGTCTTGTCCCTTAGATAGTTCTTGAAGTTAGCAATCTCATAGTCAGCCGCACCTTCACCACCAGTAACGTCAACTGAGATAATTACTTTTCCGAACTGAGGAGGAATAACTTCATCACCGCCATATACAGAGATAGCTTGAATATTAGGAAAGCGAGAACGTAGAAGAGTCTCGTAGTCTCTTTTCGTTACTGCTCTCTCTTGTACTTGAAACGCCTTAGGAGCGAACGTCCGAATTGACTCAATATCTTCTGCCATCGATCCGCCCGATGTAGCAGTCGTGACATTCACAGTTATAGAACTCGCTCCGCCAAAAGCGCCAATCGTCAATGAAGTTACTCCATTAGCGGACGGCCCAGAAGCTATTCTATACTCTGCTTTAATGATATCCGTTACTGTAGGTTGTACTCCAAACTTGTTCTGTCCAAACTGTAGAGAGTACTTTCCGTCATTCTCAGGTTGTAGATAGAAGACTTTATCAGTCGCTGATACGCCGAAGATATCACTTCTATATGTGTATGTTTCGTTATTAACAGTTATTTTAAGAGAGCGAGTATCAATAGCATCATTACTGAGAGTCGTATTAGATATCGTGAGAGTCTCCTTAATCACACGGCCTTCAAATAGATCAGCATTCTCAACGACATATAGAGAGTTATTACTACTAGATCTTACAGCAGTATATGCTTTATCCGTTAATAGATTATATGTCTTGTTACCACATCGCCCAATGAACTTAGTATTCGCAGGAATGTTAAAGTAGTTACTGTCTAGATTGGGAGCGATCACACTAATCGTTGCTTTAGCACCTGCACTACGTCTACTTGTAGGAAGATAGTTAAGTTCCTTTGCATGGCTCAATACGCTATTACGTTGACTAGCACTATCGAGAAACATCTCGGATATCATCATGTTATAATAGTAGTTGTTATAGAACGTATTATATGATAGTACATCAAGTAGCACATTCGTGTTAGAGCCTTCGTAGTCAAAGTCCTTGAAACGATCCTGATTCTTTAGAAACGTCTTGAGTGCTTCTTTAGTTTCAGCGAAGTCTAAATTTTTTATTGGTGACAAGTTGGCCATGTGTCTATCTTACCCTATTAAGATCAATTGTAAGTTCTGAAGTGTTACTAGTATTTATCACAGAGAATACTATTCTTACTCGCAGATCGTTTGTGTCTATGTTAGCTTCAACTTCTACGTTGTGTAGATTACATCTTGGTTCATATGTAGTAATTGTGTATCGAATGTTCTCTTTCAATAGCAATATAGTATTGGGATCTATGTTCTCAAACAATGATCCTCGTATATCACATCCTATGTTAGGCTGAAATAAACGCTCTCCACGATCAGTCATAACGAGATTATGTATGCTCTCTTTTACAGCATTCTCGTTAATACGTCTACTTAGATCTGAACGGCCAGGTATCTGCTCTAGATTCCTTGTGAAATCTGAGAAGAACTCTGCTGATCTTGTGCGGGGCGTTAATGACATTTCTTTTATCCTTTATAGAGTATTTATATGCTATACGTTAGGTCGTTTGCCTGTTTTATCAAACTCTTCTAGTTCTTCTTTTGTCATCTGACGTATTGACTTCTTCCCTAGACTATTATATGATGCATCAACCTCTTTCTTGATTTGTTCTGCTTCGTATAAAGACTGTTTAGCATTCTTCGCTCTCTCATTAATCTGCTCTAGAGTTAATACTGAATCAGGCGCTATTGTACTTAAATCAACTATCTCAACTTCTTCCTCTTCGTCACGAACCTTTCTGTGTCCATCACTATCATGCTTATTCGTAATCTTCTTGACATCACTTAGATCAGTGCCCGAGAACTGTTCAGTAGGAGATATATCAATTCCCTTATCTCCGGCCACCCATGATCTTCTTGTTCCTACGTCTAGATGAAGGAATGTCTTATATACTCCTATGCCTGAGAATCCGGCTTTACTGGCGGCTATAATAGTATCTTTTCTATTCTCATCATTGATAGAAATATCTACAGCAAATCCTGTTAGATGTATATGATTAGATGTACCGCCCATAGTAGCAGTTGTACTTGTCTTCTTCTTCACTCCATTAGTGACTTCATACTTTGTATCTGTCGCTTTAACAATACGCAGTAGCTTACTCCACACAGAGTTATCAACATCCTGCCATTCTTTGTTCTTGACAACACTAGAAGAAAATGTTATACTATCGCCTAGTCCTGCATCACTAATCTTATTGATAATCTCTATCTCTTCTTGTGTTGGACAAGGATCTGTGATATGATCTTTAGGAACTTTAGACTTCTTAGACTCTTCGTTGTTCTTCTTAATGACCGCCTCACGCTTCTTGAGACGCTCCTCAGGCGCCACTCGTACTGCTCCGTTCTCAACAGCTTTCATAGTCTGTTTAAGTCCTGCGGCTTCTAACGCCCTTGTCTCGTTCTGTGTTACAATAGCGATTCTCTGTACTTCATTCGCATCTCCCATAAGAAGTGCTTGTAATTGCTCAGTAAATCGGCATAGCTGATACATAAGCATAAGAGCATTCTCTAGTGTCAGACGTTGAAAGTTGGCCACCATGTTATTAATGAATGTATCAATCTCGTCTCTAATACGCTTTATATTCTCTTCAGAGAAGAACTCATTAATCTGATCTATCTTCTTTCTCATCTTCTTAAAGAAGGCCTTACTCGCACATCCCATATTCTTGAGTTGTGGAATAATACTATTAATAGTCTTGAGAACTTGACGCTTAATCTTCTCAACTAGCTTTTTAATAGTATCCTTAATCTTCTTCTTAATCGCCTCGATCTTTAGCTTCTGTGCTATTGCTATAGCAAGCTTCTTGGGATCAAGATCTTTAATCTTAGCTAACGTAGCATTCAGTGTATCAAGTAATTGGAATACTCCAAGCAACTGCATAAGAGCATTTCCGAATGCACCACAAGTACCCGCACTGATAGATGCTCCTAGATTCTGATTATAGTAGAAGTCAAGATCTCCTAATAGGCCACCCAAGAACGCATCCGAGAACTGATTACTATTTGATCCATCTGATCCTCCGTCTTTTGAACTATATCCCACATAGGGCCCCAGAGTGTTTCCACCCCCTGATCCAGTATTCTTTCCTCCGTTTCCTTCCTGAAAGTTGTTCAGTCCGTTAAGAAGATCATCAACATTTTCATTATTGTTGATAGCAAATGCCGCTATCTCAGTAAACGTAAGAGGAAACTGATCGAATCTTTCCTTGATTGTGTCGAATCCAGTTAGATCAGATGCTCCTAATAACCCATTTAATCCATTTGTCAAGTCAATAATAGAATTACGATTTAACCCGGCCGATCCGAATGGATCAGTATCATCAATCAGAGATGATACATCAATGAGATTATCAAATAGCGCACTGTCATTCCCCAGAGTAGATCCGGCTTTGCCTGCTAGTGGTGTTGTGTTATCACATTCTATTGACATATTTCTCTCTTTTCTTTTAAATTAGTTGTTGACAATGTACAAATTTGTGTTATAATAAAAGTTGCAACCCTTGTATACCGGGTGCCATACAGAGCCTGGATCAGATCTTTCTTGATCCTTCGCCTGGATCACTCTTGAGCCTGGATCAAACCCACGCCTGGATCAGATCTTTCTTGATCCTTCGCCTGGATCACTCTTGAGCCTGGATCAGATCTTTCTTGATCCTTCTTGATCCTTCGCCTGGATCACTCTTGAGCCTGGATCAGATCTTTCTTGATCCTTCGCCTGGATCGATGATGCACCTGGATCAAAAAATCTTTAAATACTTCTTGACAACTGGGCTTTTTAGTGTATAATAGAAGTTACAACCCAGTGTTTCTTAATCTAAGTTATCTCCTGATCCCATAACTCCTGTGATGATCGGCTTTAATCTCTCTACTAATCTCTTCAGTTTAGGGAACAATGAATTAGTTATCACAGGTGGCTTGACAACAGCGGCTAATTCTGTTACACTTATATTAGGAACTGCTCCTAATGCACTCTGTACTATCTGAGGAGCAAGAGACGATGTTACTGTTCCTGTCGCTAATCCACCCGTTGCTGCCGCTGTACCGTTACCGATATTAACTAGCGTTCCATCCATGCTCAATATGCCAGTAGTTCCTATTCCAAGCAGGCCTGTTGAGTGGATATCTAATGTTCCAACACTCTTGATTCCAAGTGCGACACCACTATTTATTCCCATGATTCCCAAAGCATTAATGTTCATAGTCGCAAGTGCATCAATTCTTAACGATGTCTTACTACTGATATCTATTCCTAGATGTCCTACATCTGGATAAGGTAGTAGTTGTGACGATATAGCAGGCGTTCCTGTACTATGTATCTTCGTGTAAGCAAGACTATACATATTTGTCTTATATGAGTCAACATGAAAGTCTCCTCCATCTCCTGCTATATTACCCGGCATGAGACACTTGAAGTACATTCCTCCCAGGTTCGTCATTGCTTTTAGATTTGCTTGAGCCACCATATTGATATCATCTGAAGTAGCATGAAGTCCAATGCCTGCTCCTGATACATTCGTTTTAAGTGCGCTATGTAGATTAATATTACGAGCGGCTCTTACGTTAAAGTCATTACACTCGATATCAAGGTCGCCTTTAATCTTAATCGTTCCAGACTTTCCTACTTGTAATGTATAGTCTTCGCTAATGTTCTGATCAAACGATCCCTGAACATTCGTTGCTTCACATCCCTCTGTTGAGTTATACTTGTCTCCAAATGCTTTAATAAAGACTGTGCCGTTAGCATCTATCTGTACAACTGATCCTGAACTATGAGAGATCAAAAAGTAATCACTAGCATCTCCATCTTCTGCTGATCCTAATACAATGAAGTTATCTCCATCTTTTGATTGAATCACTCTATTGTTATAGTTATTCTCAGGCATCATAATAGCGGGTTCATCAAACGATCCCCCATCAGCAGTCTCTATATTGCTTCTCTGATAGACTCGTTGATTCACTCCCTGTCCCATTGCGGCATCTTCTCCAGTCACATATCGATGACAATGTGGCTCGCCCCATTTATGAATCGCTTCTGGTGGAGTGTATCCGTCTTCTCCAGGCTCACCTGATCCTGCTGGAAATGACAAATTCATCCCCGGCAGTCTGCCCATAACGATGGGTTGTTGTGCTTCTCGTCCATCAATAAAGAATCCAAACACCCAGTCTCCCACACTTGGAATGATAGGAGACGTTCCATAAGTTCCATCTAATACAGTGGCCCAAGGAAGATACGCTGTAGGAACACTATCTTCATTCGTCTTAGCATCACGAGGAGGATGTATTCCAAACGCTCTTACTCTCACCCGCCCACTATTTGTTAGATCATGAGCGTCTTCTACGACTCCCACAAAGTGTAACATATTGTCAAAACCTGCACTCATGAATCAAATTCCTTTAAAATATTTGTTGACAAACCGCAAAAATGTGGTATAATGGAAGTAACAACCGAAGCATTCATCATACTAGGCCACCCCTAGATAAGCCAATCGACTGAGTATAGTTATCTTCATTGAATGAATGTGTAATAGAAGTCACTACATATTTACCACTTCGCTGAGTATCCTTCTCTCTTGTCCCCGCTGGCGTATGACTAAACTTAATCAAATCAAGATTAATCATCATGCCTGGGTATAGTTCAATCCTTCCCTTAATAACAACATTAAACGAATTACGCTTTAGATGATACTGTGTAATAGGCTTTGCTGTATAGTTCTCATAGAAGTGCTGATAAGGCCTAAGCATATTATCCTTTCCCTCGTTCATTCCTATCTGTGGAAAGTCTGTAATCAGTATCTGTTCAGGCGCCTCGTGAGCCGGCATATAAGTGTTGACAAACTCCTGCGAATGTGTTAGAGAAACTTCCTCGGGCATCTTATGGCCATCGTATTCTGTCGTGTAATCATAGTCTCTTGATATACGGGTTCTCGTATTGATGTCGAGTTCTGTCACGCTTCGTCTGTATGCGCCTTGCTTTATATCAGAGAATGTATCGACCTTTGAGGGAAATGTAATCTCGTTTATACTCTGCTGTGCTATCCTTTGCCCTGGTCCTGTGTTATCATTTAACGTGTTGTATATAAAAAATAACGGGTTTATTTCTTCCCCACTTTTCTCCCCCAAATCGCCATATTTTCCCACTAAGTACTCAAACGTACAAAAGAAATACTTCTCTCTCGTCTCAAAGAATCTAAATGATGATGTATTATTCTCTGCGCTATATGCTCTTCTAGATAAAAAGTGCATTGCGGCATCTGGTTTAAGACAAGGGATGACTAATGTCTGTTCTCCATCTGTTTCTTCTATCTCTATCTCTTTATCTACTGACTTATCGCCTGTAATGAAGTAATCATTATAGACTTCTTCTACTATTTGTGATATCTTTTGTTTAGCGAATGACTTTCTTATCTCTTTAGTATCAGAGAATAGCTTTTGTTTTGTAGTAAATTTGATAGTATACTTCTGCATTCTATCATTAATAGATGATTCGGGGCTTATATCTTCAACAGCATATAGGAAAAATTTCTGCGTGGCGCTTTCACCATAGAAGTCTTCATATGTGATTTCAATTTCTTCTTCTCCTCGTAGCGGAACGTCTTCAAGGAGGTTATCTGATTCATGTATTACTGCGCTTCCAGTGATATAAGGCGAACCCATTGCTTCTGAAAGACTCCAGTTGACAATGACCTTTGATAGTTCTATGTGATCAGATATAGTATTCTCCCTATTATCGAACATAGGTCGAACTTTAAATGATCTTAGAACATAATATCCTGCTTGTGCTTGACTACTTGGCATTTAATTCTTCTTTTAATTGCTTATCAATATCTTCTAGATAAGATTTATTCATTAGAACAATCTCTCTTCTTGATTCATTTAATTGAAATTCGTAGTCATATACACGAACTGGATAGAACTCAGACTTTTCGTTAACGTCTTGTGCTAGATAAGAGGCTCGATTTAATTTAATATTAGAGTCGGAATGTGATCTATACTCTACGATATTAGCACCGAGAGTAGCGAGCTTACTCCACTCAATGACTGCGTATCCTGTTGTGCCTGATGCTTTTTCGTACTCATTCATAATATATCTTTCAAATGCATTATGATTCTTCGGCCACTGTGAATAGGGATCAACGATATTATTAGACGCAAGAACTAACCAAGCATATGACGGATCATCATAGTAATAATATGCGATGTCCTCGGGCTTTTCTCCCTCTTTTACTGTATAGCTCATATAAGATAGAGCGTTATCTCTTGTCGTATTTGATAGGGCGACCTTACGAGTAATGTCAACAACTTCTTCGCCGTTGAATGATGTTGTAGGAAATCTACTAAAGTATGACATGATTAAAATCCTCCCGGCACTTCTGGAAATCTATACACTGGATTAGTTGATGTTGCAAGTTGTGCTTGAGTCTGTCCTGTTGACTCAACTGCTTCAGCTATAGGTATAGTTGTTTCTACTGTCTCTCCAGTAGGCAGAGTACTAGTAATATTTACTTCATCACTTGATTGAGCGGGCGCATCTGTTGGTATTTCTCCAGTAGGACTGCTATTGCTATTATTACCATTATTACCATCTACATCGGCTTGATTATCTGAACTATCTTCTAGTACTTGTTCTGTTTTTTCAGGTACTCTTTGGATTTCTGTTGTTGGATACTTGTCTACGTCACTTTTCACATGAATAAATGCTTCGTTTAATGTCATTGTAATACGAATAGCTGATGGCTTACCGCCCTTATTAACTGCTAATCCATTAGGAGTGTAGTCAACATTAAACTGTGATATCATTGATGTTTTAAATCTAAAGTAATACTCTTGATCAATTCCCATTAAATAGATATTAACCATTGAGGGATATCTAAGAATACCTTTATCCATAACAGACATCCCATGCTCTCGACCTTCTGCGTCATTTCCTAGTGGACTTGTTGCGTCTGGCAGTATATTATACTGAATGATTTTAATGATATCTTTTAATTCACGTTGCTCTTCTTCACTCTCTGGTGATAATAACCACTCAAGCGAATGCACTTTAAGATCGACTCCTTTAAACACTAAGGATGCGAATGGGTTGACTGCGTTTCCTTTTCCCTGTCCAACACCATTTAATATATCAGGTGCTACTGTACCCAATCCTGCTTTTGCTAGATATAGTCCAGTGTTTGATGCTTTATCCATTGCTGAAGACATCGCCGCTACAGCATCTTTAGGACCAGCCGCAAAGCCTGCAATCGCATCAATTCCCTTTCCAATCGAATCAACAAAGCTTGAGCCAACTGACTTGGCCGCTTCCGCATCCTGTGCTAATCCAATAAGATTGGCGGCACCTGTTCCAAGAATACCAATTTCGTCACCCCCAACATTAATTTTAAAGCTATCATTAATCTGTTTGGGAAGAGGCAACATAACTTTATGTCCATCAAGTCTTTCGCCTCCTTTTACACCACCATAAGTGTATTCAAAGAAATGCATAAGAGTACCGTGTGCTCCTATATTAGCAGGAAACTTATGTACGGTTTGGTCACCCCTAGTTTTATTTTTCCTATGGGAGATCAACTCTTCTGCGTTGGTTTTTAGTAGTCCTCTAGTCATCTCTGAACCTTTATATAAATAATAAGTTAGTCTATGTTGATTATTTATATGTATTGGAGAGAAAGTGTCTAAGTATTATCAAGGGAGATTTAAGCCCGACAATCCACAAAAGTATAAGGGTGATCCGTCCAATATAATATATCGTAGTGGATGGGAGCTTAAACTCATGCGCTATTTAGATAAGCACCCCCATGTTACTCGATGGAATAGTGAAGAAATAATTGTACCGTATAGATCACCAATAGATGGGAAGATGCATAGATATTTTCCAGACTTTTATGTTGAGAAAACATATCACGGAAAGAAAGAAAAGATATTGATTGAGGTAAAGCCATGGGCTCAGACTCAAGCACCAAAAGTTCAGAACACTAAAAAGAATAAGCCGACTAAGCGATATATAAATGAAGTCAAGACTTATGGAACAAACTCTGCTAAATGGATTGCGGCTGAAGAATATTGTAAAGATAGGGGCTGGAAGTTCTCTATCATAACAGAAAAAGAGTTAGGAATAAAATAATATCTAACGTATAAATAGTCTATAAACACAAGGATTTTTAAATAATGTACGAATATAAAACTAAAGTAGTGAAGATCGTTGATGGCGATACTGTAGATGTAGATATTGATCTAGGATTTGGTATCTGGTTATATAACGAACGTGTCCGTATTATGGGCATTGATACACCAGAATCAAGAACACGAGACAAAGTTGAGAAGAAGTTTGGACTAGCATCTAAAGCAAGACTAAAGTCTTTGCTAGGAAAGAATCCAGTATTGAAGACACAGATCAGTAAGAAAGGTGAAGATATGCGTGGTAAGTTTGGGCGTGTACTCGGAGACTTTGATGTATATTGTGCTAAGACAGATGCATGGCGCCCAGCTACTCAAATATTAGTTGAAGAAGGTCATGCTGTTCCTTACTTTGGTGGATCAAAGGATGACGTTGAAGCGCAACATATGGCTAACAGAGAGCGATTAATCGCTGAAGGTATTGTAACACTATAATGGCTGTACTATTTGACGAAATATTAACCAAAGGTGTGAGACAGGGACAGATTCCTGCTCGGACTGCTAAGGCTCGTGATTGGTATCGTGGGACAGCTAAACAGTATAAGAATGTAAAAGAGAATCAATTCTTTGGAGCAAAGAGTGATAAGGATAGAATGTCCTCTCGTCCACTTATTGGTGGTATGTATATGTATGAGTACATGGCGAAGACTAGAGCAAAACTACCATATTATGATAGACTTCCATTAATATTTCCATTCAAGACAGTTAAGGGTGGGTTCTATGGACTGAATATGCACTATCTACCTTTACCGCTTCGTGCTAAGTTGATGGATGCATTATACGATACAGCGAACAATAGTAAATATGATGAGACTACAAGACTGAGAATTAACTATCAGATATTAAATAAAGCGGCTAAGTTTGAAGCATTCAAGCCATGTGTTAAAAGATATTTGAACTCACAAGTACAAAGTAAATTTATGTATGTATATCCATCAGAATGGGATATCGCATTATTCTTGCCGACAGAAAGATTTGTTGGTGCATCTAAATCGACTGTATTTGCACAGTCTAAGAGAAAGATATAGGACTAACAATGGCATTCAGTTTACAAGACTTCAGTGCAAAATTAAATAAACGTGGCGTAGCAAAGAATAATCTGTTTGCTGTTACTTTTCAGTTACCTAGAGCATTACTCGCAGAGATAACATCTGTAGAAGATAATCTGGATATAGCAAAAGATATAACATTTTACTGTAAAAGTGTAACCCTACCAGAACTAGATCTAGTGACTACTGACATACAGCATCAAGGATTCGGTGCAACTGCTAGGCGCCCTCAAGCACTAAACTTTCCCATTATGCCTGCACAGTTTATGGTCGATTCTGACTTTGCTGTTATGAAATTATTCCATAGATGGATGCAAGCTATTATAAACTTCGACACAAGTGGTGGTAGATTCTCAGGCGTAAGTAATCAATTACCATATGAAATGGGATATAAGAAAGATTACGCAACAACAATGAAAGTTGCAGTGTATTCATTTAACTCAGAATCTATTGAGTATTTGTACGAGTTTAGTGGACTTTATCCTGTTCAAGTAGGTAGCATCAATCCTGCATGGGAAAATAATGGTGAAGTTCTTACTCTACCTGTCGGATTTACTTACGATGAAATGAGCGTAACTGGATCTAAGACGGGTATTGTTTTAGACGATAGAGAGGGTACTGCGTTTGGCGGTATATTGAGTTGGTTCTCCAGTATCAACTCAGTAGCACAAACGATCAAGGGAATTAAAAAACCCAGAGGAATACAGGATGCTATCAACCAAGTAAATAAAGTAAATACACTTTTAGACAGATTTTAAAACTTAAACAATTAATATATTATAGGAGTATAGTGCAATGGGATTACCAAAGATTGATATGCCACTTTTTGAGACTAAAATAGTTTCGTCTGGTGAAGTAGTTAAATATAGACCATTTACAGTAAAAGAAGAAAAGATATTATTGATCGCTCAAGAGACACAAGAGTCAGAGCAAATAGTTTTAGCAATGAAGCAGATAATCACTAATTGCTGTCAAGGGGATATTAATGCCGAAGATCTACCCATGTTTGACTTGGAGTATCTTCTTTTACAGATCAGGGCTAAGTCCGTCAATAATACTCTTTCATTTACAGTAACAGATCCAGACACACAAGATCCTGTTGAATGTGAAATAGATATTGAAAACGTGAAGCTAGACATTCCAGAAGGTCATACGAAATTTATTACGGTTGATGAAGATACTCAGCTAGTCATGGGATACCCTAAGCTAGAGCAACTAAATGACTTTTTGTCGATTGCTAATCCAGATGTCAATCAGGGAGAGGTGCTGTTTGATGTGATGTTGGGATGCATTGACTCCGTAGTCGTAGGTGATGAAGTTCAATACTTAAAGGACTTCAGTAAGGATGAAGTGGATAGTTTTCTAGGGTCTTTACCAGGCGAAGCAACAGTAGCTTTGAAAAACTTCTTTGAGACTATGCCACAGTTATCATATACTTTGGAATATACAAACACTAATGGTGATGAGAAAACGATGTTACTTAAAGGTACAGAAAGTTTTTTTCTCTAGCGTTGAGTCACACTAACTTAGGATTGTATTATAAAACAATATTTTCCCTGGCTCAACATCATAAATACAGTATAGCAGAATTAGAAGGACTAATACCATATGAGCGTGATATATACGTTGATATGCTAATAGATCTTTTGGAAGAGCAGAAGGCTCAACAACAACAATAACGGAGCAGTTATGTCAGAAGAGACAAAAGATAAAGTATTTCACCCAGCCGATACTAACGGTGATGGTAAAGTAAGTGATGCTGAAGAGGCGTTATACTTAGAGTTTAAACGTAAAGAGCTAGAAGATGCTGATGCTATGCGTGACGCACAGCGTAACATGACATGGTTCGCTCTTGGCGGATTATTACTCTATCCATTTGCTGTTGTTCTAGCATCTCTAGCAGGATTAGATGAAGCGCAGAAAACATTAGGCAGTATGGCACCGACATACTTTGTCGCTGTCGCAGGTATCGTTGCGGCTTTCTTTGGTACACAAGCAATGAAGAAGAAATAAAATGAATCCAGTTGAAGCATGGGAAACTCTCTCGTATCTAGACGGTGTATTATTCACTGTTTGGTTAGGAGTGCTGTACTATGGTAAATGTTGGATAGATAGCAAGTTTAAGGACTAAGAGATGTCAGACAATATCGTAAAAGCAATTACCATGCCAAGTGCAGAGTATCAGGCGGTGCAAGACGCTCGTCATGAGCATCTAGTCCAAGTTTTAAACAGTATGCACTCCGCTTTAAAACGTCACACACAACTATTTCAAAGCGCAGAAGAAAGGGATAAGGAAGCGGCTGAAGACGCTAAACGAGCCAGATTGGCCGGATCTGTATCAGACAATGATAATGACAAAGGTGATGGAAAGGACAGTAACGGAGCAGGAACAGGAACTGGAACTAGTCCCAAAAAGGATGATGAAGCAGGCGGTGGTGGATTGCTTAATAACGGAGGACTGATGGGTGCCCTATCTGGCTTACTGGGCGGAACAATTGCAGGAATGTCTACTAAAAAGTTCTTTAAAGGTCTGGGTAAAAAAGTAATTGGATTAGGAATTGCGGCGGCTATTGCGCCTGCTGTTGGTAATTTTATTGAGGGTGCAGTAAATAGATCACTGGAAGGGATGGATGTCGATCCACAGGTTGGTAACGAAATAGCAAGTGGGCTTAACTTTGCCGCAGTAAATGCTATAATAGCGGCCAGTATAAACAGGAGATGGGCTTTGCCTGCATTTTTAGCATCTTTAGCATATAAGGTTGGTGCTAAATTGGATGAAATCGATGGTGAGGACGATAATGTAATTGCAGGAGTTGAAGTTTCTGATGAGACTATGGGGATTGTTTCTAGTATTCTTGGAGTTGGCATAGGGATCTATTTACAAAACAAACTCGTAGCATTAGCAAAAGCGGCGGCCGCCAAGATAAAAGGTACACCCGTTGATGATATCGTAGATGAAGTAACTGATACTACTGTGGGTGTTGGACAGAACGATACTAAGGGTGGTGGTAATAATAAGACCGATAGAGCAAAACTCAACGATAAG
>Ga0209092_10000493_pt1 | contig 38767 bp, 30 predicted proteins | sample FraStrMetagenome_FD_187446 | JGI IMG/M metagenome (GOLD analysis project Ga0209092, IMG submission 187446) | Marine eukaryotic phytoplankton communities from Arctic Ocean - Fram Strait ARC3M Metagenome (SPAdes) (version 2) | ecosystem: Environmental > Aquatic > Marine > Oceanic | place: Fram...
AAAAATAAACCCCCCCTTTTCAAAAAAATTGAATCCCGAAAAAAACAAACAAAAAACCGTACATAGGGAATGATTTCGTCAGAGTATTTGCATTTAAAACGTTCTGTTGTTGTTGTGGTATATTATGTTTTTAACGTGTTACTATTGGGAATCACGCTGAGGTATATAGACAGTGTCATACACAGCAGTACAATACAAAATGGACAATACATTAAGCTATTGTATTAGATCATTAATTATGCATCATAAATCAGCTATTGCCCCCCTGATAAGGGCGGGTACATTGCCCATTCCACTGTGGCTCTTGCTTGATGTGTGTAAGGATCTTTAGCCCACCATTTCTCCGAAAGTTCTTTGGGAGCAAAACCACCAAAATTATCTTGCAACGATTCAACTTGTTCATGAAACTTGTCAAGAAAATCACGTCTAACTTGAATAACAGGAACAGCTATTTGACTTATTGTAATCCTGCAATTAACATTCCTCTTCTTGGATACTGAGTTAGTTGACTCGGTTACTGAGGATACAGATTGTTTTTTGCCGCAATTTTAAAGTCTTCAATATCAGAAATTGAATCATTAGCTTTTTCAGGAAAAGCGTGTGGATCTTCCTCAATTTCGGGTGGTTTTTTCAACTCGGAAGGAACAGGTGGAGTTTTCAAATCAGAAGGAGCAATTAGATTAGAATTTCTTTTCTCTTTTATATCTGTCTTCATTTTTAAAAGAGGATCAATTATCTCCTTTGTTCCATGTACTCTTTTTGCATATTTTTTGAAGTTAGTTGGAAGTACATCATCTTTCAGTTCATGATTTTTTGTAGGAGGTTTAGCCAAAGAAAGCGACCTTCTTGATGTATCTCCCTGGGCCACAATTGCATTCTTACTTGTAGCAGTCGACCTTGTAGTAGTCGACCTTGCAGCAACTTGAGTACTTCGTGGAGACGTGTCAGATCCTGAATTATTTGTAGCAGTAGACCCTGCAGCAACATTATTTGACGACGCAGAATTTCCCCAACCTGATGCACGAGAAGAAACAGTGTTAGTAGCTACATTATTCCAACCGGGTGTAACAGTAGACCTTATTGCAATGTTACTTGTCGCGGAACTTCCCCAACCTGATGCACAAGAAGAAGCAGTGTTAGTAGCAGCCACATTATTCCAGGATGATGTACCTGAAGACCTCCTTGCTGTAATATTACTTGGCACGTTTCCCTAACCTGAAGCACCAGTATTATTCCTTCTTGTAGCATCATCACAAAAATTGTCCCTCTTTGGTCTATCAGAAGACCTAGAACCAACATTAGAATTGCAATTCCTATCAAAATTGGAACTCTCTTGTTTGTGTGGACCAGAAGACCTAGAATCAACATTGAAATTATTCCTATTAAATTAAGAACCATCCCATGCATTGTCACACACTTTTTAAAAGTGAGCTAATTAAATCATATTTCAAAAAAATATATCCATATTTGTACATTTTCATATTTTTTGTGTAAAATTCTTCATTATTATAGTGCATAATAAATTCTTAATGTACAAAGATTTATTTTTATTCTATTATTTGTAATTGTCCAACAATGGTAATAATTTTATCAATTTTCATCTTTTTATTTCACTGTACTTTCATATTTCTATTAGCTAAACTAGTCCCTTTTATTCTGTTATTGTTATTATTATTCCTATTTTACTTTATATCATACAAATAAAACGTTTCAGAAAGTAGTCAATTGCCTTATGCACAGACTCTCTAGATTAAAGGTAGATAAAAGTTGGTTATGATAATTGTGAGTTTATTTTACATGTATGTTTTGGTCACATTTTACACATACATCCTACATTGGATGTATATTGAAACGCACTTGGTTTCAACTGTAAGAACTTTGCATATCTGTTGGCCAGACAGCTGTTCAAAGAATTCTCATTGTATGTCCAAAGGAGAAATCATTCACATGATGATATGGATCTCCAATGGATGCTACTCAATGCATTTGTGGCAGTTCATGTTCTTTCTCATTGAACTGGCTTCCTTGTGTTGAAGAAGACTGGTTGTTTTGTATTTTATTTTGTTGTTTTACGTAGTATACGAGCAGCTACATGCTGCTCTGTATCTTAACTAAATATATTACAAATTCACAAGAGAAATAGCTTGTTCAATGGAAGCTATAATGCATTTGAAATACAAAAGAGAGAGTAGGTGAAAGAGCTTGCTCCAATTGGTTGTAAATCAAAATGGTTATATTCTTATTTTGTATGTATCTCATTTTTCAATCAACGAGAAGGAGCATTCGGCTTTCTTCTCATGGAACCGTGCAATATCTAATAATCATGATTTTCCCTTTCTTTTTCTTTCATCTATTTTTAATTAATTCATTTTGTAGCTGCTGATCAACGAGTGAATGAATTATTTAGTATGTGTGTTTGGCAAATTAATCTTACCTATTTACTAAACTTGGTTGATGAATCCTAACTCTAACTTTCTCTCTAGAGCCCTACTCCTAATCCTTGCTTTTTTCTAGCCAGAATGGCACACTAATGTCCTTATTTGCAAAAGTTAGACGACAATGAAATCAAGAATCGTAGTATAGTTGTTGGTGTTGATGTGTTGTTTATAGAGGCATATGGCTTCGGACTTTGACGGTGCCCATATACTAATCTTTCAGGATATCAGTCCCCAGTCTCCGCCCATATGAATATTGCTAGGCAGCTACGCACTTATAAATACCATCTCACCTTATTCGAGGATACTTAAAAGTTTGTAGGTTATTCATATGATTGGGTGTTCAAGGCACGAGGCTTTTGCCCTACTCGGGGTTGATAATCCAGGATCCAATAAGGGGATCACGCACACATTTGATCTGTGTAACGACGAAGCTACTCCGGCCATATAATGTGTATACATGTTCACGCACTGACTTACCTTTTTTCCTTCATTTATTCCAAAAATTCCTCAAAATTTATGTGGGAGTTGTTTTGGTGGGGCGAATGCCCTTAAGTCCCTCTAATTCTCTATCGCCTTTCTTTCCTTCTTCTCTTCAACAGGTCATAATGGGCATGGTAATTTTTGTAGAATTTCCGGATGTCACTGCAATTGTGTTTGAAGTTTGCTCTAAGTGTGAGATGGGTGGGTATTTAATTTGACCTGATGGTAAGAGTATTGTGAAGATTGATTATGTGTGTATATATAATTGTTTATTTTTCTTAATCATATAATAGTGACTGATTTGAATCTGTTTGAACGATATTCTTCATTTCACATATGATTGATTCTATGAAAGTGTATTACAGTACCTCCAACATGTGGTTGGGATACATTTCTGTAGGATTGCATGTGCTATCCACAGTACAATTCCAGTATATAAAGTAATCATTTCTAATCTCAGCGTAGAATCATACTGTATAATTCTGGATTTATGTTTATTAAATGATTAGCTATTGTTGTTCTTCGTCTTGATTGACGGTACCGTACAAGGTAGCTACATACTTATTTACTTAGTTACGTAGTAGCTTGTGGTCTCTGGTTTTCCTTCAAAAATACAAAATAATACCCTCCTCCCTGACTTCTTAAAAGAACAAAATGCAAGACCATGAACATATGCTTCAGGAAGACCTTGATCAAATTGTAAGAGGCAATCATCATCATGACAAGACGGGCAATCAAATGAATGGAAATGAGCATGAACATGAACATGAACATGAACATGAACATGAACATGAACATGAACATGAACATGAACATGAACATATGCATGAGGAAGATCTTGATCAAATCGTAGGAGATAATCACGAACATGATTCTTGGTCACATACCCATCATGACGGAATATTACAGAAACAGGATATACCAAAGGATTCATTCTGTGGTCCTTCTAACCAGGGATCGGTGATGTATATGGATGGTTTACATTTTTCAACCGAAGGGTTCATGACTTTACCAGATTTAACACAGAGTACTCAAACTGTTATTTATAAAACAGAGGTCCCAAATATTTCAACACCGATGACTGGTGGTAACCATATGAAGCCCTGCCTCAATTTCTTGGTTCCATCATTCATCCTCCACTCCTATGGTCTATTTTTTGTAGCTATGATCTTATCTATTTGTTGCGGGATTCTTTCAGAATATTTGAGTATTTATCGTTATAAATTTTCGAAACGAAATTCTCAAATATACCGTTTTCATGGAGTTCGGGTGTCATTGCTCTACGGAACACAAGCATTTGTGAGCTATATCTTGATGCTCATTATCATGACTTATTCGATTGAATTAATGATTTGTATAGTGGTAGGTCATGGACTTGGATTTTGGATATTTTCAAAATCCTTGAGCAATCCTGCTCAGGTATCAGGAAATACTTGTCATGGTGTATCTCATGAGGATGATGACGAAGGAGCATCGTATCAGCTATTACCTCACAACACTTAACTTGAGTAAAAGTTTACAATGATTTCGTATAATAAATAGGATCAAGGGTGTCATATTGAATAAAGAAAATACAAATATTGTGTAGATATGTGATAATTATTTCTTGTTCGATTCCTGCTCTAATAGTTGGATTTAGGAAATAAAAATGGATGAAATGTTGTCAGGAGAAAGAATTATTGTTGTTTGTTGGACGAAGTTCAAATCAGAAACACTAAAAAATAAGGGACAGTAGGAAGCTTATAATGTATTATTGGACATCATACTTCTTGTATCATTATGAAAGCAAATCTGTTTGGAGTGTGGTATTTTTTTTCTTCACAAAACTATCTCCGAAATTTTCTACGTACGGTACAATTGTAAATATATCCATATACTGCTTTCAGTATATAGGAACTTACTTTGATGTAGAAGAAAAGATTGAGTGAGTGAGTGACACTGCTGCTGACCAAAGATTTGCAGTGCTGTGAATTAATTTCAATAGTTGATTCGAATGAAAAAAAAACACACATCCTGCTGAAATGAAAACAAAATGATTCGTAGAGTCAAATTCCAAAACTCGACCCGGAAATACCTCCGTAATTTCTCAAGCGTTATTGGAACGATAGGTCCCAAATTTCCCAAGTCGTACCATCACGATCATTTGCAAAGGAAGAAACATTGCTACTCCGTGTATGCATGGGGGACTAGTAAATATGACTCTATTCCGTTGACGCAATCTGAAAAAACGTCGGAGGAAGGTGGTGGTGGAGCTACATCACTATTGAAATCCTCCAATGTTGTCTATGATAATCCAAAATACATTGATATGTTATCTATCTTAAACCTAGACGCAACACAACAAAAGAAAGTTTCAGTGGAGGAATTCCAATGTGGAAACGATAAAAGTGCTGTCATTTTAAGTGATGGATCATGTTACACGTGGGGACACAATTATCAGGGACAACTGGGTTTAGGACACGCTGACAATGTGACGTCACCTACATTGGTAGAATTATCCTCCACGACATCTATGTCGTCTATCTCACTTCATTCTGTGTTTTCAGCGTGTGTCGCTTCCGATACTGGTGATTTATATACCTTTGGCTCCAATGGATCTGCCTTTCAAGATGAGATGGGATTTTTAGGACACGGTGATGAAAACAATTATTATACACCCAAATTAGTGGAGAGTTTGGTGGAGGATGGCTGTTCAGTATCACATGTAGCCTTAGGCTCTGCTCACATGGCGGTGGTAACTACGGAGGGAGAACTTTTAACGGCAGGTGCAGGAAGCTATGGTCGTTTAGGAAATCTGGAACCTACTAACCAATTGTATTTAGAACCTGTAGAACTTTTAGCAAATCAAGAAGTTGTACAAGTGGACGTCGGAAATGCGTTTTCATTGGCCTTGACGAGTGATGGTATATTACATGGATGGGGAAGAAATGATAAGGGCCAATTAGGAGATGGAGGTAGTATGATGGTAGATATGTATGCTATGGAAAATTTACCACGTCCCATTGAAGGACAGTTGGAAGGAAGGATGGTAGTGAAAGTTGCTACTGGATATGCTCATGCAGCTTGTATCACTGACAAGGGAGAACTTTTTCTTTGGGGAATGAGTCAATCGTTAGAACCTATGCTAGTTCCTTCCATGCTTGACAAAAAGGTAAGAATTTATTTCTATTTCATCCTTTGTTGTTTATGTTATGGAATCTTAACTTTGTTTGGTTCACTTTGCTTGTCATCCTACAGTGTATAGATGTTGCCTGCGGTCAAAATTATACTCTCATTCTCACTGAAGATGGACAACTTTATTCCATGGGAAAAGGCAAGACGGGTGTTCTTGGACATGCCAACACAAGCAATTTGAATGAACCAGAACTTGTGGAAGGCTTACTAGACAAAAAAGTAGTCAAAATGAGTGCGGGATATACACATTGTGCTGTCTTGGTGGAAGATGACGAATCAAATTAATTAAGTAATTTACTAGGATAGTAGTTCATTACTTTCATTTTACTGTAGTAGTTTATGAAACGTATTGGAATCATCGATTCCTTTACTTTACAAGTGTCACATATATATAGCGTGACATACATCAATATTTATAGGCATTTGCATCTCTTTTGATTTCGATTGAAAAATCTCACGTGTCTCAAGTACTATACACTCCTTCATAGCAGCAACCTTTGTTTAGGACAGTCAACACATGAGCAACGATAGCTAAATATCACATGATGCAATGGGTTGTCTTTCCTCATAAGGCACGGCATCAAAGAGAGAATTTCGATATAATTTTCTCTGTTCCTGCAATTGAGTTCTATCTTCCAATTCATCTCCCCCCCTCTGGTCAAATTGAAATTTTCTGTCATGACTTGCATTATCTATATCATTTGTAGGACTGATTTCTTCATAATGGCATTTTGAATAAAATGTTGGACCCTCTTCATTCACGAACTGCAATGGCAGTGTTGCACCTTGATTTCGTCTCCTTTCAGGTGGACTCCACCCTCTATTTCGGCCAGGACAAAGATAACAAGCTGCTTCACCCTCATCAAAGGAACTCACTCGATATTTTCCAGCTTCACTTTCATTAAAACATAAATTTGAGCATAAGACATCATTTGTTTCCAGCAGCAATTGCCTCGTTGCATAAGACATACAACAAAGTTCATCGATCTTCAATATTAATGCATGTATCCAACCTTTGTGTTTTCTTTCGGTATACATTGTTTCGTCTGTGGGGACTGGTTCAAATTCGATGCCTATTTTATGTTTGTCATCTTTTGGTGCTGCTGTATTGTTGCACATACTTCGATTCTTGAGGGAATGCAAAATTTCTAATCTTATAATCTCTGTTATCTGTCGGAAGTCAATACTTTAACTTTCTCCACTTTTCATGTACCCCTTCCCTGAAAAAATTGTATGGACTAAAAAAAGTTACATTTTGGCGTCTAGATTTATTTAAAATATCTCCATTCTTGCATTTTTAATCGTTATTTCCTAACGTACTTTTTCTCTAAATATGGAAATCAAACTATCTAAACAGTGATACACATGATGATTTCAAAATTATTATGGTCATTTAAAGATGTACATGAAAGATGACATTTTTTGTCCGTTCATGAAAGAAGATGCTCAGGTGAGCATTTTCTATAATTTTGACATCTTATGGTGTCAGTCGTGGATAAATAAAAACACATGCACTACTCTTGCGAACAGCATCTTGATTGACTCCTGCTGAACAATATGTGTGTCCCTAGATGGTTTCTATAGAATTTTCTAATTTTATTCCTGCATTGGTTGAGATAGAATCAATTCACTTTTGTTCACAACAAATGAGAGAACGACAATAATGTAGGCACTAATCAAATTTGCTATGTTACTTTTAAAGTTTCTGATCACAAGTTTACATGATACTATCTTTTGAAACAGTAATGTTGCCTGCGATTTGCTCACTTTCACAAGAGATAAATAAGAAGGAAATTATAAAAAGAAATTTATTTTCACTATATCTGATTATGCAAAAGAGTTTAGACAATGTTTATAGTTTCCTGTTTTTATGATATCCTCAACGCAATAAAAATAAATTGTCACATATTGATTATCAAACACACATTTTATAATTCCAAAAAAAGTACAAAGTAAGGCAATTTTGTAAAGTCAAGAAAGTGAGTAAGAGTGTTGTCTTTGTTGAAAGTTTGTGGGGAAGGTACGTTCTGAGAAAAACGTTACATTCCTTGATATGGATTGTTAGCGAAAATGTGTAATAGAAAGACGAGTTCAAAGCAAATGTAAAGACAAGAGAAAGACGATTTCAAACATGCAAACAGGAGAGAACACTTCGCCAATGCTTTTCAATCAAGAAACAGAATCAAATTCTTCTCAGAATATTTGAATATTTGCTTAACGAATATGCATTGTTTTGCTGAGCTTCTTGCTTTTAGACCTAGATTGAGAATCCATGCTACGCTTAGAAGATGTTTTTACAGGTGGAGCAAAAACGTTCCAGAATCGAAGTGTCTCATCAGCTGCGGCTGAAACCACAGTGCCATTAACGGGACTACATGCCATGTGAAGAACGCGTGCGGTGTGACCCTCAAGTTCCTTCACTTTAGTCATGGTAGGGTACTTCCACAAACAGAGCTGGTTTCTGGCAAAGCCATGAGAAGAAAGAATTTCTTTTTCATGAGGATTCCAGAGCAAGTTACAAACTTGTGATCCGGTATCGATAGAGTTCAATAGAGCTCCAGTTTGAGAATTCCAGAATTTAATGCACCTGTCTGCAGTTCCACCACCTGTGGCTAGAAGGTTGCGCTCATGAGGAGACCAAGCAAGTGCCTTAACAGCGGCTTGATGATCAGTGAGGCGGTATCTAGGTGAGTTAGTGGAAGAAGTACCGGCATCCCAGAGACAGAGAGTGTTATCATTGGCGCCACTAGCAAGAGTCATTCCGTCAGGACTCCAAGCTAAGCCGCATACTTCTTGTGTATGAGAAGAAAGAGTAGCAACATTATGTCTAGCAACTCTAACATCATGATTCACAACAATAGAATCCCTTCCTCCGGTAGATAGGATATGTTTATTCCAACTGAGTGCAGAGACTCGTTCAGAATGTCCATCCATACTTCTGAGCTTTTTGCAAGCCTCAACGTCCCAAAGCTGAGTAGTTCCATCATGGGTACCAATAGCAAGATGAGATCCTCCTTCTTGGACCCATTTGACGGAAGAAACATGAGCATCAGGTGCAGAGTCGAGAGTACAAAGCTCTTGGATATCTCCAGATCCAGCATTCCATAAGTATACAGTTTGGGCCAATGCCACAGCGAGAACATTAGTATCACTCCATGAGAGAAGATTCAAGTAGTAGTCATCAAGAAGATCGGGAGCATCTAAAATACGACTAGGGGCACTTGGAATATGTCTGTTGACAAGTTTCGAAGAAACTTTAGATTTCGTAGAAGAAGAACCCGATGAAGAATAGAGAATCTTCAGATTATTGACAGTATCCCCTCGTGGGGCAGGGGCTTTCTCCTTGAAACTAAGAATTCTGTGATTCGAGCCAGAGACAGATGCATCATCTTTTCCTAACATGTTCGCGCTTAACACTGATCTGAATTCTTCTCCCCGAGAAGAGTTTCCATCCATAGCAGGGTCAACATCTTCTTTCAAAGATTTTGAGCTGCGAAGAGAGTGGGCAGACATTTCCATGTCCATGGCAGCCCTATTGGGGATGAAGCGGTCTCCCGATCCGCTGAAAGTTTGACTGTTATTCATGTGAACTCCCAAAGGCTGACGGGCCCTGTGAATATCACCGTCCATGGAGGAAGCACATCCAGACTCGCAAGATGCTTGTCTAGACGTTTGCAATTGCTTGCGCTCCCATCTTGGACGAACTCCAGAACGGAATGTATTATTGGAGTCTGTGAATCCCGAAGTCATAAGGTTTTCGTAATCGACAACAGAGGAAGTCATTTTTCGAAAATATTGATCGTTTTGATAGTTTTGTAAGTGTTTAAGCTTTTTATAAGGGTTTACTGCGTTGGAGAGATGGAGAAGCATGATGGAATAAAAAAATAGTGCTTGTGAGTTTCACCCGATTTGACTTTAAATTTCAAATTTGAATCAAAAACATAATTTCTATCGATTCGATTGAAAATGAAGGCACTTTCTTGGAATTTTCAAACAATTAGTTTCGTTTGATGCTGAACATAGCTTTCATGATTCTTACCTTTTGCAAGTAATGAGAAGAGGGAAACATTCTTCAAATTTCATTATCTGTTCAAATCTTTTTACATACGTATAAGTAATTTCCATAATGCTTTTGTACCTATATGCACGTAGATTTCTATCAAACCGCATGGATAGAATGGAACAACGGATAGAAAGTATGACTATGCGAAGCTGATGAATTGGAATAAATGCGTCTGCACTTCCTATATGTTCACCGCCAAAATTTAGTTAAAGAAGATCCCTAAGCGATAATCCGTAGCAAAACGTTTCGTATTGCAATCGAAGAAGATGTTTAATTACATGATTTTTGAGATAAGACGTTATATTATAACGGTTATTTTTAACGAACTGCGCATTTTCATTCCAAACGGCCAATGCTGTAAACACTATCGAATATTCTACATTGTTTTGGTTTTGGAAGTGGTGTCATCCACAAAATGCAGGGCCACAGATTCAGGGCATTTTTAGTATGACTGCTGCTGAGTCCTGGCTACAACATACTTTGGGTTTTAGTCATATTTATTTATTACTCCTGGATTCAATGATGATTTTCCATGTATGAAGTTTCTGTGTAGGAATCAATATGAATACATCACTTCCATCACATCAGAACATCGATATTCAAAAAAAGGTGTCAACTCTTTCCAAAACTTGATTGAACATTCAAATCCATTCTGTGTTTGGCATAACTCATAAAACTTCGCGATTGCGAAGAAATATTTATTTTTTGTTCTAAAATAAAATCAACATCTATAAGAACCCCAATCCACTATGATACGAACATCAATGTTTTCGAAATCTTCTCAGCAATTGCTTAGATCAGTTTTTCAAAAAAGTAAAATCAAACCAAATGTGCAAAACTGGATAGGATTCCACCAATCCCGGGCTCTATCTGGGATAGGTGATAGAGAAAGTATGGAGTTTGACGTATTAATTGTGGGTGGAGGAGTTGCGGGTCTAAGTGCATCTATTAGATTAAAACAAATGTGTGAACAAAACGAAAAAGATATTAATATTTGTATCGTAGAGAAAGGGAGTGAAATAGGGGCTCATATATTGTCCGGCAATGTTTTTGACCCTCGTGCGATGAACGAGCTATTCCCAGAAATGGATTGGAAAGAAGAGTTAAAATCCGTGCAAGATTCTATTGCTACTCCAGTTACAAATGATCAATTTTTGATTTTGTCTGAAGACAAAAGTTATGAAATTCCAAATTTTCTTCTCCCAAAACAATTGCATAATGAAGGTAATTATGTGATCAGTTTGGGTCAAGTGTGCCGCTGGCTTGGTACAGTAGCAGAAGAGATGGGAGTAGAAATTTATCCCGGATTTGCTGCAGATGAAGTTCTTTATGATGATTCAGACTCGGTAATAGGTATAGCTACGAAAGATGTAGGGATTGGAAAGGTAAGAAGCATCATTGTTAGTATCAGTTTGAATAAAAATTCTTCTTTCTAAATTATCTCATCAATCTATTTGTTATTTGAAATAAATAGGATGGTGAAGAAAAAGCTACATATGAACAAGGAGTTGCTCTGTTAGCTAAACAAACTCTTTTCGCCGAAGGAGCTCGTGGTTCTTGTTCTGAAGAATTAATATCTAAATTTAATTTAAGAGAATCATCATCAGAGCAAACATATGGAATTGGGATGAAAGAAGTATGGAAAATACCAAAAGAAAAGCATAAACCTGGATTTGTACAACATACGTTAGGATGGCCATTGCAATCTTCGATTTTTGACAAAACATTTGGAGGCTCATTTTTGTACCATCAAGAGCCTGATTTAGTACACTGTGGTTTGGTGGTTGGTCTTGATTATCCTAACCCTTATCTCAGTCCGTACAAAGAGTTTCAAAGATGGAAGAAACATCCTGAAATTGAAAAACATTTTGAAGATGCTGAATGTATTTCGTATGGTGCCCGTGTTTTAAATGAAGGAGGATTTCATTCGATTCCGAAATTGACATTTCCTGGAGGTAGGTACTTCATTTTATAAACGTAATATTCACAATTTTTATATTTTCTAATCTTGAGAATTTTAGGCATGCTCATTGGGTGCAGCGCTGGTTTTCTAAATTCAGTTAAAATCAAAGGTAGTCATACGGCTATTAAGAGTGGTATGGTAGCAGCAGAATCAATATTTGATAAGTTTGATGAGGATAATTTATCACATAATCAGGAAATAGAAGAATATGAAAGTAGCATGATGAAATCGTGGGTACAAGAGGAATTGTATCAAGTAAGAAATGTCCATGGAGCGTTTGCTAAATGGGGTTTTTTACCCGGTTTAGCTTATTCAGGACTAGCGACACATATTTTTAAAGGGAAAGAGCCTTGGAAGCTTGTTGTAGATCATGTCGATTCGGAAACGACAATGCAGAAAAAGGATACTGTTGAAATAACCTACCCAAACCCGGACGGTGTCACTACGTTTGATTTGCTGACAAATCTTCAAAGAAGTGGGACCTATCATGAGGAAGATCAGCCTAGCCACCTCAAGATTAAACCAGAGAAAGTAGAGATTCCAGAAAGTTTGTCATATCAAGTATATGGTGCTCCTGAGCAAAGATTTTGTCCAGCTGGAGTCTATGAATATGTAGATAAAGAGAGTGGGGATGAAGAAAACAAACAATTGGTAGTTAATGCACAAAACTGCATTCACTGCAAATGCTGCAGTATTAAAATGCCACATGAATACGTGAAATGGACTGTCCCAGAAGGAGGAGGAGGTCCAAATTATCAAGTAATGTGAAGGATGGTGAATGATGTAGAATTAAATAAATAACGTTGACGCATTTTTGAAATCATAACAGAAAAATTTGCATTATATTTAATAGGCTTGCTTGCATATGGCATTTTCATTATTGTGGCATCGAATTTCTAATAAGTGTATAATGAATTAATCGCAATATTATGACGGGCAATGCTTAAGGAAACATCATGATTGATGCAGGATTGCCTCTAAATAAAGTGTAGACGATATCCAAACAACAGTCTTGAGATGTTGCTATAAACAAGGGAATTGAGGTTCGAAAGTTGTCTTTTGTTCCACACTTGACAAATGCTGAAGGTCTATTCACCTCAAGAAGGCATTTGATCACTGAAAAACTAGCTTTGTTTTGCAAAGCCAAGTGTAGAGGTAACCTACCCATGGAATCTGAAACTAATGCAGCTGCAGGATTTCGATCAAATATTTTATTGAATGCTGTTATACCACGTGAGTCATTTGCTTGATATGCAGCAATATGTAGTGGTAACATTCCATATTCATCTTTCCGTATCATCTGTTCAGAGTAGCACTCCAAAACACGGTTTATTATCGGTATACTTGAGTAGCATTCTAGTGTCGCATGTAATGCAAGAAAATCTCTTTCATCGTTATTTTTCTGCTTTTGATTAGTTTTTGCTTGTAATGACATATACCCTAAACGGTGACGCTCGACATTAAAATCTGGACATTCATTGTCTGGATCCATCATTACAGAGATTGCCTTGGATTTTTTTGTGGCTCTAGTCTGAAGTGGATCTTGGCTCTTCAAAGAGGGTTTATCAGCAGTCTTTTTTTTGTATTTAAAGCACTGACAGCGATGAGTTATCGATAGTTTTCCATGTATTCTTATTGCAGGGCATATCGATGCACCCAAAGTAGAAGAACTCGAATATAACTGATGCTTCAAAGACCTCGTAGCACCACGAAGACATAGCTCTAAAATATCCCAGTCCCAGTCATGTACAAGATCATTCGAAATGGCTTCTGTTACCACGGCTTTTCCAGCTTCCGGGTACCATCGTATCATTTCAGCTACCAATTCCTTCGATCCAAATCTCACTGCCGCAAATATTGGAAGTTCATTGAAAATATTTTTTTGTTTTAGACCATCCGGATATATTTCTATGAGTTTTTTCGCTGCATCTAGCTGTCCTTCTCTTGCAGCTTCATGTATTGGTAATTGCCGTTCCCAATCAAGGCATTGGGCTAAGTTTGGACTAATATTTAGCAATTGGTCTATCAGTCTTACGTGTCCCCATCGAGACGCAAAATGGAGGGCTATTTTACCTTTTGAAGTGACTGCATGAATACCTCTAGGGTAGAAGTCAAGGAGAAGTTTTGTAATATCGTCGTACCCTTCACTTACAGCATAATGCAAGGGTAGTTTTAGTTTAGTTGTCCCTGTCGATGCCGTTTTGGGATCCGCGTTCAGTAACATGCGACATATATCAGTCCTGCCCTGTCTTGTAGCATAGTGGATAGGAAGTTTTCCCTTTTTGTTCGGACTAGAGACCGCTTTTGGATACTAAGATAATAGAAGAAGAAGGAATTGCGTCAGCAGCATTGTGGAAGGAAATTAAACATCATGGTTAACATGTTTTTATGGTCCTTACCGCGTCTAAAATCGATTCAACGATCCTTATGTCACCTAAAGAAGACGCTACATGCAACGGAAGGCAACCCGCTTTTTTATCTGGTGTTTTAGCGAGCTCAGGGCAGATATCAAGAACTTGTTTGATCACATCATTTAAGGAACCAGCTGGCTCAAATGTGGCAATGTCTTCTGGTATCTGTTTGTTTTGAATATTTGATGCTTCTTTATTGTTTCTGATCACATCCATAATTGTTTGTAATGCTTCCCCAATTTGAAGAGAGTTTTTTTCCATAGCTGCATGAAGCAACGAAATCAAAGCAGGCACCATATTGACCTCCAAATGACATTAGCGTTCAGGTCCCGCCCAATATTATAACCTCAAAAGAACAAACATGGATACAAAACGAGCGCTTCGTTGACACTTCTTATTTATTTGTTGATAAAGGTGAGTGAGGAGTTGCTATAAGTATCCTTTATTATTGTTAAGTAGACTTGATTATGAATAGTGACTACATTACTTATCAAGTAGACGCGTGCAATAATTCGCTCTATATGAATTGATTACAGACAAAAATTGTATTATTAAAATTTGTTTAGAGGTATATGCATCGTATTCCCTAATTCAATAAATCAGATTGAAAACATCAACGTAAAATTCGTATTGAAGCGAAGGATGCCATTCTTTATTTTTCCTTAAGAGAATGACCATCCAAGTTCTTCAAAGCACGTGTAATAAATACCACATTTAGAACATGAAAATTAAGTTTAGCCAGGAGAATACCACAGACTATCCGCATCGCACATGATGATTTTTGCATGATAACAAAAGACGCATCCTTCTTGGCATTGGTTGTGAACTATTGTGCGCTGCTGATCCATGATAAAAATACCCCAGCATTGAAATATTTTGCCCTTTAGTTTTTAAAGATTACTTCGCTAAATTAATTCGTATTTAGATTCTCTTTCACAACCATCATACCCATTCTCTTTGAACAATGCAGCAGTTCAAGAAAAGATCAAGTTGGTCTTTGCGTAAAAATTAGGCAACCATGACATTATGCTATTACCCCTAACCTAACAAAAAATTCAACCTATTTTGCGCTATTTTGAGGTACATCTCCATTACAAAAAAAATCTTTGTGCTATAGACTTCAAAAGATTGTTTCCCTCACTTTAGATTATTGCACAAAGGTGAATGTGAAAACGAAATGATTATATTTATCATTCATTTTCCACTTTTTTTGTTGAATACAAAGCCAGAAACTTGAATGGACAATGTTTTCGCGGCAATTTAGAATTCGAAGCCTCGCGCCAAAAACATGATGCCCATGATGCTTCTTTCATTTTAAAAATGAAATTTGTAGAAGGTTCCTATTGTAAAATAATATGCAAAGTATGCTTTTATATGGCTTCGTGTATCTAAATATTTTCCTACTAATTTCTCACACTCGTATGTTTTCAATTTTTAAACATTTATTTCATAATGACTTCACTTAAGTATATTAAGTTCAAAATAACAATATAGGTGCAATCAATTAAATAGAGACTTATTAGTCTAATTATATACACAAACTTACTCTTAATTATAACTGTCTTCAATGATAATAATTGGACTGATTTATGTTATTATATTTTTACTACGTAATACAAAGGAAACATTTAGGATTTTCATCTGATAAATCCGCGAGCACAAAATTGAAATGAATCGAAAGTCATGATCAGCATATTCCTATAAGTCCACATACATACGATCTAAATCTTCGTTAAATATATTTTTAAAAATTATTGGCATATTTTGGCGCGGTACACAATTGTTATTTTGTTGAATAAGATAACCTTTGGCCTCATACTTAGTCTATTTGAGAATCATTCCTATTCAAACTAAGTTCAAGCATCATCTTTCAATCATTGTGTCTCAGTAACAATGAAGACATCAAACGAATATAATGCAGAACCTTTACACGAAAGAATGTGCTTTGTTTCACTTGGATCACCAGAGATGATATGGCCAGCAATCGATTATCCATCATGGAAGTCACTTCTAAAGATGGGTAATCTGGAAAGAAAAGTTAGAAATCTTCTGTTTATGCAATTTGCAAATCATAAGTCTAAAGACGGGGAGACTGTTGCGTTACTTATAGGAAAAACCCCTGATAACTCGTTTGTCAGATTTATCACCAATACCAAAGATAAAATGGATTTTATTGATACCTACTACGAAGTAATTGACTCGGATAATGTAAATTGCAACCTTAAAATTGCTTTAGAAGAAAGTCTAAAGATGTTTACTGAAAGTTTTCAAGAGAACGAATCTAAGGCAGGCGTTGAGGAATTAAAACTGTCTTCTACAGAGGCACCTGTTGAAACTCCAAAACAAAGAGGGAGACCAAAGAAGACCAATGAGAAGAGTAAGCAGAAGAACAAGCAGAAGAATAAGGGTAAGAGCAAGGAGAAACCAAAAAAAGCCAAAAAAGAAGATTTTTCTACTGAGATCCGGCAATATGATGAATGGAACGTTGTATGGAAAAAACTGCAGTAAGTATTAAAGTTATTGAATCCTTTATTTGGTTCAAATTTAATTCTATTATATCTAAAATAATAGTGTTTCTCCTCTAGGTACAAAGGATGGTCATGGGATTTCACCCCTGCTGGTCGTGGACTTGGGTCTGACCGCATGTATATATTTCCTGGGGGGAAGAAGAAAGGAGTTGAAGGTGTAGACTACTTCCTTCATTTAAAATCTCTCAAATCATATGTACGAGAACAATTTCGTTGGAAAGGTGAAGGAACGCCATCACCTATTGAGGTACTAGGGAAACGAACTAGGGCTCCCTCAAGAAAAAAGAGCACAATTATTAAGAAGAACAAAACAAAGAGAGAGAGGCTACAGAATAATAATCAGGAAAAATCAGAAAAGAATGAAGATACGGAGACTTATTTGGGACTACCTCAATGCGACGCATCGCCATCACCCGCAACGCGTAAATTAGCTGGTTCGAGAGTTTCTCACGTTGAAAGAGCCGATGATTCCTCATTGGACACAGATCAATCCGATCACGAATTTGACTTTGATGAAAACAATCATGCATCAGAAAGTATGTCATTTTCTGATCAAGTGAGCTTGGAATCGGAATTTCTTCCTGACTTCCCACAGGTTTGGAGTATTCTTAAGAAAAAACTAAAATTTAAAGAGATCGATGGATTGTACACTTTGCCAAAAAGAAACAATACCCAAATAACGGAGGGCGAGAACGCTTTTTCCACTGAAAACGACTTGCGGAAACATCTTGTTCTATGCAGGGTCCCAGGTTCAAGGGGTGCAATTACTGAAATAGAAAATACGATTCTTATGCGATGGCTTAGCTTGGCACATTTATCGAGTGAGCATTTAGACTTGCCTCTTCTTCCGAGCAGAAACATATGGAAAGTATTGAAAGATAGAAATTTCACTTGGAAGCAATCATCAGGTCTCCGACCGGCAATGTACATCCTTCCAAATGTAACACTACCTACAAGTTACTTAGAGATTAACGCTCTAAAAGGGAAAAAATGGGTTGAAAAGGTTGAAGAATTCAAAGAACTTTTTTGTAGATACGGAGTTCCAGGTGACGATAATGTTATGAAATACCGACTAGCGAAATGGGCTGTGCATGATTGCCACTTCGAAATATTGTAAGTTCTGTGAAGACATTTTAATGATTTCAACTATCGAAATATCAATTAAGCATCTCATCTTTTTACATTTGTAATAGCACAAGTGAAGAAAATTCTTTGGGTTCACGAGGAAATCGCCGAAGAGCTAGAGAAAATAAGGAATGGGAACAAGCAAAATCTATGTCAGATCGTCCGAGGCCAAGTAAAAGGCCTAAAAGGAAGCAAAAGAGTACGGTCGCTTCAACTATCATTACTGATGGTGCCACAGAAGTTAGCAGTGTCACTCATACAATTTCTACATTCAAAACAGCAAAATCTCAGCTGAGCAAGCAAAAAATTCCTGAGCAATCGATAGAGCCGGAGGAAACAATCTCTGATAAAGAAGCCTTTGAAATTCTTCGGAAATGTTTTCAATTCAAATCAAAGGGTACTCTTTATGTCTTGCCAAATGTGAAAAAAGAGGATTCTGTGGATGGAGAGAACACATTTAATTCTCTTAGAGCCTTGCGTTTGCACTTGTTGAAACACAGAATTCCAACAACTTTTAATAATTTAGCCGAAGTTGATGAAGAATCAAAAATGGAGCTGAGCAGATGGCTTGCATGTACACATGTGTCAAGAGATGCAGATGATGTGAAAGCAATTACTGATAGATACGCCTGGACACTTTTAAAAAAAAGAGGTTTCATGGCAAGAGGCGAGTGCTATGTTCTTCCAGGGAAAACGTTGGGTGGTGAAATGACAAAGCTAAAAACAAGGGATATCGATTGGTTTGAAAAACTTGCACCTGGTGGAATACAGGAATGGTGTTGTGTGAATGGAATTCCTCTTCTTCCAGATGAAAATGGGCGTGGAAACACAGAAGATATCCAATTGGCGAATTGGGCAAGTTCGTATCCATTTGATGCATTGTAAGTAATGAAAGAAATTGTCCTGTTATTTTTAACTATCATACTCATGGTTTTCATATTTTTCAATTTGAAGTTTCATTATTGATGATAGTGGTTCTGAACGCAAAACCAGAACTCCGAGGACACCTAGATCCACCACATCTTCGTCCTTTTCACCAGTCCGAATAGAAAAGAGAAAACGAACGACATTCAGCAAAAACATATCTTTGGATAACATTGAGAAATCTGACTTGGAAAAAAAGACAAAAATAGTCAGCGAAATAAAGAATGAGAAGAATCTTAATATATCAAATAATTTCTTGACACAAGGTGATCTTGAAGCTATAGATGAGGAATCTGAATCTTCTAATCAAAATGAGGAGGTAGGTCATCAAACTCTGAATTTCTGAAGTGTTTTGAATTTTTTTACTCAAAGTTTCATGGTTTGTATCTTTGAATAAAAGTTGGAGCAAATATCTCTTGGTGAAGAAAATGTATTGCCAAATGCCATTCAGGAGGTAAGTTGTGAACAGTATTTATCCCCTGTGTCCTTTTAAAATTTTTATCTAAACGAGCGAATTAATTTCTTGTAAAGATGCCATTGATGACACAGGCCGAGGATGTTTATGAAACTGACGAATCTGGATCCAATGCAATCAATGAGGTACGTATAGTATGTAAGCACTAAAGAATGTTTCGATGCTATTATTTTAAACTAAATTTGAACAATGAAATCAAAATAGGCAATGGAAGTTGAAGCTGAAAATGACCCTCAACTAGATGGCAACAACAATGTTACGGAGATAGAAGAGCGATTTTCCAACGGAACGGAAGATGCACAAGACACTCCTCAAGGTGTAAGATTTATAACGAAAAATGTTGAAATAGGTTTCTTTCTGTTTTTGCTGACATCTTTTCCCACTTTTTCTGCAGATTGAGCAAGGAAAACGAAATGATTCTAAGGATGTCGAAATGGGTGGATCTAGTATCACTTCAGATCAAGTAGAATCGTCATTACATGACAATGATACCCAATTTAGCGATAATATGATGGATATTGATAATGTTTTTTCGGATGAGGAGTCTTTATCTGAGCGAGAATATCTTGATTCCTGTCTAAGTCGGCTCAATTTAACTTTTGATACTAACAATGGAGAAAGCGTATTCCGAAGGGAGCAGACAGAGGAAACAAAAAAATTTATTGAAGAAGCCGTGAAGACAGTGGGGTTTACCAGAGGTAGTAAGAAGAATCTTGGGAGTATTTTGCATCTTTGTGGAGCACCCGGCACTGGCAAGGTATGTTTACACGTTTTAAAACCGTTTTGAACAAATTTTATCCGCAGAACTGGAGTAACATTGTTTCCTTTTTCCTCTTCATAGACTACAGCAGTGCGAAGATGTATAAATGAATTATCTGAATCTCTTGATTCCAAGATCCACAAAAAAACTTCCCTCCTTTCTCCATATTTTGATGTAATCAATTGTTCACACTTGCAAACAACTTCTTATAGCAAACTGAAAGAGCATTTCTTTTCGACGATTGAAGAAGGATTAGGTTTTAAAGTGCAGCATGAGAAAGAAATGATTGAAAAACGTCTCCATGTTAACAATTCCAACAAAATGGTCGTACTGGTGCTGGATGAAATAGATTTATTAGTTTCCCTTCCAGGTGCCATACCAGTTTTGGATATGCTTTTCCGATGGTCACTAAGCCCAACGCACACATTTACTATCATTGGAATTTCCAACGTTGTTGAAATGAAATGGATGAATAAGTTTCATATTGATGAGCTTCAAGAGGTGAGAATTACAATTTATTTTATTTAAAAATATCAAGTTTCACAACTCACCAGGTTCTTCCCATTTGATTATTAACATAGAATTTGACAAAAATAGTGTTCCCGCCGTACGAAAAAGAAGATTTGATTCACATCGTACAAAAACGGGTAGGAACAAGGACCTTCGATAATAACGCTCTTGAATTAGCGGGTAGAAAGATTGCCACTGCCAGTGGAGATGCCCGTGCCATGCTTAATTTGGCAGCAGGAGCAGTGCGAAAGTATCAAGAAATGTTTCAGACAGCCAATGAATACAACAAAATCCATCCATCCAACATGGATCCTTTGATAAAACTACGGCACATGATGAAAGCTGTTCGTGGGTCAGTGGGTAAAAAGCAATCGGATCACATTAATAGCTTGCCAGAGGGGGCGAAACAAGTTCTTTGTGTGGCTGTGACTTTGGGACATTGTCTTGGTTCCACAAGTGAAATACCAGTTTACAGATTGAAGAAGTATGTTGCAGCAGCGACACAAAATGGAATGTTTGAAAACTTAAGCAATGAACATTTTATCGAAGTCCTTGATTTATTAATAGATTCCGGATTATTGCTTGTTGGAGGTGATCATAGATTTGTTGACGAATCCAATGAGCGCATGCTAAAGCTTGGTGTTCAACTGGATGATGTGGAATGTGCATTGGAAACAACTTTGTTCCAGAAGGACTTTTATAGAAGATTAAAGGAGCATTTGGAGGATGAAATTAGGAAGGGCCATCTTTGAAGTAAGAAATACTTCTTTGCAGTCAAGGTAGCTTATCAGAAATAGTCTCACCAACTACTATAATGAATGCCGTTTAAATAAAGTGCCGTTTCTTGAAAGTATTATTTGTCATTCACAATTCCAACAAGTTTTGCATACACCCAATGATGAACACCGTAAATGAGCGATCTCAAAAAAGTATTTATGTTTAATTTAAATTATACCCGTCAAAGGATTAAATATAGAATGCCAACACCAATTTTATATCTATAAGAGCAGAATTGATTTCTTTCCAAAAATGATAGAATGCAAGAGAACACCATATCTCAAATATCACTTTTTTCTATTTCTTGTTTATGAATTGATTTTACTTTTACTTGATGATACTCAATATGAGTCAGGGATTTTCCCAAAACCAAGGCCGTCTTTTACGAATATGTTTACCAGCAGTGAAACCTTCTTTTTCTTTTAAACCTTCATAATTCGTTGGACTTTCGATATGAATATCTTCTGCAAACCCAATCTAGAAAAAAAGGAATGAAGTTAGGCACATATAGAAAATTTGCATATGAAAATGTCGTGTCTGAATAGTAATACCATTCCATCTCATGATTATATAATTAAAGAAAAAGTCTTTTGTAAAATAACACATACCTCCTCTAAATTTTCTTTGGCCATGAGTTCATTGTCCATACGACATTGAAGATAATTTTTGGAAAGTTCTCTACATTTATGATGATTGCTATCTTGATCTTTTAAACATTTAACATATTCCTGAAAAAAATAAGAGAAAATCAGGAGTGCAGTGAGAGATAAATTTGGAGTTAAAATTCCTGCCAATTTATAAAGAGACAAAGAATGGGTGTCAAAGGCATTGTATCAGGTTTTCATGTTCGTGTTGATGATGAACATACCTGCATAGCTGGGCGACACTCAGCATCATGATCAAGAGGGAATATTCCTCGTTGGGGAGGTTTCACAACTTGCTTGGAGGCGCTGAAAGGCATTAATTCTTTGTATTATTAAGTATCGTAAAGGTGCATTTTTGACGTAGTGTAGTAGCGTTTTATTTCCAGCACTCCATCAAAACACGTAATTTACAATTGATTTGTTTCTTTCATTCCCATAAAAATCGTTTCCATCTCATTCGAATCCCCCACAAGAAAAGCCACTTATTTCTATCGTTCACGGAAAACCATGAAAATCATTTACTCTGGCATAATTGCAACCATCTTTTCCTCCATTGCAGTAAACGCATGTCCTGGATCACCAGCAAGTTTACATGCCAAATGTGAAATGTCCATCTATTTTCCAGATTCCACATGTGAAGAAGTTCAAGAAGAAATCCTATACCGTGGGAAACATTTTGATGGATGGATGGATCCTCATCACAACGGAAGTTATCAAATCTCTTCTTCTACATCTGACAAAGTGACAGGATCACGTCTTACTGGAGATAAACTTTATACAGATTTATTTGATTTTGAATTTACAACTTCCGAAGAAAAAAGTGGTTGTCGTGTTGTTGCCTGTTCTGAATCACAAGTGAATAGTGTTCTAGATTTTTCAACCAATTATTGTAATTTGAGAATGTTATATTGCAACTCAAATGATGGATGTCAAACTGTGAAGCATGATATGGCATATGAGGAGAACTACGGTTGGGGTAAATGTTCTCAACGCACGGTGTCAAAGTGCATCATAAAAACCTCTAATGAATTTTAACAAGAAGACCAATTCACTCATTTGCCTTTTGGGTATTTATATTGCTATTAGAAATGTGTTCAATTGCATTGTAGAGATAATGCGCATTACCAAATTTTAAAACATACATGATGAGACTAATTAATTGTTTACTTTGAATAAAATGAAAAATACTTTCCAACAAACCCAATGTAATAGTTCTATTCGTATTTTTTTATAATGCATTGCTTAATTTTCGAAAGATGATTTGTTCAATCCTTACTTAGCTTTGTCACCTTCACCCTTGGCTCCATGCTTACTAGCTTTACTCTTCATTTCAGAAAGAATTCCAGAGCATGCCAAAACTATTCCACTCCATCCCATGGTGCTTAATGAATGTCCCTTCAAAAAGATACTCAACAATACACTGAAAATCTTTCGTGTTGTTGTAATTGTGGAGAGTACCAATGGATCAAAGTTGGCAATGGTATAAAAGATGAAGCTTTGCCCTACAGCAGAACAAATGGCAAATTTGATAATCATGGGGAAGATATCTGGGTTAGCTGTAATGTAGGCCATTCCGGAAGTAAATTCTCCAATTCCAGAGGCGATTACAATTGCAGTCAGTGCCATGAAAAGATTGGTCCAGAACATAAAGTCATAGGGTTTGGGTTTTACGCCCGCCTCTGCCGTAGCTTTTTTGAGACGCTTTTGAAATCCAGCCGTGACACCATCCAATACCAAGGACAATACAATAAACGCCACACCTACACTAGAACTGGGTCCTCCAGCCTTTGCCTTCTTTTTTCCCATGGATACAATAGCTGTACCTCCAATAATCGCTGCTACTTGCAAGTATTCCCTCATAGTGTAGGTAGCTCCACCCAAAAGCAAACTCCCCGCCATAACAGGGGCCATTTTTCCACTCTTGGCTAGGGTTGCCACTGGGAAACTTAATCCATTTGCCAATGCTAGACTAGTACATGCCTTAGCAGACACTTGTGCAGCTCCTGAAATGGCAAACATTTTTTTAGGGATGCCGGCAGTTGGTCCGGTCAATTGCATACCCACAAAACCTACGATAACATTGGCAAGCGCTTCTAGTACTTGAAGAAACCAGGCCTGTGTGAATTTTCCACCGTCAGGGGCGGCAAATCGGAATACATCTTCCTGGAGAGATCCATAGTACAGAAATGCTGCATAGATTCCTCCTGCTCCAATGAGTAGTTTGGCTGAATCGGGTAAACCTTTGCTATCAGACATTGTTGATCCTCCTCGTTGAATGTCACTGTCCCAAAAAAAAGAAATAATATACGACAATGCACGAGCAGATACGAAGAATGATGTTGTGTACAAAGGATATTATTTCAAAAAATAAACAAAGATTTTTGAGAAGAAACGATATGTTAGATACGCATGTACAACATTATTATACAACGCTAGAATTCAAAAATTGACTGAAAAGAGCTTTCCTTCTCTATCACATATTTGGCAATCTTCTAACCCTTTCAATAGATCGCAAAGAAACTTTCACTCAACGATTCATTTGCAACTCATCATCCTACAATTTTGAACTTACATAAGATCGCTTGCTTTTTCGTTTTTTTTCAAAGAGAGCTTTTCTAAACTGTTGCGGTTCAAAAAGGCTGTTTTGGTGGTTGGTAGAGCGGCGTTTCGACTAACAGTAGATGCAGAAGTAGAAACGGAGATAGATAGCAATGAGATTAGGAATAAAACAAGTGCTTTTCGAAAGTTTTTTGGTGGAACCATACGGTCTTCTTCAATCAATTGTGGTATTTGTTTTCTTGTTGACACAAAAAGTGAGTTATGGTAGATGGGCTTTCCTAAAAATATGAATTGCAGTGATGCGATGCAATCACTTGGTATACATGCACGTACTTACATCGGTTGAACATTATTCAGTCCTCTGATTCTACGTAAAAAGATATTGAATACAAAACTAGGCAAGAAGAAAAAACAAATCATACAATTGAAAATAGTTGATGTTGTCATTTCCAATATCCTAAGTAAATTAGATCTAAGACTCAGTGGCCGTTGGATTATACCAAGAATCCACAGAAAGTTTTCGTATGTGAAACTGTATACATTGTTGGTGGATCCACGTGTTGATAAAATATCCAACAACTGGAACTGATCTTCGCTGTTTGAGTAGAAAGCTTTTTGTGACGAGCTTGTTTTCACTTTGTGCAAATGCAAAATGTGATGTCAAACTTGTAATGAGAGCAATGGCGAACACAAAGGAATAAAATCCAATGAATTTATTCAAAAGTATATTTTTTGACTGGAGGAAATAATAGAATTTGAGAATAATTGTAAATCATGTTCTAAGTATATTGTGATTATTTTTGTGATGAATTGACAATGAGGAGACGCTCTCTGGACAATGAACAGGAAATCCCGAGATGGGCGATATTGCATTGCAGCAGAAATCAATTTCATATATATACTTATTAGAAGAGAGAAATTTTAATTTGAATATAAATTAGTTCCAGCATGCCTATTTTCTGTTTTTTTTTAACTATCTACAAACCAACATAATTATTCGTCTCCTTTGTTCAAAAAGTGTTTCTGCACTACTGAGACATAAAATCATGAGCAAAATTTACTCCCCCCATATCTGAATTTGCTGCAACACATTCGATGATAAATCAATCAAAATGTGGACGGATTGCACAATTTATTTTTATTTTTGTGACACAACAGTAAATTCATAATAATAATTATTATGTTAGGAGCAGTAGGTTTAAATCGATCGGGATTTGAGGGGCATATCTGATGTTGAGAACTTTTAGCTATGAGCTGTAAAATCTGTATGTTAGTTAGTTGAACAACTGTACGATGATATTAAAATATCATTCTTTGAAATATCTCACTTAGAGAACTTAAAGCAATGATAAAAACTAAATCTTGCAACGGTAAATAAAAATAATTTAAAATCCATAATAATAAACAATGCAGTATGATCCCTTATTATTTAGTAGAGATAAAAGAACCATGTATTAAGTAAAAAGATTTATCTAGGAATTTGTGCCGATAGATTATGTCTTATTGCGAAAAAAATACTTACAATTGTTAGCATGGCAGCAAATGTATTTAAAAGTAAAACAAACACAATTCTCAACAGAAGTTAGATCCTCGTGACTGCATTGAAAAATCGGAGGAGTCAAACAACAAAGAATTGACAGGCTACAACACTCCTCAATAAATCGTCAAACTTCGTGATACTAAACGAAGATATTTGTGGTATATTTTACCGTTTACATAGGAAAATTTGCGAAACGTTTGCTGATTGTGATTCATCAGGGCTGTCTATTCACTTGATTTGAACTGGTAAAGAACGAATAACACCAGAACAAACAAAGCTGAACTTGCGATTCTCAATCATCTAAGATGAATGAAAAAACCAAGTCTCGTCTGGGATTTCGAAGCAACGTCGGTGTATCAATTCCAGAAATAAATTCAGATACAGGTGCTGGTTTCGAAGAAGACCCTTTAAATTACACTCCCACACGACCTAACGGCACAATCAATTCCAGGCGTGTTGAAGCCGAAGTGCCACGTTCTAAAAAAGTAAGGAGTCTTTCTCCCCATTCTCGTCTATTGCGTCGTAGGCGATCAGATAATGAAAGCACGGATGGTTTGGAACATGAAAGACCCACGATTATTGCTGTGACATCTTGTCGTTCAGATGCGTACTATCATCAAAAAGCCCCTGGATCAACTTCAAAGCTTCCTCATAAAGCACCAAATGCGTTGAAACTTTTTCATGAATTAGCAACTGGTGTCAAGGATGCTTATGAAGCTGTAGGCTCAACTCCTTTACGTCCTGAGATAGATGAAGATGGAAAGCCAAAGCAAACCACAAATGAAATTATTCTCTGGGAATTTATGGGGAACCTTGATTTTGTAAGTGGATAAAAAAGCAAAAATACTTTTCATTCTTGCATTATATTATCATGTGATTCTAATACATATTTGAAACATGATAATCTTCAAAATTTGTTGCACACTTAATGTTTAAAGCTTTTGGCACTTGTAGATGAAGTAGCTGTAGATACAGCGACAAGAGGAGCACTTAAAGATGATACAACATTCAAAAGTATTCGCGATGTTATAAAAAAAGGTAATAAAGTTCTTGAGGCCATGCTTGTCAAGAGAGAAAAAAAGTATACTCTATTGTTTCGTTTAACTACGCCAAATAATACTAAGCACATAGCCAAAATGAAAAGTTGGAATGATAAAGTGGAAAGAGCAGTAGGAAGGGTGACAGATTCAAAAAATGGGGGAACCGAAACAGATTCAATATCTAGTGAATCTAACGTAACTAATGAAGGAGGTGGAGTAAAAGGTCTTATAACCAGAGGTAGAATCTTTGGAAGGAGGGTTCCAGGTGCAAGAAGGGCTACGCCGACTCCCACCATGAGAAGATTATATGAAACAAATGGACCTAAATCAATTGGAAGTGCCGCTGATGACGGCTTTTTTGCTGCTCCAGCTAGAACGTTACAGGTTGGTGATATAGATATTAAATCTGGTGCAACAACGGATGAAACACCGAATGGAGTTGTAATTGTTGAGACTCAGGAGAGCAACATAAAGATACAAAATTCTGCACCTCCACAGAGAAAGGAATCACTAACTACTGAGAACTTTAATCAAGACCCTCAACCACAAAGTCTATCTGAAACTTTAAACAATCACATAAATACTGCACAACCAAAGGATGAACTTGTAGATGTCATTCGTAATCTCAAAGTCGAAAAGAAAATGAAAGACAGCGGTAAATTAGGGTAAGTTAATTGATTCTTTGCTCTCCTCTCTTATACCGCCCCACTCATTTTGTTTATTTTTTCATGTCAGACCTGATCCAAGCGACCTCAAGCCTAACTGGAAACCGAAAGCTGATATACCAGCAATTGTACCAAAGCTTCCTACCGAATACATCCATCGTCATAGACTAATGAAGCAAGTAGTGAACTGTCTTCTTGATCAACCTGGCGCAGGACCAAGGGACACTGACGACGAAAATACTGTAAGTTTAGTTTTCATGCTTCGTTTTGTTTGAAAAATATTTTTCTTATCCCATGAATACATTCTACCGTACTCATGGAAAGGCACAGTGTTATATTACATCAATCACGTCTCGTCACTCAGACAAAGCTGGAAATGGAAAAACAACTCTTGCTGTAGCAGCCATACAATCAGTCGAAATACGAGAACGATTTGCAGATGGAATATGTTGGATTAAACTAGGACGTAGACCGCTTACGGAAATGGATATCCGTACACTTTATGAAGACCTTCATCGCCAACTGCTTAATAGGGGTTTGACAAATGGAGAGGACGACGATGATATTGCTGACGACGATAGTGATAGGGGTTCAAGTATGAAAAGTGGTTCTAGTTCACGAACAAGTAAAGAAGGCGATAACGAAAGTATAAAAGATCCCACGCAAATCCCATTTCTCCCGAAATCAAGAAGAAAGTTTCAAGGAGGAGAATTAGAGGGTATGAAGGAAGATTTGTATAAAATAATTTCGAAGAGAAAGGTTTTGATTTGTTTAGATGATGTTTGGAGTGTGGAGGATGCTCATTGGTTCTTATTCCACTTTAAGAATAAGGGCAATGTAATCCATCCAAATATGGATCATCAAGATTGTGAATTTCGGATATTAGTGACAACAAGGCAACCTGGATTATTGGGTAATGGTAACGCTCAAGAGGTTTACGTTCGTATTTTCTCAGAGCATGAGGCTGTGAAGCTTCTTCTAGCTTCAGCTGGGCGTAGACCCTATGGAGGGAGGAATTCGCCTGTCTTCGTTGAATCTAAAATAATTGTGAAAGGGTGTGGAAATTCCCCCCTTGCCGTGAGACTCGCTGGCGGTATGCTTGGTAGATTAAAATATTGGACAAATCATTTTCCAATTTGGAAAGCTCTGCTTGAGACATGTCAATTTTCTCTCGAAGAAGCAACTAAGATGCGATCTTTTTCTAAAGCTGTCGGTTTGATTGTTGATTTAAGTTTTTCAACAATAGAAAATCTTGAAATGAAAGCTATTCTACGTATATGCTTTGTTTCATTTGCAATGGTCTTCCAAACAAATGACAGGCTCAGAAATGGCAAGGGTATCCCCAAAGCAATTGTACAGGGACTATTTGATGAAATCCAAAAATTAGAATTTGGGAAGGAAAATGTTGCCGCAAATAAAAAAGATGGCATTGAAGAACCACCAATCACGTCAGATCTAATAATATCGACATTAGAGAAAATGCATTTGATTGAGAGGGCAAAGCCTGCTTCTTTTAAAAAAGCAAGTGACAAGATGAGTATCATTGGAGGAAAGAGTGATTCGTTTGAAAATGTCAATGACGTGATAAAAAAACAGTCAACTCCTACTTTTTCAATTATAAAATCTCCTTCGTTTAAAAATCACTCAAATTACCACGAACCATGCTTTCTAATGCATGACTCAGTAAGTTTACCTAACTCAGATAGTTTCTTTTTGCTTTTGTCTACGATATCTCATTCTTTCGTGTCTCTTGTATAGATTATTGCTCTTGCTGAAGGAATGGCACAAAGAAGTACTCCATCATTTGCCCCTGACACTGAAGAAGACTCCGGAAATTCTATATTCACTCCTTTGAGAAGTGCAGCAAAATATATTGCTCAACTTGCAAATCGTGGGGGGCGTGGAGCAATACAAGAATCTCAATTTCACGAACTTATGGTTGCATCTTTAACTAGTGGATGGGTTTCTAAACCAAATGCACCATCTCTTACGTCGAAGCTGTTGAGTATAAAGTTTCAATCAGGAGCGGTTCAGAGATATACTGTTGAATATTTACCAAATCATTTGACCAAAGCAAGACTCTTTAGCACTTCGGGAGACTTGTTAGCAGATAAGAAATTCATAGCAAAAAGAGTTGAAATAATGGGGTGCATCAATGCAACAAGGCGACACGTTTCTGATCTCATTGAAATGAAGAAAGAATCATCAAAAACACAGCACGTAGGAAATCACTTGCCACCTCCTCAACCGAAGGGCACAGAACCGTTATCTCCAAACAGCCAAGTCATGGATGAGCAAAGTATAGCTTCTTCAAAAGATGCACAGACAGTGGACACGAGAAGTGTTGCCATGACTGCCCCGGCAACTAGCCATCATAAAGACTTCAATGTATCTGGGACATTAAAGGATGCTGTGAGACGACTTGCAGATGAAATTTATCGTATTGACAGTAGCAGTTCGGGAAGCATTCATCTCACGCTCACGATGGCTTTTTGTCTTTCCGCTATTGGTGAAGGTCTAGTAAGATGCCGTCAAGCAAAGGATGCTATGTTACGGTTGGAGGAAGCAGCAGGTGTTTATCGCAATATTTTGGGGCCTTATCATATAGATGTAGCTCGTGCATTGAACTGTGTTGCAAAGTCTCTTGTAAAATTGTCAGAAAATCGTCTTGCGCTAATCAAATTTGGAGAAGCTGCAAAGATATATGAAGCTTGCAACGCGTCATTACATTTTGATTCTATTTCCAATAGTCAAAGCATGGCGAGTTTGTTAGTTGATTTACGAGACTATGCTTCAGCAGAATCCAAGTATGAAGATGTTTTGAAACTGCGTAAAACCGTAAATGGGCAAATGAGTTATCAAGTAGCTCGCACACATAACGAATACGCAGCAATTTTGGCAAAGCAAGGAAAACTAGATGAAGCGATTCATCAGTATGAAGAGGCAAGAGTTTCCCTGAGAGGGGCGGCATCACTATATTCTGGTGAATCCGACGATTTCGATGACCGATTTAACACTACCGTAATTGATTTGAATATTGCATCTATCAAAGCAAAGAAGGGTGATATTGAGGGTGCAATATCTTGCTATGAGATTGTTGTGCATGAGTTGCAGAACTCAAGAAATCAAACCGACGATTTAGATGAGATGAAAAATGAAAGCGCAACATATTCCAAACATATTGTCGCCGCTATGAGCAGGATTGGTTCTTTGAAGTTGAAACTAAGAGATAATAATGGAGCGCTTGAGATGTTTGAAGGTATATTGAAGGAATTAAAGGGTGAAAATGAGAAAAATACAGCAATAAATCTTGAAATTGCTCGAGCACATATTAAGTGTGCGACAATTTACAGACAAGCAAGGTCATCTACAAGGCAAGCAATCGTTCATTTACGAGCCGCGTTGAAATTATACACTCAAATATATGGGCCTGAGCATCGTGATACTCGAGCATTATCGGCATCTTTGAAACAATGGCAGCATGATGAACGCTCTTTGGCTGCAGATGATGATCAATGGGATTAATTCATTTTTAGTGTGTGTGCGTGTAATTTAGAGAAGGATATTCCTTCTACTTACTAGGCTGTCATCAAAGTATTCTTTCAACCACTATAAATTCCTATATTATGAATACTTGCAAATTCTTTTGTTCAATCAATACAAATAGTTTCATACAGCAAACCATGCTCTGTGTGTGCTACAAATACAGTAAAGCACAAGTATTTAACGGATGAAACCATGCTTTTTCATTTTCCTATATTTAGCATGCTGAAGATCTGGAGATTATGATCTTGTAGCCTAATATTAAATTGATGTATCATAAATGTTTATTTGATTTTCTAGTTTAGGAATATTTCACTCCCCCCATAAATGTTCTCGGATCAGGTACTTGACCATTGAACTCAGCTCCTCTGAAATCAAAACCAGGATTTTCTTCTTGAAAGCGCTCTATCATAAGTTCTTTCTGTATTTCTTGTTTTGTAATAGGATCAATATTGGAAGATCCACCTGCATTTGAGTTGCCTTGTAAGACACATTCCCATGTCTCTCCCTTGTAAACTTTAGAAAGAATAATATTGATCGTTCTATCATCTTTATCAAGGTACCAAGACGAATCGTCAACATTAATTTTCGAAAAAGTGTCCTCATCAATAAAAAATTGGTCTGTTTCTTTTAATCCTATCTGTAGCTTTTTAGGATAGAATTTGCATAGTAGTTGGGATGCCGATGTTACCCCGGGTGGTAAATCAATGTAAATGCTTATCTCTAAAAATACCAACGCATGTTTGTAAGAATATGGTCATGAGATTTCATCGATGCAATAATCTATGAGGGTTTTTGTTCCTTACCATCAAGAGTCTGTTCCCAATCATAAATCTTTCTACCATTGTATTCAAAAATATAACGACCTGGGATAGATCCCTTTTTGGTAACACCCACTGGTTTAGAATTGATGCTTTCTTGTTTGAATTGATTCTTTGACAAGTTCTTAATATCTTTGCTATCTGAAGTAATGCTATCTCCATCCTCTAAATGGTCAAATTTTGAGTAGTCTGATAGTCTACTCATGGTTCTTTAATTGTGATAGTGTCAATCAATTTTCAAAAATAAACAGCAGAGTCGAAATACTTTGCAAGAATAATATGAAATTGAATGATGTGTTGCAGCCAAAAAAGTTATTATTATTTTCTAAATAAATTAGAATTTTAGGAATTATCCATTTTATTTTTTATCGGCACCCTCCCTGCCGGGAGGTGGCTTAAAAATATCCTGCACGTAAGTGAAAGCATGTAGAACTTTAGTATCATTAATTATTGCACTTTTAGGGGTCCCATTTCTATCAGCAGGTATCCGTTGCTGCTCTTTATACTTGAAGTTGGTTAGTTTGCTGCAAATTTGAAAAATACGTGTGAAAACGATCACTATCACGTCTCTTTGATACGAGCAACAACGTAGAAATAAAGTGTACGCACTAAGCTCGAAGACCGAAGGCAGAAAAAACTTTCTGCGGATGTCATTGTACCTGCTTCGTACCTATAATAACTATATGACGGAACTGGATTAAGCTTAAGTGCATAAAAATGTAAAAAAAAACACTTGAGAATCCGAAAGCAAAAAAATAGCATGACAGATGCTGAAACTCCGTCGTTTTCCGTCCCATTAGGCCATCCTCTTCCTCTCGATGAGCATGCGTGTTCTGTTTCGCTTCCAACATGGTGCTCTGTTGTTGGATACGAAGAAGGAGATCCTGATGTGACCTCCCAAATGGGCTGTGGATATCCCCGTTTCGTGTATCATCCATATTTGTTGAAACTCATGGAGTTGTCTTTGGAGCTAGACCAAAATATGAACAAGGAAAAGAAATTTTCCAATTCTCATAACACCGACTGCATCATTTTACCTGGAAAGTTTAGTGCAAATCGCGCCAGAGACTTTATGATTCGTGCTTTGAATATGGATGACAATATTCCTTTGTCTTCCAAAGATAATGCTATTGATTCCTTTGATGATACTGAAGATAGTAATAACTACCCTATCCGTGTACTAAAGCTTCCAACTCAAACAGTGGAGGTTTATGCTCTAATTTTCCCTGCCATTACTAATGCCGCTATTCAAGCAAAAAGCTACTGGCAACACACTGGAGAAGTGGTCAGCTCTAGGAGAGCAGAAATAGCCCTCTTAGAATTAGATGTTTCTCCAGAAGAGATAAAAAGAGTCACACCTGATATTATTGATGCTCAAAGTAAAACCGTCGAAGTCGAAGGTTCTCGCACGTGTCCAACCACAAACAAAACATACTCTTGTTTACATACTTCTTGTTCTTCTGGAAATGACAAAGTAGAAGTAAAGGAAAGGATATCTTCTATTGTTTCACAGCAACCATCTTCTGTCTTTCTTGCTCCCTCTGGAATGGCTGCAATCTATCAAGCGTTGCGCTCAGCCCGGCGTAGATGTTTAAGCACAAATGATTCAAATAAACATCCTTCGGCTTCATCTGGTGGTACAGTTATTGTTTATGGATTTCCATATTTAGACACTTTGAAAATGTGTGGAAGACCCGAACTTGTACCCAGCGGTGTAGAATTTTTTGGATGTGGTGATAATAGCGATTTATTACATTTAGAAGAATTGCTAGAAGCAAGGGCAGCCACAAATTCTAGTGGGGATGCCGGTATATGCGCTCTAATTACAGAATTTCCATCTAATCCTCTGTTGAATTGTCACGATTTGGAGAATCTCCGTCGACTAGCAAACAAATACGATTTTGCATTAATTATTGATGATACCATCAGCTGCTTTTCCAATGTTGATCTCTTAAATTCAGGAATAGCTGATGTTGTTTGTACATCTCTAACGAAACTTTTCAATGGAAGAGGTGATGCAATGGCAGGAAGTCTTGTTGTAAACGAGAAAACGAAAATCGGGAAATGGATGAAAAACGATATGACAGAATATTATGAAGGCATAGGAGAAGAAGACACTCTTTTTGCAAGCGATATAGCTGCAGTGAATATTAACTCAGAAGACTTCTTGGAAAGAAGTCATATAATCAATCACAACTCAGAAAAGCTTGCTGACTGGTTTTCTGAACATCCTGATGTTCAAGAAATATATTACCCTAAATTTTCTCAACCAGATTTGTACAATCGGTACTTAAAAGATGCTACACCAATACATACATCCGGTTATGGAGGCTTACTAGCCATTCTCCTTGAACCACACATATGCCAACGAACATTTTACGATAAGTTACCTCTTTCAAAAGGACCGAGCCTTGGTACCAACTTTACATTGATCTGTCCGTATACATTATTGGCCCATTACCATGAACTAGAATTTGCCAGGACCTATAATGTTAGTCCTAACTTGATCCGTATTGCTGTTGGATTAGAAGATTTTGAGGAAGTGAAGGAAAAGTTCGTGTATGCATTTGATCAAGGCAGACTTCATCCTAAGCTGAAGCCGCTTCAAACAGGAAAAAGCAACTCTGATCAAATTCGTGCTTATAGTACAAATCCTTTGTGGAAGACTTCAAACTGTGCTAGATTTTCTAACCTTGTTGGAGGTACTGCAAAATCAGGTTATTCACGCAAAGCAAGTTTTGTTCCAAGAAGAACGCATAATTGTAGAATCGGAAATGGCTTGTTTGGGAGCTTGATGTTGAATGGACTTGTTCAATCTTTGCAATTTGGTTGGTCTAGATAAATAAGATTTAGTGTTAAGAGGAACATACTCATACACTTGAGAAAGTTTAATCAGCAATGAAATGAATTTGACGATATCGATCTTGAATAACAATGGGGAAACTCTGTTTATCTTATGAATTAATTACAGCTTTGCTTTTTAACTTTTGCCTAGTGCTAGAAGCTTCATCATACTTATAATTGCTTCGAAGAAAGTAATGGAAACATAAAATGATAATTGAAGTACAATTTATTACGATTCCCTTCTTTTGTTAAAACTTTAGAACTGAGCCTATTGAAACTATTTGAGATTAATGAGATTGACGTCATCATATTCTTTCACCAGCAGTCTACGGTCAAGAATTCTAACTTTCACAATAAGTTCATTCTACTTTCATTTGCCCTGGTTTCACCAAGAAAAGATGAGATCGTCATGGGTTAAAATTGAAAGCGATTGTGATTTTAGCCTTGAAAACATCCCCTTTGGCATATGTTCCTTCCCACCACTGCAACCAAGGCCTAGGTGTTGCACAGCCATAGGAAATTATGCTGTTGACCTTTCAATTTTGGCGGAAGCAGGTTTGTTTTCATCTGTTCTTCCAAAATTTTCACCAACCATTTTTGCAGAAACAACATTGAACTCATTTATGTCAAACCCAAAGAGCGTTTGGGTCCAAGTACGAAACATATTAATTCAATTTTTTTCTAATGAAGTAGACGAAACAACTCCAACAAGTAGCTTCAATGTTACAAAATTACGAAAAAACAAAAACCTTATTGAAGCAGCTATGATACCATTTACAAATGAAAATGATGAGAAGACTGTGCGAATGCATTTACCAGCCACAATTGGAGATTATACTGATTTTTATTCTTCAAAAGAACATGCTACAAATGTAGGAACAATGTTTCGAGGTAGAGAAAATGCGCTTCAACCTAATTGGCTTCATTTACCTGTTGCGTATCACGGAAGATCTTCCTCAGTTGTAGTTTCTGGGACTGGAGTTTTTCGGCCTTGTGGACAATTGCAAAAAGATAAGAAAAATCCCAAATTCGGATCCAAATATGGAAGCTGTAAAGCATTAGATTTTGAATTGGAAATGGCATTCTTTGTAGGAGGAGAAACTTCCAAAATATCGAAAAAAACATCATGTAATTGCAACACAATTACCATAGACGAGGCCAATGATAGAATATTTGGCTTTGTCATCATGAATGACTGGTCTGCTCGAGACATACAAAAGTGGGAATATGTTCCTTTAGGACCATTTACCAGCAAAAATTTTTGTACAACTATTTCTCCGTGGATCGTAACAACTATGGCATTAGACCCCTTTTCATGTTCTACATCTGCCGGAAATTTACAAAGTGACCCAACCCCATTAGCGTATTTACAAGATCCTCAATATTCTTCCTATAATATAAACTTGTCCGTAAGCATAAAAGGTAAAGACATGCCAAATCCAAAACTAATAAGTCAGACAAATTTCAAATATATGTATTGGAATGCTAGGCAACAACTGGTTCATCACGCTGTCACCGGATGTCCAATGCGACCAGGTGATTTACTTGCATCTGGAACAATTAGTGGAGAGAAGCCAAACAGTTTTGGATCGATGCTAGAACTGTCTTGGAATGGAACGAAACCAATACTTCTAAATAAAAATGATACCCGTTTATTTCTGCAAGATCACGACACGGTTATTTTGGAAGGATTCGCAATGACTTCTGATGAAAGGTATCGAGTCGGATTTGGCTTATGTGAGGGTACAATTCTACCACCAAAAACTTTTTCTTCGAGTTCACTAATAACTCCACTCGATCAAACAATCAATAGTCAAAAATATGTAAGATTGTACGGTTCATCATCTAAGAACTTAATGCAGAAGCGCACTCTTCTTGCTGTTCTTTCGGCAAAACAGTTACCATTTGAATATGTGGATATAGATATGTATAAAAATGAGGACCCTGATCGTTGCATATTTGAAGTTTTTGATAGCAGTACAGGAAATATTACGCAACTTTCTCAAACCATGTCAATACTACATTTTCTTGAAAGGTCATATCCTACAAACGGTCATAGTTTATTTCCTCATGATCTAAATGACTACGCTATCATTCATGAAATAGCAGATATTTCAATACAGCTCACTTATAAATTGGATGAGTCATTTGCTTCAAATCATGGTAAAGGATTGCTCGTGCTCGACACTTCGCTATTGATGTATGTAAGAAAAAGCTTGAATAAAATAGATACGTTGCTGAAACTCAAGAGCAAGTTTAATGGCCCTTTTATTTGCGGACGTTTTTCACCTTCTCTAGCAGAGTTTTGCTTATTCCCCGTATTATGTCATATTCAACCATATATATCAAACACAGAATCAAATTATTCTAAATTATTTGAGCTCGAAAAAAAATGTGCATGCCACTCGTGGTTTCAATCAGGTGTTTAGTTATTTATTTCTATATTAAAAGTTGGTGATTTCATAGCAGCATGTTAATATTCGAAATGGTTAGAAAATACTTTTGGACGCTCTCTGCAGTAGGCGTATGAGCCTATTAATTTTTTTTTTCCTATTGCCCACATTTTCGATTTGAGATATCTTTCCTTCACATTTTACAGCTAGTTCTGCTTTTAAGTTACCAATCTCTAAATTTTTCCTATCTATTTCTCCTTTGCATTCAGCAAGTAAAACTGAAAGTCCTTTTATGTTTTCTACAAAGAATTCTTCTTGATTTTTATGCTTCTTAGTTCTTGTACCGTGAACCCTATTCTCGAGCTCCCTAAGAATATTCAATTCTTCTTGATTTCCAAACGTTCTATTTATGGTACCGTGTATTCTGTTTTCTATCATCTCGAGAATATTCTTTGACATGTTTTGACTTTTTACTCTGATGTCTATTTGAGAGCGAATCTGTATTAATTCTAGCTCTTTGGCATCGTATTCTGCTTTACATTCTGCAATGTTTATTGCTAATTGTTTTTGCAGGTCTATGAACCGAGACCTTTCGATGTTTTTACGGCTTATTATTTTTAGGTCATATGGCTTTCCAGGTTCTAACCTTTCAATCTTTTCTTCTTGGGTGCCGTCTTTGGGTGTATCTTGGTCAAAGATAGGTTCTTCCAAACGTTCTTCTTTACTATATGCGAATCTATTTGATTCCTCGACCAGAGCTTCAATCTTTCCTTCTAGGAGGGTGTTTCTATGCATTACCTTCTCAAGTGTTTCCCTGAGGAGGGCGAAATCGTCTTCTTTCACTTGAATATATCGATTAGTTTGTTCAGATAGAACACTTTTTCCCTCTTCAATATCGTTCCCCATCATCAAGTTTTGTGTTTTCAATTGTTTAGTTCTTTGAATATCATTCCATGTATTTAGTCCATCTATTGGTTTTGATGTCATCGTACTGACTTCTGTTATTAAGCTCATTTTGTCTGTAGTGTAGATGAAATCTTTTTTTTTCTGATCCTTTGAAATATGGGTTAAAATTCTCTTCAACAAAAAT
>Ga0209092_10000495_pt1 | contig 38714 bp, 44 predicted proteins | sample FraStrMetagenome_FD_187446 | JGI IMG/M metagenome (GOLD analysis project Ga0209092, IMG submission 187446) | Marine eukaryotic phytoplankton communities from Arctic Ocean - Fram Strait ARC3M Metagenome (SPAdes) (version 2) | ecosystem: Environmental > Aquatic > Marine > Oceanic | place: Fram...
GGTATATAAACGCATAGAAGAAAAAATTTAATTTATATATATATAATATATATGTCTCAAACGACACTACCAAATACAGCATCAAGAAACTGTACTGATAATGATGTTATTGACTGGACTCAGGCCATTCGTACCGGATTGGACCAACTCGAAGCAAACAACATTTTTGAACCGAATACTTTTGGTGATGTTTTAGCCATGTTTGGAATGGGTGATGCGGATTTCTTACATACAAAGGAAAATAAAGAATTGATATTAGATAATTTATCAAACATTGTAAAAACGCATCTAGGTCAGAACGAATACAATAGAATTAATAGTAGTGATTGCAACTTTTTGGTATCAGACCCAACTGATCCAAACGCACGGTCATTATTAGTAGGTGCCGATGGTGGAACTACAATTACAGGTAATAAAGTACAAGATTATTTGATTTATTTATATCCTTTTTTAAATCCCTACTCTGTTCATGCGTTTGATTGGAGATGGAACGACGGCGAACCAATGGTGTTCGACGACAACGACAACATTACAGGAGGAAAAAAAAAGAAATCTAAAGGAAAAAAAAGGAAATCTCGCAGAAAAAGGAAATCTCGCAGAAAAAGGAAATCTCGCAGAAAAAGGAAATCTCGCAGAAAAAGGAAATCTAGAAAACAAAGAAAAAAAACCAGAACACGATAAAAAAAACAAAAAGAATAGACAAATTAAAACAAATTAACACATATAAAAAATTATATAAAAATAAATTCCATATTATAGTAATTATGGACATGCAAGAAATTATTACCAAAATTAATAATACTCTACATTTTAAAGATTATAGCGTGTTTGCATTAAAAAAACACGCTATGTATTGATAGAATGAAACCAATAATGATATCATTAAATAAAAATCACAAGACCTATTGTCTTTACAATTCTAAAACTTTAAGATGTGATAATATTGGCGTAGTTGATGTAAACGACAAAAGATATATAGATTTTGATGATAATAACTACACCATGATGAACAAGGGAATATACAGCCAAGTATTTTTAAATTAAATATTATTTGTTTTTAATTTAAAAACAAATTTCTTTAATATTTCATAATGTCTGAAAGTTGCTACCGTATTTATGCTATATTTACTCTTAAAGACTCTGATTCCAAGAACAAATTTGTGGATTGGTGTAATGGAACCAATGGCCTTAGTGTAACTAGGGGGTATACTGGTTGTCTAAGTCTGGATATGTTTGAATCCCTGGAAAATCAAAACAAGGTCGTTATTTGGCAGAGATGGGACAGTAAAGAACACCAAGAGGCTTATATTAAGCACCGACATGATGACGGGACTTTTGATTTGCTTACTCCCATGATGTCTGCTCCTCCTGAAATTACTCCCATTCGCGAAATGACCATGAAGACCGACGAGCAGCAGATTGAGGATGTTGTCAGGGCAATGTGCAATAAAGATCACAATGTTGGTATGAAACATACTCATTCGGATTGTGTTTTTATCCGTCCTACGGGGAACCCATTGGATATGGATGCATGGAATAATATGATGAATAATACAGATGTTAATGTTGATTCAAATGATCTGGTCGCTATTAATAAGCTGGAAGTTTGCGGAGACATGGCTTATGTATGCTATACAAATCATGGTGTTTTTAATTATAAGGGAACATCAAATGACGATGTTGCTGTATTGACTAGTGTATTGCGAAAGCTTGACGGTCGTTGGATGGTCGTCCACGGGCAGCGTTCTACAGGAAGAAAGCCAACCGATGCTCCACCTAAATTTTGAAAAATTGAAATGAAATATTAGTTTAATATATATTATATAAATATTAAACAAAGATGAACTATGTTTTTGCGTATCATACCCCTGGAATAGGATGGGCTGTTTGCAATACATATTTCGCATACCAAAATGATAATGATGATTTTTGTGGACAGTTTCTCTCTTCCAATTGGTTTTCGCATAATTTCAAAAACTTTTCACAGGATTTTCACTTTGTTATATTGGGAAATAATAATCGGTTCGATATTGAAAAAACTCAAAAAATTTTAAATACTCATAACAATATTGTCCCTTCTGTGAATGATGTTGATTTTGACAGGTATCAATTTGCCGAATATTTTACAATTGAATCGTCAACAACTCAAAAAATTTACGATTCGTTGGAAGACAATGATTCATGTATATTCAATATGAGAGGAAAGGTGAAAACTGCTATAATTTTAAGTATTAGAGTTCGTAAATTCCAACTATCTAATATAAATATGATGGGTATTAGTTTGCCATCATTTACCAAGTGAAAGACAGCGAAGATTGGAGTTCTTTCTTGTCCACCGCTATTCAGATATGTACCACTGTTCAAAACAATCTTATCCCGGGTATACTTTTACTTTTCTAACAGTAAATTATAAAGAATTAAAACAAGCTGTAAATAATCCAGAAGAAGATTACATCCCAATAATAGAAGGCTTTTTCTCAGAAATACCCGCTGACTTATGCCACTGTTGCTGGTATTGAACGCGAGGACGGAACCAAGCATTGGTAAGTAACTTCTTCTTTTTTGTTTTGGTTATCTTTGATGTTTCTGAGCAAAAAAACAAAAAGTAAAAGAAAAAAACGAAAAACACGAAGAAAATAAAAGTTAATTAAGTTTGATTCAGTATATAATCTATAGTTTTAGTAAATATAAATTATATTTAAAGTTGTTTTTATTTTTTTCTGGATTTTCGCCTTTTTCTGGATTTAGATTTACGTTTATGCTTTCTTCGTGTTTTTTTTCTTTTTTTCCGCGACTTTTTTCGTTTTTTTTTTCTTCTAAATATTTTCCGGCCACCACCTTCAACATCACCGAATACATCAGGATAATCCTGATCTAACTCTTCACGTATTCTTTGTTCTTCAGCATCAAGCTGGTTGTGCCTCGATTGTCTTCTTTCACTTCGCATTGGCTTTACACAAATCCCATTTCTCATATCACAGACAGTATACTCGTTGTATTCGGTAGGTCCTTTTTCAGCACGCTCTCTGCAAAAAGCATTCGGACTAGCTTGCACAGAGCAGGGATCATACCCACCTTTCTTATTTTTTGTTTTCTTTTTCATTATATTATATATAAATAAAAAAATTTATGATAACTTTTTTATTTTTTATTTTTTATTTTTTATTTTTTATTATAATTTTCGGAAATCACAGCCGTCTAGCCAGAAACACATTTGTGGAGCGTCAACAACAGTTGCGTTGGGATTCCACCATCCTACCACATACGCACCATTTGTGTCTTGTTCTTCATTCATGTAAATGTCGCAATCTTTAAAATTTTTTAAATAAAATTTTAAAGCATTTTTAGCTTTTTTTTGAAATAAATTAAGAGCCTCCGTGCCTTCTTCGGATTGTTTTGCCGTTTTTTTTAATTTCATATGTTTCATTACAGATATGATATGACCTGTAAACATAGCTTTAAAATCAGATTTGGAAAGTTCAACTTTTTCCAAAACAAATTTTGAAACAATGTCGTTTACTTTCACCACATCTGGGTCTTCTTCGTCATCGTCACCGCCAAAAGCATTACCACTGTATACCGAAATTTGACCTTCGGCAATCATATTGGACTGAGCAACATAAATGCCTTCTGGGACATTTTCGTAATTTTTTGAGATGTTTTCCCAAGAATCTGAACACAATTCTGAGTTAGTGATTTTACATGAGATAACTTTAACCATTTTTAATTATATTATATACTTTATTTTTATATCAATCCAATAAAACATAAAAAATACTTCAATTTTATTGAAAAAATGATTTAAAATCAATATTTGTAGCATCACAACGGTGCTGGATTGGGGAGGGATCCCACCGGTGAGATCATGCTATTGAAAACATATTTAGTGAAACACACAAACAAAATAAACAAACAAAAACAAAAGACACACTACACTCCTTCAACAACAGCAAAGGGTAGTGCAAACATCAACTACGTATATATATATATATATGTGTATGTATGAAGATATACAATAATAATAAAAAAAACAATTAATTTTTTGAAAAAGTAATAATTATTATTCTTCTTTGCTATCAATGTATTTACCAAGTAATACTATATTCATAAAATTGAAACAAATATATTATTATAAAAACTTTTTTATTAACACAATGAGAGTATTAGTATTCGACACAGAAACGACTGGATTACTCCCACCAAAAAACGAAGCTCTATCTAAATATCCGTTTATCGTACAGCTTAGTTGGATTGTTTATGATTTTGGAACAAATAAAATTGTATCAATAGAAGACCATATTGTTAAATTGCCGGAATTTATTGAAATTCCAATGAATGCTACAAAAATTCATGGAATTACAAATAAAAAAATGAAAGAACAAGGGTGCGATATCAAGGAAGTGTTATTTAAATTTGTATCAGATATAAAAACTTGCACAACACTTATAGCACATAACATTAATTTTGATAGGAGAATCATAAATGTAGAACTAATGAGAAACGGATTTAGTAAATCACTCGGCGAGTTGCGTAGAAAGGAGTATTGTACCATGAAAAAAGGCACTGATATTTGTAAATTAACAATGAAAAGTTATTATAGTACAAAACGTATTCCCAAATACCCTCGTCTTACTGAGCTGCACGACAAGCTCTTCAAAACCAGTCCCAAAAATATTCATAACGCATTAATAGATATATTAATGTGTTTCCGTTGTTATTATAAAATGACTCAAACCTTTGATATTATGAACGTGAACCCCGAATTTGATAGGTTTTACAAAGAAACGTGTAAAATGTAAATTATCCCGAACATGATTCACATGCTCCTTCATCGTCAGACCCAGCATTGGTTTTGATATTGGGATCAATTGTAAATTGCTGAGGAGTTGCCTTTGCCTTTGTTCTTAAATAATATAAACCTGTTTTTAACCCCAATTTCCACGCATAAAAATGCATTGCTGTTAGCTTATTGTATGTTGGATTTTCCATCCACAGATTAGTGCTTTGACTTTGGTCTATAAAAACAGCTCTGTCTTTCGCCATATTAAGAATATGTTTCATAGGAATCTCCCAAACAATTTTAAACCTTTCTTTTAAAATTTTGGGGATTTTTTTAATGTTCTGAATGGAACCACGGTCTGCAATAATTTGATTTTTGACTTCCTCCGTCCACAAACCCAAATTAGTTAATTCAGTCATCAAATATTTATTGGCCAAAACAAACTCTCCTGCTATGGTTCTTCTAACATAAATATTGCTAGTAAAAGGTTCAAAACACTCGTTATTCCCTAAAATCTGTGATGTGGATGCTGTAGGCATGGGGGCAACCAAAAGAGAATTGCGAAGTCCTGTTTTTACAATATTTGACTTTAAAAGATTCCAGTCATACCTATCACTTGGTTCAACATTCCACATATCGAACTGTAAAATACCTTGGGATGCGGGCGAACCTTTAAAAGTGCAATATGAACCCACGAAATCTCCGTCCAACGAATCCAACTCATTTTTAATTGGTCTATTGTTTTCGATTAAATCATTGAATACCTTCAAAGTTTCCACATTTAATACTCCTTCGTAAGACATGGATTTGATTAGTTCATGTGGATTATCATTTTTGATAAAATTTTGAATACCATGTTCGGTTACAACCTGTTTTATCAAAGTCATATTAGGAATTCTATCGGTTGCGATTTCATTGCTTTTTTCTAAGGCCGCATGATAAATGGTTTCAAAAATATCTTTATTAATTTGAACGGCTTTTTCTGAATGAAATGGTATTTTCATAATCGCAAATAAATCAGCTAATCCTTGAACACCAATTCCCACTGGTCTATGACGCAAATTAGATCTTTTTGTTTTTTCCGTGGGGTAAAAATTAATATCAATAACTTTATTTAAATTTTCGGTCACCATTTTGGTAACTTGGTGTAATTTTCCATGGTCTACCTTATAAGGCATAAATTCCAGTAGTTCTTGATAACCACCAATGTATTTTCCATCAACCAATATTTGAGGAACAGAGTTGATTTCTTTATTGAATTTTTCTCCAATTTCTTTATATATTTTATGCCTCAAATCGTCGTCATCGACATTGATTTCATTAAATGTTTCTTTTACAGTAGGTTCAAAATCTTTTAAATGCGATTTGGCTAATTTACAGTAATCACAATCACTTTTGCTATAAATAGTAATAGTGTTAAATACAGACTTGGGTTTCATGGAAAATTTAGATAACCCAATACTGGCTAAATTACAAACAGCTGTTTCATTTTCATCGGAATATTCAATGATTTCAGTGCATAAATTAGAGGATTTAATTGTTCCAATATTTTTCTGATTGCTTTTTTTATTACACGAGTCCTTATAAAGCATATATGGTGTCCCTGTTTCAATCTGCGAATCTAATATCTTGAACCATAAATCTTGGGCTTTTACAATTTTACCCTTTCCTTCCGATTCGTATTTTTCATATAACGCATCAAACTCGTCGCCATAAACATCTGAAAGACCAGGGCATTGATTGGGACACATTAACGTCCAGTTTCCAGCCGATTTAACTCTTTCCATGAATTTATCAGGAATCCACAAAGCGTAAAATAAATCACGGGCTCTCGCTTCTTCATCGCCATGTGTTTTCTTCATTTCGAGAAAATCATAAATATCTTTATGCCATGGTTCCAAATAGATCGCAAAGGACCCATTACGTTTGCCGCCACCTTGGTCAACATAGCGTGCTGTGTTATTATAAACTCGCAGCATAGGAACAATCCCATTAGAAGTTCCATTTGTTCCATTGATATGCGAACCAGACGCTCTGACGTTGTGAATATGAAGCCCTATTCCACCAGCCCATTTGGAAATTTTAGCACAATCTGATAAAGTTTCATAAATGCCTGCAATGGAATCATCTTTCATTGATAACAAATAACATGACGATAATTGCGGACGAGGAGTGCCCGAATTAAACAGCGTTGGGGTCGCGTGTGTAAATAACTTCATACTCATTGCGTCATATGTTTCTCTTACTTTCTGCAAATCACCCTCGTGTATACCCAATGCTACTCTCATCCACATATGTTGTGGTCTTTCGATAATTTTAGAACCGACCCGCATAAGATAAGCTCTTTCCAACGTTTTAAATCCAAAGAAATCAATGTTATAATCCCTATCGTAATCAATCATTTTTTCTATTTCTTCATGGTGTTTACTAGTGTTTTCCCATAATGTTTCACCTATCAATGGTTTGGGTTTACCATGAATATCCTTAAAATTATATAACGTATTTATCGCCGCTAAAAAAGTCGATGGTGTGTTTTTTTGGTGGTTTGAAATCATAATGCGACTTGCTAAAATACCGTAATCGTAATGTGTTGTTATAAGTGCGGCACACTGTTGTGCTGTTAATTCGTCAATTTCTGTGGTAAGAATATTATCATGCAATCGGTCAATAATCTTTTTCACTAAATTTGTATAATTGATTTTCAATTCATCGTTCCCTAAAGTTTTTAACCGCTTCAAAATTTTATCAAATGAAAAAATTTCACGACGACCATCTCTTTTAACAACATTTTCTTCAGACATTAGTATAATTTATTATAGATAAAAGTTTAAATCATTGTCGGAATTGTTTTAATAAGTTATTTTATAAATAAAATATAATTATTATTTATAAGATGAAAAGCAGTATAATTGTTAATTGTATACTTTTGTTATTGGGTTTTTTAGGAATATCATATGTTGTCGGTTATAAGAAATGTAAGGAAACCTTTATTGCTCGTTCTCTTTATTTTTCAGACAATTTAAACCCAGGTCAGTTTCCCGTATCTCAAATGAAAGGTATGTTATACGGAGATTATAAGCAAAAAAATAACCCAGCTGGATTATCAGAATACAGAGCATCAACTGCTCTAGAACTATACCCAGCTGTGGAGCTAGGTAGTTTTGAACAAAAAACCAATAATATAAGATATTGGACAACTCCATGCGATGGAACAGCTACGCCATCGGATTTTTGCGGAGGATTATACGAAAAAAAAACGTTCGATAATAAACCCACAGTGCCACCAAGGTCGGGTTGTCAAAGAGTTAATTATTATTGCTCGCACTAACATCGTCAAAAGACTGAGTTCTTATTCTGATAACATTTAGTGTAGATTCTGGAATTATAATATTAGCGGGTTTTTTAATAACCCTCTTGGTTGCCTTCCTATGATCATAACCAGAAATTTGTTCTTTTAAAATTGTATCCCATATTTTCTTAAAATAAGGTTTGGCTACATCAAACCATTCCTTATTATACAACACAGTAACACAAGAATAAACTTTTGTTTTCCACCAAACATTTTCGATCCACGATAAATTTTTATTTTCTTCCAATTCATTTTCATACCATTCGTCAAACTGTTTTTTTGAAACATCAAGTGGACTGTATTTGTAGATGGGACCATTTCCATCATTGAAACAAATAATAACACCCTTGTGCTTATCATCGTGTGAACGCGCGAATGTGCCGTCATTCATAAAAGCCTCCTCGTTTTCATACTCTTGAAAAGTGGTTTCGAGAAAATCACAAATATGCAGTTTAGCAACATGCATTTGAAACTGCATTTGAACCCAATATTCGTTTTTTGGTATGCCTGAAATTTCACGGCTTTTTGGATTTTTGATTTCCAATAAACGACCATATAGAGGGGATGTTTTTTCTACATTAATCCCATCTGGTGACGCAGCTAAATATTTAGTATCATCGTCTTCCAAACAACCAAACTCTTCTATAATAGTATTGTTAATTTTTTCGTAAATCATTGTTGATAACGGTTCATATTTATGCCCGTGATGACATGCAGAATTAATATTAACACCAGACTTTTTTTTCACATCAATTGGCGCACACTTCGAATAAATAAGTTGGTTTTGTGTTTTCTGAGATTCAAACGATTTCCACGCAGAACTAGCCGTAATATGTTTGCCTCTGAATAAATACCACTCTGCTGTTCTTTGATCGGGTTGGGGTTTATTTCTCAAAATATCAATTCTTTTTTCAATATATGTTTTATCCAATATAGGCATTTCATATGATTTATGGTGTCTCGGTCGCATAATCATGGTAAAGTAAAACTCAATGCAATTATTAACGACTGTTTGATAATCAAAATCCAAATGACATAAAACATCGCTATTTTCAACGATATTGATTACATGTTTTTCCACTAAATGTTTAAATTTATAAGAACGAAATTCTACCAAATTGTCGTTAACGTAAGAATCAATAATTAACAATATTGTTTCCTTTATATCTTCCATATCTACATTTGTGATTGTATCAATTTCGCTTTTATCTTTTTTCATGACTTGTGCTATTAATTCATCGCTAATATCTTTCAAAATAGACAATTCATCGATAGTTACTACCATATGTTTAATTAGTATATAACAATAAAATAAATTTATATCAATTTAAATATTTATATATTTGATATATTGTTAATTATTTAATAGCTTTCTGTTTGACTTTTTTAATAGCTTTCTGTTTGACTTTTTTAACGGCTTTATCTTTGACTTTTTTAACGGCTTTATCTTTGACTTTTTTAACGGCTTTATCTTTGACTTTTTTAACGGCTTTATCCTTGACTTCTTTCGAAACTTTATTTTTTTGTGTTTTTTTTCTGTGCTTCATGGGAAGACCTTTCAATGTAGAGTTTTTCTTATCAATCCTTTTTAATGTGAATCTATTTTTATTTGTATCAAATTTTAACCCTGGTATTGATTTAATAATGCCTTTATTTGAATCATAAATAACATCTTTCGTTCTCTGGATTTTTTTATTTTTCAAAGACTTGAACAAAAATATTTGTAGTGCTTTTTGTCTACTTTTGGGTTTTATAGTCGAAATATACTGTTCTATTTTTTTGTATTGTTCAGTTGTACCTAACTTACTCCATGGTTTTAATTTATTTTCTGTATTTTCTTTCGAAAGTAAATCTTCAACATTGGGTGTGTTTACTTTATCGGAATCTATTTTTGAATTACTATTTAAAAGCATCGTCTGATATTTAATATTTTTAAGGTCAACACAATCTTCAGACATTATATATATATATATATAACGTGTTAAGTTTATATTATTTTATAATATCTTTGATTATTTTTGTTAATTTGATAGCAAAATTTCCCAAATCTTTCTTATAATAACGTAGAAATAAATATTCCATTCCTATTATTAAAATAGTGAATAAACTTCCAATTAATATGGTAAATGAATAAGGTATAATAGACATAGGTAGTGTGTGGTTTTGTATAAATTTATAACATTTTTCCATCATGTGAGATATTATTCTACCTGGTAATAAATATGTTGCTAATAACATAACAAACGCTATTGACCATCCTCGTGGTATACTTTTTGTTCGACTTGTTTCGCGAGCAACTAAAAATGTAATACCCAACAATGAAGCATAATTGATTAATGTTTGAGAAGTAAATCCATATAGTGTTACGGGTATATCGGGGTATAAAAATTTCCAAATTTCAAAAGGACCACCATGCCATGTTAATATATTAGCAATTAAATCTAAATTTGGCATATAAGCTTCAAGTATAATATGATGATGGTATTTGTATAAATAAAATGGAATGGATATTCCAAATATAATTATATAAATGGTAAATCCCAGAAAAAACTTTATATCACTATTAGCTGCCTGTTTATATTTTTTTACACCAAAATCTAAATCAAGTTGTTTTTTGGATTTATTATCTTGTTTCATTTTATATATATATATATACATGAATAAAAAAATAATTATACCAGTAAAAGAACAAAAGGCAAAAAAATATACCAATTTATACAATAAAAAATTCATATTTGATAAAACCAATCATATTTTTATAATCAATAAATTATTTTTAAATGAATCATTTGATGGCGACACTTGTGTTAAGAGAGAATTAAAAAAGAAATTATCTAGTTATAAACAGCAAGATGTTAAAAAGAAAAAATACAATGCCGTCGATTTTATTAAAGAAGATGAATTAATTGAAAAATTAGTAATATCAAGGTTGAAATGTTTTTATTGCAAACAACCCGTTCTGTTAATTTATGAATTTTCAAGAGAGAAAAGCCAATGGACTTTAGATAGAATTAACAATGATAAACAACACAGTAATATTAACTGTGTTGTCTCTTGTTTAAAATGCAATTTAGAACGAAGGTGTTTAAACGATAAGAAATTTTTATTTACAAAACAAATGAGATTAATTAAAAAAATATAAATATATACAAATTACAATGGAATCTGAAATTAAATACAAATATTGGAAATGGTCTAATTCAACAATTATAGCAGAAAAAACATTAAGGCAAGAAAAAAAACCGAAATCTCTCCCAATCGATAACAACATTCCACCAAAGGTTGATCAAAATAAAAGAGAAGTTTGCTGTGATCGTATATCACAGAGAGAAATGCATATACAAACAAACATAAATCCTTATATGAGAAAGCTTGATTATGTAAACGATCTGAAAAACCAAGATGAATTTTTAAGACCACTTGATAGTAATTTTTAATATTAGTATTTAAAGATCATTTGAAGAGTAAAATATATATAATGTCGAAATATTCAACGCAAAATAGTTTATTATTAGAAAATTTATTGGATTTTTATAGCAGATCTAATAATTTAGACCGTGTTCTACCAATTATAAATGGTAAATCAAAAATATCTTTACGATTAATAGACTGGTTTGCTACAAATTATTGCAAAAAACACTTTGTTGTGTATAATATTGAAGAAAATGGTGTGGCAAAACGATTTAAGGTTTATCAGGATTACAAACTTAAATTAAAGGCTTATTCAAAGCGAAGATTTGACCCTTTTTGTAGATGGGAGAGAATTACCATACCATATAAGAACGATACATGCATTGAAACCACCATTGGACAATTAAATTTTTTCAGATGGTATATCGAAAACAAAATTTTGGATTATATTGAAGATAATTTTGACCGAATAGAAAATGATATGAATAACAGAAACAGCATATCAAAAAAACGACAATTAAAGCACTCAAAAACCAATAATAAAACAAGAAAAAAAAGACAGGAACTCTCCGTTTCCGCAATTAAAAGTATTAGAAAAGAAAAAGTTGAAATTGTTGTTAAGTTTGGATAATTATAAAATATTAAAGAATAAATTTATAATTATTTATCTATTATGGATTATATATTTAATTTTTTTAGTACAACACCGTCAAATATTTCATACAAAATAAATTTTGAAGACGTCCAATCAGCTATAAAAAATAAAAACAATTGTATAATAAATACTTTGCCTATCGCTGAACAAGACTGTTTGATAAAAACAACAATAGATTATAAATTGGAAGAAAAGTTTATCAATGATAATCTTAATAACTTATCTTACAAAATCATTGTTTATGGGAAAAATAGCAATGATGAAAATATATATAAAAAATATACACAATTAATAAATTTGGGATTTACAAATGTATTTGTGTACACGGGTGGATTATTCGAATGGCTTACTCTACAGGAAATTTATGGAAACGAAGAATTTCCTTCAACAAGCAATGAACTAGGAAAAGACATTTTAAAATACAAAGCAAATTCGACATTTTCAAATATGGAACTGTTAACAAATAGTTAATATAGTTAACATGCTATATTCATTATATCACTTAAATTTAAATCAAAAGTTGCCGTTTGTGCTTTTACACTGTCTGTGTTATCAATAAATCCAACAATGTTTTTTATCCATTCTTCCAACACATTTGTATTATTTATTTCTTTGAAATCTATATTACCATCTAAGGTTAATACGTTGGTGTGCGAACTAATCCATTCATCGTGGTAATTACCACATCTGGTCAAATATTCAAGAGGAATACACTCGCCTTGGCGATTTCTTTTATTTACCCTTTCAAAACATTTATCGGGTGATGTGTTTACATAAATCAATCCCGATATTGGGAGGTCTTTTACAAATTCATTAAACCACTTATTATAAATTTGGTAATCGATCTCGCATATATTTTTTTCATCATATAGCATTTTTGCGAAAACATTTTTGTCTGTATAAACAGATCTTTCGCTGATAATAATGCTGTGTGGGTTTTCCTTGATTGTTTTTTTCAAAATAGCTATTCTTGAAATATAAGCCATCATTTGGAAAGAAAACGCCCATTTACTAGGATTAGCATAGAATTCTTCTAAAATTCCCACACCGCTTTCGTTTTTGATCTTACCCCATTCGTCAACTGGCTCGGGAAGATACACGAATTTAAAATGGTTGAGCTCTATTTGTGGTGTATGAGTTTTCAATATTTTAACAAGGGTCGACTTGCCCGACCCAATATTACCTTCGATTGAAAATATAAAATGCATGATTTAATATCTAAATATATATTTATCTATTTAGATATTCAATTTATTTTATCTAATTATATTAATGCAAAAAATACCGACTGAACTGTTTACACATATTTTTAGTTATTTAAAAATTAATGAATTGAAACCCTTCGATGTATTAAGCGATAAACTAATTAGAACTAATGTAGTTTGGGAACCCCGAACAAAAAAAACGTTTGATATTGTAAAAAGTATAAATCATTATCAAGAGTATAAATGGTTATTAAAGTTAAGAAAACATCAAATGGCTTATAAAAGACAGTGGACGCTTGGTTGTGTTGGTAGAATTACCCCATTAAAGAAACCAAATTGGGAAAAGGCCATTATAGTTTAATTTTCTATAACGAACACGCTGGGTCTTGAACGCATAATTGGTTTAATATATCCATTCCTTGATTAATTCTAGGTATCATGTGTCCCAATATACGGGTAGTATTTCGAGCCTCGGGAATGAGTTGACGAATTTCAGGAATTATAATACTGAAATCGTGTAAAGAGGTGCTCGCGTCATTGATAAGTATTCCGGCATCTTTTACAACTGGTCCCAACTGTATTGCTATAATAAGCATAATTATAAAGTTAAAAAAAGAAAAACAAGAGTTGCAATATATTGCCTTAAGATGCTTGTCGGATATTTCATTTCTTTCCATTCTGTTAAAATTGGTTGTGATTGAATCAAATGAAGACATGTATATATAGATTTTCTTATTTTCTTTAAATAATAATAAAAAGTTGAAATAAATGATAAATCCCATATAATATCTATACTACAACAATGGATTTACGACAGAAACGATTAACAGTGGAAGATGGCCGACCAAATTCGTATTAAAAATTCCGAAAAGTAAATAATTTGAATGATTATTTATAACATAAATCGTTTAACTAATAAATTTTGTATTTTTAAACTTTGCAGCCACGACAGAAAATCCAGAAGAATTTGCTGCTACTATTTGATCTGACTGAGAGAGTATATAAAAATCAGTGACCGCATCTAATGATTGTTTGTTAGTTGTATTAAATAATGCAGTATGTCCAATATCGGAAGTTGTCAAAATAATTTTATTATATTTTCCCTTAATTTTTGATTTGTATGTATTATTATCACAAAAAAATAGAATATTTTTTTTATAATTATCTTCTATAAATTTAAATAATTTTTCTTCTGAGAATCCTCTATCATCTGTTTTACAGATAATATATTTTTTATCGGTTTCTAGATATTTATCACCTAATCGTAAATGAATAGAAATATAATTATTAGTAATAGGAAATTTTAAAATAGTATTAACATTATCCTTTACTTTTTTTGTAAATTCAAATATTTCTCCCCCCTCAATTTCCAAATTGTGTGGGTAATTTATTAAAACACGATTAAAATATTCACAAGACTTTTTAATAACATAATTATTTAAGTTTGATATTTGTGAATGTTCAATATACATAAACTTATATTTTAATTCAATTAATTGTTCTATATAAAGATTATTTTTTACAATATATGCTTGTATATTATTTTTCATACAATATGTAAGTATTATCGTAAAATATTTTATATAATCACCAATTCCTCCTTCACCAAGCTTAAAATCGTAAATCCAACAATCTTTAAAACTATGAAAATTTTGAATATATGTTTCCATATTACTCATTTACTTATAAAAAACGAAATATTTTTATATTTATTAAATAACAATAAATTATAATTGTTATTTAATAAATATAAAAAATTGAAATAAATGATAAATATCATATAATATCTATACTACAACAATGGATTTACGACAGAAACGATTAACAGCCGAAGAATGGGATGCTTTGGAAGTTCCGGTTTCGAAAGATGAATTAAGGATTTTGAAATTGATCCACAATGGTTATGATAATGTTAATATTGCAGACAATGATACCATGAGTTTGATTAACTTTATTAAAATCAATACCGATAAAATAGATAGTTATCATCAATTCTTTTACGAGAAATATTTTGCACCAACTACTAAAAAATTGTTTAAAAAAAATAATTTCGTTGATACAAGAAAAAAAGGAAAACTTAAAAAAATCACAATAAAAAAGGCCGACCAAATTCGTATTAAAAATTCCGATAAGAAAATAAATAATATCAAAAATATCATATTTGAATTTATCTTGTTAGATATTCTGAGTAAATATTTTGATAAGGGAGAAGATCAAAGTTTTCACTATTATACACTAGCGAGGTTATTAAATTACGGTGTTAGAAATGTTAATACATTATTAATTAGTGATATAAAAGAAGTATTGAAACAATTCAAGGGAAAAACCAAGAAAAAAGAACTAATTAAAAAAGCAGATGAATATATTGAAAAAAATAAACCACTCCGCCTTTATAGAGATATTAAGCTGTATGGACATCAAAAAGAATTATTCACAATTTGTAAATCTAAAAACCCCAAATGTATTTTGTATCAAGCACCCACTGGTACAGGAAAAACTATTAGCCCCGTTGGGTTGGTAAAGGGAAATCGTTTAATTTTCGTTTGTGCCGCCAAGCACGTTGGATTACAATTAGCAAAATCATGCATTACACTTGGTGTTAAGATAGCCGTTGCCTTTGGTTGTGAAGACCCAGGTGGGATTAGATTACATTATTTCGCAGCGAAAGATTACACTAAAAATAGACGCACTGGTGGAATTTTTAGGGTAGATAATGCCGTTGGTGATAATGTGGAAATTATGATTTGTGATATAATGTCTTACATCCCAGCTATGCATTATATGATGGCTTTTAATAAAACAGAAGATTTAATATTATATTGGGATGAACCAACCATTACATTGGATTACGATACACATGAATATCATGAACTTTTACAAAAAAATTGGCGCGAAAATTTAATTCCAAATATAGTATTGTCTTCTGCTACATTGCCCCAACAAGAGGATATTGGACCGTGTTTACAAAGTTTTGTATCTAAATTTTCAAGCACCGATATATTCAGTATCGTAAGTCATGACTGCACTAGAACAATCCCCATTTTGGATACCAATTGCATGATAGTATTGCCTCATTTGATATTTGAGGACTATAAAACATTAAAAAAATCTTTGAAACATATAAAAAAATATAAAACATTGCTTAGACATTTCGATATCAATGAAATATCCAGATTTATAATTTATGTTAATAAAAAATGCGAATTAAAAGATAACATTAAAATTAATAATTATTTTGACGATATCGGCGACATTACCTCATTATCTCTGAAAGAATATTACTTAAAACTTTTATCAAGTTTAAAAGACCAATATGAAAAAGTTTATGTATATTTCAAAGAACACCGAAAAAAATTACATAAATCTAATATTAAAATTACAACTGGAGACGCACACACTTTAACGGATGGTCCCACTATTTATCTAGCTGATAATATAGAAAAAATCGGACAATATTGTTTGAAAATAGCGAATATACCTGAAAATACATTGGATAATCTCATGAAAAAAATTAATGAAAATGAAAAAATTAGAACCAAGATTGAAAGCATGGAAAGAGAAATGATAAAAAACCAAGATGCTAGCAAAGATGAAGGCAATGATAAAAAAAAAGAGCGCGAGATAAACAAGGGTGGCGACAGTGATAAAAAAGAAGCGCGCTTACAAAGGAAAATCGACGGATTGCGGCATCAGATTAAAACCATACAGCTGCCGAGTAAATTTATCCCCAATACACACGAGCATCTTCGCAATCATGGTAAAGAAAATATCAAAAATACTTTTAAAGCAAATATTGAAGATAAAATTGTAGAAAAAATCATGCTATTGGAAATACAACCTATTTGGAAAATTTTATTGATGATGGGTATTGGTGTTTTCGCCCAGCATAAATGCGTTGATTATGTATCTATTATGAAAGAACTGGCACATAAACAAAAGTTGTATTTGATTATCGCATCAACAGATTATATTTATGGAACCAACTATCAGTTTTGTCATGGATATATTGGAAAAGATCTTGGTAATTTAACCCAAGAAAAACTGATCCAAGCAGTTGGGCGCGTTGGGAGGAAAAACGTAATGGCTAATTATAGTTTGCGTTTGCGAAATGATGATTTGATAATGAGATTGTTTATGAAATCTGAAAATAATACAGAAGTAATAAATATGAATAGATTGTTTGGTTTAAATTAATTATGAGTTGAATAATACTAAAAAAAAAATATTTTATATCTTTAATTTTTTCTTTCTTGTTTTAGTTTTTCTTTTCTTTTTCCGTTTTGATTTTTTTTTTATGTTTAATTTTCTGCCTGTTTTGTAGCCTTGATTTGTTGAATACTGACATATAGCAATAGATGGTCCTATTTTTCGCGTTTGTTTTAATTTTTGTACACATCTTCTAACTCTTGTAGTGTTTTTGTATTTTTTGGATTTTTTGTATTTTTTTACAGGCATATACAATATTTATATATTTTATTTCAATGTGTTGCTAAAATAGAACATACGAAACGTTTTCGTTCGTCTTTATCGCCACAACTATATAGATATTCTTTCAGTTTGTTATTACATAAAGTTGAACCCTTTGAAAAATTTGCGGCACCTTTGTATTTTTGTTGACAAAATAACCAGTTATTTTTCATTTTTTCACAATCATGTTTTTGCGTGCGTGATTTTTTAGGATTTACACTCATTTTATAATGTATTTAAAATAATTTATTATTTTAATAAAACATTCAATTTATTAATTATTCCCACTCAAATGACGTAACACCTGCAGCGCCGCCACCAAAAGCTAGATAACATTCTGAACCATCCGCATTGGGATGATTTTCATCTTGGTAATTTGGATATCCATAGTAAAAGTAATCATTGAAATATTCTCGGAAATGTTTTTCGTGTTTCGGATCTAATCTACATTCACCTTTATAAAATCCCTGTTGACGAATACCTCCGTCATAACGATAAATATAATATTTTGCTGGATCATAAAAGTTATCTTCTACATATTTTCGCCATTCATTTAGATCACATTCTACCCATTCTAATTTTTCTTCTTTCAATAAATCGATTTGAAGACTTTTTCTCTCTGTTTTCAATATTTTCTCTTTTTTTTTACATTCTTTTAATTCTTTTTTTAATTCTGTTATCATTTCTAATTCTTCTTCTATTTCTTCTATGCGATTTCTGTTTTTTCTTTCATCATCAAATGCGTCTTGTACTGTTCTTGTAGACATTTTTATTTATATTAAATAAAGTAAAATAAAAATAAAAAAATTTCAATTTTTTTATTTTTACAACATAATAAATATATTAATCTTTATAAATAAAACTGATAATGGGTATTTCATTTAATCTTTGTTGTTCCCATGTTTCACTAAACGCCCCATCAATTATTCTTCGATAATACGTATACACTTTATAACTAATATCATCACTGGATTCTATATTTATTCCCAATGTACTCATACCTCCGTCAATTACAGTGTTTGCGTTTGTTAATGATTTATTCTCCCATATTAAAACAATATTTTGACTTTGATCTGTTATATCTAGTTTAAATTCATCAAAATAAATGTAAAAATCTTGCGGAGTTGTGTCAATTTTTACAGCACCATCATTAATATTATCTAAAACAAGAGAAAAAGAACAATCACGAAGCAACGTACCGTGTTCTTTTGGGATGATGTGTGAGTCGGCACCGGCACCGTCAATTTCATAATAGGAGTCGGTAGTATATCTTATAGTTAATTTCTGATTATCTAATGTGTATTTTTCACCATTACCTCCATTACTATTAGTACCACTAAGAGAATTTTTAAATATATATTTAATGCCGATAATAGTTTTACCATTTAATCCCAGAGGTTTCAATTCTGAATTTAATATAATTTGTTCAGAAAACGGGATTTGAGAAAATGTAATTTTTGATGAAAAATCTAATGGAATATCTTCTCGATAACCTTCCACACCATTAGAGTTTTTATCCTTATATACTACTGTTGTAGTATTAGTTGTAGTGACTAAGCTTATTTTTGGAACAGGACTCCTATTAACCTCAACCGAGGTGTTGGTTGAGTAAAGATTACCAAATTTATGACCGAATATACCTGGATTATTATCTATAACCCCATTATTAACTCTATTTGCGACACCCCATTTGATATAATTTAAACTGTCTGCTGGAAGAGTTGGTCCTTTTGTATTAATATTAACACTTAATGAAGACAGTCCGTCGTAGGCATACGGAATTTCCAAATCAAAATAAACATACTTTTTATAATATCCTCTTGTTTCAGGATCAGACAATCCCGTAGGCTGTTGAACCAGCAATCCGTCCAAAACATCAGCTTGTGTAAAAGATAAAATTCCATTATTTAACACTTGTGTATGATTTTTTATACCGTCCATATATGCTTTTTCAGTTGTTGAAGGAATGGGTTTGTTATAATCATCTATTACACCGGTTACTAATATATTCAAACCATTGAACAGAGTAGGATATTTATCGGCTGTAGTATGCATGAAAATCCACATATCTACGCCTTCCACCTTCCATTCCTTCGATGAAGGCCAATCACCAACAAAATTAATGCTCTGCTGTATTTCTTTTGGTATATAAAGTTCAAATCCAACTTTTGTTATAAGAGATTCCCCTAGGTCCGACATACAACTTCTTGGAATAAATAAATTACCTCGTGAGTGTTTACTGTTGTAATTCCACATACCTTCCTGTTGTGGTGAGGCGGCACTCTCGTCACAACCAATATTTGTTGTAGTGGTTGGCGGTTCTGTTGGCGGCCTTGGCGGTCGAGGACCTGGCGACATTCCTCCACAAGGTTTTCCGGGTTGAGCAAAATCCCAACTAACAAAATGATTATAAGTAGTATTTAATGATAAAGTATCTGTTTGTGTAAATCCGAAATCTGGTCTATTTGATATATTATTAGAAAGATTATTTTGCCAATTAAACCAATCCATTGGCGGGGGCACCGTTTGTATATCAAAAATATTTTTTGGACCGCCATTAAAAACATAATTCAATTGACTACTACTGAGTTCAGAATTCCAAATATAAAAATCAGAATAATAACCAGGCATAGATGGACTTTCACCTGCTGGAGCCCCTAACACTAGTTTGTATAAAGATTGTCCAAAATTTTTATCAGTAGCGGACCCACTAGTAGAATATAATATTGAGCTATATGGGTTACTGCTGTCGGGTTTACCAGCGGTTGTGTTATTCTCACTTTGATCGTCTAATGAAGCATCATCGCATTTTCCAACATATAATTTAAAATCATCCATCTCTGGCACAAGCTTACTATTATCAAATGTCGCTGCATAAAAAAACCATGTGTCGTATGTGAAATCAATTGGTATTCTTTTTGTCCACCCCCCATCCAACATAGTTCCATTTCCCTTGCCATAAACTAAAACTAAATAATATATTATGGGGTCGGAGTTGGTGGGCACGATTCTATCTAGATATATTGCGATTCTGTTCGTCGTAGCCGCAGGCCCTGTGGTAAGCAGACCAAAATATGCTATATAACCCCCATTAAAACCGGTACCTGATGTTGTATCAAGAACCGAAAACCATCCAGCAATAGTCCAAGGAGAAGAAATGGTTTCAACGGATGATTGATTATTATAAAAAGGATATATATTTGTATCATCAAAGGGATAATTTGTTAAGTCTATTTCAACAGTTTGGGAGTCATCAATATTTACCAGACTGGTTATTGAACCATTTCCACCCGATCCAATATTTGTTACTCCTAATAATAATCCGTAATTATTTTGCCAAAAAAAAAAATCACTTTGAAAACACAACGTCATCATAATATCTGTTACATTATACTGCGTGTCTGCACTGGATATTCCAGCAAATACGACACTGTGCGCAGGCATTTGTATTGATGAATCTATCTTATCTGAAAGGTCTTTCATAGCATAGAAACGACTATCACATATAGGGTGTATAAGATTAAAAGATGTATCACTATTTTTCAATAAACTATTAAAACTTGGATCATTCCAAACAAAACTACCATCAAGACATTTTTCAGTATAGCCAATATAGTAATTTGCTGAAACATCTGCGACATTTGCTGAAACATCTTTTCCGAAATAAATACACGCACCTGCTAATTGTGACGTTTTGCATATGGGATAACCTGCACTAATAATTGTAAATCCAACTCCGTTAGGTGTGAAAGGAATTGGGAGTGTTTGTGCGGATATTAGATTGATTTGACCTGGTTTACCCATTATAATACAATTTGTGTCTTTTCTGCTCATTTGTGGTCCAGTGATTCCTGTTGGTCCTATAGGTCCACCAGATGGCCCAGCGGGTCCTTGAGGTCCAGTATAACCAGTATAACCAGTATAACCTGTATAACCAGTGTATCCTGTGTAGCCAGTAACTCCTGTTGGACCAGTATAACCAGTATAACCAGTGTATCCAGTATAACCAGTAGATCCTGTTGGTCCAGTACAACCAGTGTATCCAGTGTATCCAGTGTATCCAGTGTATCCAGTATAACCAGTAGCTCCATCAACCCCTGATTGTCCTGATACAACATACCCAATATAATATGATGTTGGAGGGGTTGTTGGTCCCGGCCAATTACTGGTGTAGTCAATACCTGAAATATAAGATACCGTAGCCCAACAAGTACCGCTGTTCGGTGGTACTGGTCCAGCAGTGAACACAGTCATCAATTGAAAATAACCTACCTTTTCAGGATTGTTTACTTCTCTAACAGTAATGATATCGTTTGGAGCGGCTTGGGCAAACCAAGAGGTCATTATAACTGAGTTTAAATCTACACAATTTACCAAGATTGTGTTGGTGGTGCTAAAGTTGAACAATCCAATGGTAGGTGTGTCATCACTTGTATTAGCATTCCATATGGAAGAATTTCCATCAAACCCTCTCATTCCAGTATAACCAGTATAACCAGTATAACCCACTGGGCCTACTGGGCCTACTGGGCCTACTTGACCTCGTGGCCCCCGTGGGCCTACTGATCCTTGTGGACCTGATTGACCTTGGAGACCTTGTGGTCCTCTTGTTCCTTGAAGACCAGGAGTGCAACAATGTTGTGATGAATATTTTTTTCTAGATAAATAAGAATTATAATTTGGAGCGGCCATTCTATTATAAGTAAAGAATTTTTTTAGATTTTCACAACTAAATTAATCAATAAGTAGTTATTGTGGTTATATCTTAATATTCTCTTGATTTGTCCATCGGAAAATTAATTTCGCACATGCTGATTATTCCAGAACCATCGGTAAGTTTCTATCTCTACACCATGATTCTATTAAAGCCATTTTTTCAGGACCAACATGTCCCTCTCCAGGAAAAGCATGTCTATCTTTTTTATGACCGCATGCTTCTTTTGAATCATTAAAATGAACCAATACGAGAGATTGGGGATAAGCTTTTTCCCAATTATCTAAAAACAAATACGGGTCGTGTCCAGCTGCGAACACATGACATGTATCAATGCATATTTTTAATTTCTCTCTTTGTTTATTATTAAATCGACCATAAAACTTCTTAAAACTTTCAAATTCCCATAATGTTTCGCTGCCTTGACCGGATGATGTTTCCAAGAGCAATGGACAAGTTGGTGAAGTATGGACTAAAATGGATAAAATATTTTCATACATATTGTCCAATGCTTTGTCTAAATTCATTTTCAAAGATTTCCCACAATGAATAACAACTCCTTTAAACCCCATTAGTAAACCGGCCTGCATTTCCCATTTAATGCACTGAAATGCCTTTTCATTGAATTCTTCGGGAGATCTGCAAAGATTAATTAAATAAATAGAGTGAATATATACGGATAGTTTTTGAAATTCAACTAATTTTTTGGTATCCTCAACATCTTTTTTTTGTAGTTTTGGTCTTCTCCAGAATTTTGGTGAACCTGTGAATAATTGTACTGGTCTATTGGTATTCTCGGAAACATCGAAAAATGTTGTAAGAGTTGTGTAAAATGCCTTGGATTTTGAAATATGTGTTCCAACTTCCATTGTATTAGTAAATATATTGATTAAATACTTAATAAATATATTCAATTTATTTTTTCAAAGTATAAGAATTGGGGGAGGTAAATATATAATGGGAACTCTTTTTTCAAGAAATAAGATGAATAGTACAAAAAAACATAAAAAACGGAACTTTACTAATGTTACTAAACCACATATTAAACGGTTCAAATTAAATAAAAGCATAGTATCTGTTAAATTTGCGCCTTATGATAGCCAATCATATAATAAAAAGATACATTATTCTTATACTTATAAAGGCGTGCCTGGTGGATTTCATTTATAATTAAAAACGTCTTCTGCCGCCTCTTCTACCACCTTTTCTTCTTCGCCAACCACGTCCTCCAGGAAACGGTCCTCTCCAAAGTGGGCCTTGTCCCCAAGGAATAGAAGGAGATACGTATACCACGCTGTTGTTTTTTTGTGTTTGTTGAGTAACTTGAACGAGTAAATAGACTGTGATTACAAGTAAACAAATTAGAATAATCTGTATGTATTTCATTATATTAAATATCAAGATAATAATTTATTAGAGTAAATTATTATATAAAAATCACAATTACAGTGAAAAAAGGTCGCTTAATTGGAGTAAGCAAGACCACCCATACCACTCATGACGCGAAGGACATTGTAGTTGGTAGCGTAGACACGGACCTTGGCCGTGTTGTCTCCACCAATGGCGTTGGTAGAAAGGACAAGCTGCAAGGTGGCGTTATCAATACGGGACATATTGCAAGTTCCAGAAGGCTGGTGCTCCTCAGGGCGGAGAGCAAACGAGTAAACGTTAATACCAGTGTCTGGGTTACGTGTGTGGTGCTGGTAAGGCTGGACGAGGTCGAAGTAAGTTCCTTCACGCTCAGAGAAACGATCCTGGCCGTTAAGCTGGAGTTTGGCCGTGACGACTGGGTTTTGTCCCCAACAGTGGAGGGCAAGAGCAGTTTCGGCAAGGACAAAGGCGCCGGCATCAGAGACGCCGGAGTCTCCATGATCCGAGACGGGGAAAGGAGCAGACATGCCTGGGGCACTGCAAGTAGCACCTCCAAACTGATAATTACCCCACTGGGAACCTGCAATAAGGCTATCGGCACCTGGGTCTTGGAACATACCAGTAGTAGCGTTGATAAATCCCTCGCCGTCGCCATCTTTGCCGGCAACCTGTTCGTATCCAGAGAAGGCGGCAATAGATGGAACAAGGGCATCGAGAGCATCAGTGTAATTGAAAGGCTGTGCTCCAAGGGCGACGTTCAAGTTGGTCATCTTGAGGAATGACGAGCAGTAGTCGACATTGGCGTCAGGCTGGACGACCCAAACAAGCTCTTTACAAGGGTGGTTGAAATTCAACTTGATCTTGTTGGAAGAAGAACCGACGGATTCATCACCAGTGAACTGAAGCTGTTCAATGAGGTATTCGTGGGGGTTCTGGGCCATGCGTCTGCGCTCATCGGTATCAAGGAACACGTAATCGACGTAAAGCGAAGCGGCGACAAGAGACTTCTGGTATGAAACAGTGTCTTTGACGGAACTACCATTTTGAATCGTGGTTTCATTAGCCGATGCCGCGGAATCACCTTCAGTAAGGTTAGAGACAGCGAAAAGGCACTCATCCGAAGGACGGAGCTCAATGTTGATACGGACTTCGTGGTATTGAAGGGCAATCAAGGGAAGGGCAAGTCCAGGGTTGCGGCAGAACCAGAACTGGAGAGGAATGTAAAGGGTTGTTTCAGGAAGTGCGTTACGAGGGGCACAGACGGCGGCTGGGACAGTGGCGGCAGCGCAAGCAGAGTCGACGTCTGCGAATTTAGGGTCTGTAAGGTAAGTAAGCTGGGTGGTGTGTCCAACCATCTTGTTGTAACCACGCTCCTGCTCTGCGGTGAGAGTAAGCTGGTTCCAGATGTGCATCCAGTCACCATACTGTCGGTCGATGCGTTGACCTCCGATCTCAACCTCAACCATAGAGATGAGCTGCTCACCGGGGTAGTCCAACCAGCGTGCGTAAGTTTTGTCGCAGGCACCGGTAGTTCCACAGCAACCATCTTGACCAATCTCGGGGAGAGTGACCTGAAGGTAGGTGCGGTAGGCAAGATCACCATTTCTGGAGATCGTGCACTGGACACGGCGACCGAAATCGGCTTGTCCATTGAAAGTCTGTTCGATAGACTCCATTGCGAAGTTGGTGTGGCGACGGTAAGTCACTTTCCAAAAAGTAATTTGTGGATTACCTGTAAGGTAAACATCTTGAGCGCCATAAGCTACGAGTTGCATTAATCCTCCTCCCATTTTATAATATTGCTAAAGAAAAAAAAATTTTCAAAAAACATTTAATTAATTAATTAAATGTTTTCCCTACTATTCGTTATTTAATATATTATTTATATCAATATTCTCCTTCATGAAGCGCTTTAAATAATCATCTAAATATACTTCTTTTTTACCCTCGTGGTTTTTTTTGAAAATATACAAGTCTTTATGTTTTTTCACATTCCATCCATTTTCTAAAGCATTGTATAAAAAGGCCATTTTATGTAATACAATCGGATCAATATTTAAATTTTCCGGTGAAGAAATCTGAATATCCATTAAATTTTGGAGAGAAAAATGAATTTGTTTTTTAACTTGTTTATATGTTTTTATTAATTTTTAATTAAGCAAAATTATATTATAATATATAATGCCCAATTTCAAACCTAAAGCTAATAAAAAGTTAGCTAGAAAAAGCAAATCATCTGTTACATTGGATAGCAAACACAACGAGAAAATGGCGTTATTTGACAAACAAGAAAACGAAATTATTCCTAATTTGCAAAAAAAGAAATCTGAAATAATTAAAAATATTAAAACTGAAACAAATCTTATAAAACTATTAGAGTTAAAAGATAGTCTAAGAGATATAAAATCAAAAATAAATAAAATTAGAAAAGAGAAAAATGAATATTTATTAACAAATTCAAAACACATTTTTGATTATTTTGAAAAAAAGAAAAACACATCTGAGGGAAACAACAAAACAAAAATATTACATGAATTCTTTAAAAAAAATAAAACGGAAAATACAGAAAATACGGATATCTCTAAATTTACAATAAGTAATTATCTATCAAATTTGGATGTAAAATTTTTAAACATGGATAATTATACATTAAAATATGATAAATGCGATTGTGGGGGTGAATTTATACCAATTGAGAGTGAGGGTGTATGCGTGTGTAAAAAATGTTGCATTCAGAAGAAATTTCTAATTGAAAACGAAAAACAATCATATAAGGAACCACCTAAAGAGGTTTGTTTTTATGCGTATAAAAGAATCAATCATTTCAGAGAAATTTTGGCTCAATTTCAGGCGAAAGAAACAACCCAGATTCCCGAAGATGTTTTGATAAATATTAAAAATCAAATTAAAAAGGAGAGAATAACGTTAAAAAGCATGACTAATACTAAAGCTAAGGATATTTTAAAGAAATTAGGATATAATAAATATTACGAACATATTCCATTTATTAAAGATAAACTCGGGATTAAACCACCTGTAATGAGTCCAGAATTGGAAGATACGTTGTGTAATTTATTTATGGATATACAAAAACCTTATTCTAAACATTGTCCCGATGACCGTGTAAATTTTTTAAACTATTATTATGTTTTATATAAAATGTGTGAATTATTAGGAGAAGAGGAGTTTCTCTCTTGTTTCCCAATGTTGAAAGATCCTGTAAAAAGAATAGAACAAGATGAAATTTGGAAAAAAATTTGTAAAGAATTAGAATGGGAATTTATACCGACTATTTAATAATATAATTAAAAAAATTAGTTATATTATCTTGTAATTTATTTACATTTGGGGGAAACCAACAAGGTTGGCGCCAATACCAAATCCAGCACCAGACCGGGCGGATACAGCCATTGAAGGAACATATGCATCAAGAATACAGAATGTGGCGGCGGCCGTTAATGCGATAAGACCGACTTCATCAATGTTAAGGGACCGCTTTGGGATAGCATAAGCAGCAATAGCAACCATAAGGCCTTCGACCACGTATTTAACGACGCGTCTGATAAGTTCACCGAGATCTAAAATTTGACTTAATTCACCGAACATTTTATATAATTCATAAAGAAAAAAAAATAATATATATATTATTTTAAAAACTTAAAAATGATAGACATAATTATTTATATAATGTCTAAAATAAACGGTTTTGAAAGAAAGAAAATGTTAAATGGGGATGATAATCCTAAATATATTGATCTTTTGGATGAAGATAAGGCAATTGCTGGTCAAAAATTTGCGTGTGTTTCATTTGTTACACCAGATGATTTATTAAAACAAAAAGATTTGTTTTTTTTCCAACACTTCCTAAAACATTGGGATTTTACTAAATCTGTCCAAAAGTTTACACAATTTTTGAACTTTCTTTCATTTAAATACAATTTGAATTTTGATAAAATCATGGAGGATTTTCAGGAATATACTAAATCAGAAAAAGATGAAGTAACTTATTCTACAATAAGAGATGACTACAAAAACTTTTTAGATGCTAAAGAAGATGACCTTGAGAAGGAATTCAATTCCGAAGTCGATTTTCAGACTAACACAAGAGGCGTTAAAATCAGAGGTTGTTTCCCTACACAACAAGAGGCAGAACTTAGAGCAAAACTTTTGAGGGAAGTAGACCCAAATCATGATATTGGAATTTGTCCAGTAGGTGTCTGGGTTCCTGTAAATCCCGAAGCCTACAGAACGGGTCGCGTTGAATATTTAGAAGAAGAGTTAAATCAGTTGATGCAAGAAAAGAAAACAAATGAGACGAAGGCCAAGCATGAATTTGAGAAAAGAGTAAAAGAAGCAAAGACAAACGCCATTAAGGAAAATAAGAAAAAGGCAAAAGCATCTGGAAATAAACTCACGCAAAATGTGGATATGGATGGTAATTTAGTAGGCGTGGGAACAACGTCTATTGAAGAAACAGTGAATGATACAGCATCTAGTGCGGATATCAGAAAAGAGCTGTTTGAGGGTGAAAATGTTAGAACACGTACTACTGAAAAAATTAAAAAAGCAGCAACCGCGAAATTAGAGAGAGAGAATATGAAGGTAAAAATTTCCGAAAAAAAATAGATAATCTTTAGAAATACATATAAAATTAAAAAAATTTTTTTATATGTGCTAATATTATAATGGGTATTGTTGAAACGTTAATGGAAAAATTGAACGGTAATACTAAGGTAGCGTCTCCTACAGATCAAAAAGGTGGTCGCCGCAGACGCAGACGCACTCGCACTCGCACGCACAAACGCAAACGTAGTCACAAACGTAAACGCACTCGTTCTAAAGGCGGTGCCAAGAAACGTACTCGCCGCCGCAACCGCACTCACCGTCGTCGTCGCAGTCGCACTCACAGTCATTAAGCAATAATATAATTTATGTATTCTATTAATATAAATTATATCTACCATCTATTTTTTTTTACGTTAATACGCGGTCCCTTTCGCGAAGCTTTTGGATCATAGCTTTCTTCTTCTTCATCGGAGCCAATATCTTTTGATAAATCCCAGAATTCCTGAGACCCCAATTTAAAATCGGAATGGGCTTCGGCTTTGTACCAGAAAATCTGGTCTTCCAGTTTATTAGATTTGGCATTATTGGAGACAACCAAGCACTCGTAATTTTCAGTACATTGATCCATCACTTGACAAAATGATTCAAAGGTTGGGAACATACCAGCGAAATTTTCATAAATACGTTTTCTATTGTTTAGATAAGGTTCTCTTAATATAAAAGTATAATCAATGTTTGTGCGTAAATTTGGAGGCACTCCAAGTGGATATTGCATTGTAATAACAAGCATAATTTTCCAATGCCGACCATTCATAAATAATAAACGCATTAACTTTTCTCTAGCCCATGAATTATCGTATAAACAATCATCTAATATAACAAATGTGCGAGCATCAATGCTAGATCTTCCGTATGCCTCTATCTCTTTCTTAATTTCCTTAATAACGATTTTTTGTCTTTTTAGAATTTTTTCAATAATAACGGTATTATATTCATCGTGAATGAATAATTTTGGAACCAATTTACCATAAAAACCATTTCCCGCTTCTGTTCCAGAAATAACAGTTCCAATGGGAATATCTTGATGATAATACAATAAATCTCTAACTAAAAAACTTTTCCCCGTGTCTCTCCTTCCGATTAACACAATAACTGGACCAGAAGCTTTTGTAGCATCAAACGTAATATTTTTCATGTCAAATTTTTTTAATTCTAAATTCATAATAAAAAATATGAATATTATAAATAAATGCTATATACGCATTATCAACTAAAGTAATTCAACAATTATTAGTTTAAATGTATATAAATAAATATCATTAAAAACTAATGTTAGAAATAGGCTATAAAAAATTAAATAACACTGACTTGTTTAAAACTTTAGAAACTAATGACATTAATAGTCCTCAAAATTACATTCCATTGTATAAAAATTTTTTTAATTTATCAATTCAGAATTACAACAAAATAAATCTAAATCAAGAATTTCATATTGAAACAGTCGACGCTGAAATACAAAAAAACAAGTATATGTGCAAACTTAATAACGGAAACAGGGCGATCAAAAAACTTTCATTTTTTAAATTTTCTCCATTATTAGACCCAGTGAAGTTTATGTGTGGAAAATATCAAAAAATGAAGTTGGAAAATTTTAAATCGCTTCCTAAACTTGAAAACAATGATTGCAACAAAAAACTTTTAAACATTAACAATACTGCTTATGTAGACTCGTTCTTTTCGTATCTTTCGAGCAAAGTATTGTATAAACACAAGGTTTTACATTGTATAGATTTTTATGGTTCGTTTTTGGCTATAAAAGGGAACTTTTCAATAAATATTTTTGATGATTTGGAGTATTTAACCGAAAGTTCTTATTTCGCTGAAAACTGTAACAAATTATTTAAATTGGAAAACATTGATGATTTAATATGCAGTAACTCAACTAGAAATAATTTGAAAAAAATAAATATATCAAATAATAATAATATTATTTTAAATTTGGATGAAATTAGCTGTTTAGATTTTGACGATGTGTTTGACCAATGCATAAAAACATCAAATATTAGTGATATTTCTACAAATTGTATTTATGAATATAAACATAATCCTGAAAATGCTAAAAAATTATCGGTAAAATCAAGTAAATCGTCCGAATGTTCTTCAAATTCTTCGCATACATCTCATGAAAATTCCGAGAGTGGAAGCGAGAGAGGTAGCGAGAGTGGAAGCGAACTTTCTTACGACGAAGAAGACGATGAAAACGTGGAGGCCATAATATATGATTTCCCAGTTCAGATAATCGCATTGGAAGATTTGGATAACACTTTGGATTCTTGTTTAAATAAAGATATGGAATTGAATGATCGCGAATGGAGTTCCTGTTTATTTCAAATAATAATAACATTGATTATTTACCAAGATATGTTTGATTTTACACACAATGATTTACACACTAATAATATAATGTTTAAAAAAACAGACAAACAGTATTTGTATTATAAATACGACAATACCCATTATAAAGTTCCAACATACGGTAAAATATGGAAGCTGATAGATTTTGGAAGATCCATATATAAATTTAAAGGGAAACGCATGTGCAGTGATAGTTTCCATAAAAACGGCGATGCTGCAACGCAATACAATTGTGAACCATTTTTAGATCAAAATAAACCACGATTGGAGCCAAATAAAAGTTTTGATTTATGTAGATTGGCATGTTCTTTGTTTGATTATTTTATTGACGATTTAAAAGAACAAAAAAAAACAATGGATCCGGTAGCAAAATTAGTTGTTAAATGGTGTACTGATGATAAAAATAGAAATATTTTGTATAAAACAAACGGTGATGAAAGATATCCAGATTTCAAATTATATAAAATGATTGCTAGAACGGTTCATAACCACATTCCGCATACTGAAATTAAAAACGTATTATTTAACAAGTTTATAACTTCTAAGAAAAAGATTAATAAAAAAACAAACATATTGAATGTTGACAAACTACCTTCATATATCAATACTCCAGTCAAAAATCAGGAGAGTCAGTAAAAACTGCTATAGGTCCACTAATGGACTGTAATGGTTCCATTTGCTGAATAACAAAATAACCAATTATTACACTGAAATATACTAAAATACCATCCCTCAACATAAATTTTAAGGGTTTACTCTCTTTTAAAATTAATCGCATCTCTAAAAATTTAAACAAAATATATACGATTGAAATCACTAACGCTGAAATAAATATAGAATTCACCATTTATATTTATTTGAATAATTATATCAAAATTTTACCGAGTTAATTTAATGTTTCAATGTTCAATAAATTAATATTTGAATTTTTTTTGGGAGATTTAATGGGACTTTTTAATGTTGGTAAACTTTGAATATCCAATGTATCTAATTTCAAACTAGGACCTAAATCAGAAATTTTCAATTTCTCACCATCGTCTTCTTCTTCTTCTTCTAATTTTCTTTGTTTGTTTCTTTCAACACTTATTTCTTCCAATCGTTTAATCGTTTTTGGAGCGATAATATTATTAACAGCGACATTATTTGATTTTTTTGGCGTAGACGATGGATTATATTCTTTTACCTTGTCGGTGTCTGAAAATGAAATTCTATTTGTTGTTTTTGGCGAAACGGGATTAGTAAATATTTTTAATTGTAAATTTTTTGGAACATCCACAATATGATTAGTCATGGAATTAGTTGGATTGGTTATTGAGGTATTTATAGGAGCAATCGAGGGAGCCTGAGAGACGGGTGGTATATTTTTCAAAGTATCTGATTTATTTATTGTTGCAAACGGTTCATTTGTTGCTTTTACTGTATCAACCACTGGTGTTTCTAATTTTACGGGAATTTCTTCTATTTTTTTGGGCGATTCAACTGGTTCAACCGTTTCTTGAAGGGTTGTCTCATTAATAACTTCTTCTTCTTCTGTTTCGTCAATATATGCTCTTAAAATTTTATCAACAGGTATATTCTCTCTAATAACATTTAAAATACTTTCTTTACAAATTAATTCACATTCGCGATTGTTTTTTTGAATTTGTAATGCTGGAATGGTGGTTTCAAAAAGATATACATTGGAATATAATTTTCTAGCAAATTTAATGTATATTTTATGAATAAAATCATTAACTTTTGGTATATCAATCTCGACTTTTTTCTGTTTACTTGATACCCGAATACTTGTTAAAATCTTTAATTGTGAAATATGAACACAAGAGATTAAATCTTCTAAATAAGAACAGCCGCTTTTATTGATAATCCTTTCAGACTCGGAATCTATAATAGATTGATTCCATTTTGGGACCCTTGTTAAAAAATTTTGAAAAGTCATTAAATATTTTTCTTTTTCTTCATTTACAATACACAACTCCAATGCCTCTTTGAAAATAGATTTTATACCTTCAATAACAATAGGTGTAATTATATTTACTAATCTAGCCGAGTATTCATTTTTGGCTTCTGAGATAGCAGAAATATTATAATCGTCCATTTACAAATTATATATATTTTCTAAACATAGGTTTTTCCGCATGAGCGAATAATTGATAATAAAAAACATAATTTGCTTTTCATTTCTAAATTCTTTTCTAATCTTATCAAAATAAATCAACAGTATGTTTTTATTTTCAATATTTAAAATAGTATCTTTTTCAAAAATATCCATAATATCCAAACAGCTATAACCTTTTTGGTATAAAGTTTCTGAAAATTTGCAACATTTCTTAATATTATTATAGTTTTTTTGATTTTCTAATTTTTCTTTCAACCATTTTCTTCTTTTGATAAAGAATGGTTCGGTATTTGGTAATAATCTATCATTTTTATAAAAATGCAAACTCCGTGTTTCATTATTAATAACACACATTGGTATATAAATATTGCAGAACCGTGATAATATTGGTTTTAATAGCTTACTTTGTTCTTCAACAATTATAAAAAAACGCGTTGTATGAGAAAATTGTTCTATACATCTTCTTAACGCAGATTGTGCGTCAATTGTTAATTTATCTGCATTAAACAATACAATGCTTTTGAAAACCTTACCACCTTTGTTGTTAATATTTGTTTTTGCGAAAAATTTTAACTCGTCTCTAATAAATCTAATCCCCTTTCCGTGGGCACAATTTACAAATTTCACATATTTTTTAATTTGAATAATATCGTTGTATATCTCATTAATAAAGTAATTTAAAATATGTCGTTTACCTGAACCCGATGGACCATGGAAAATAATATGCGGTATTTTATTGTTCACAATAAAATTTTTTAATTTCATTTTTACCGATTCATGTATATTTATTTTATTCATAATTAGTATTAAAACTCATAAAGTGTTTAATTAAAAATTTGATAAATAAATATTAAATTTTTATAATTTTATGCTACACTTGAAAGAGAATGTGTAAATGGATTTTCATTAAAGGCTTTGAGTAAATTGCCCTGGGTTCTTTTCATTTCTATCATTGATTCCCTGTTGTTACGATGTCCCATGCTGCCTATATTGCTCATATTAGATGTTTGTTTTGGCATATTCGCTATTCCCTGAGATGAATGCATATTACCTATTTTGGAACTTTTGATATTCATATTGCTGTTAAATATATTCATATTGCCCCCGTTTGCTCGAGATTTTGAAATTACTTCTCTGTTGGGATTTAGATGCGCGTTTCTAGCTGCTTCATGCGACATTGCTTTTTGAGACCAAGGTGTAGCCCCTGCCCCGCCCATTGCTACACAATTGGTGGTTTGTCTTTGGTTTTGAATAGGTTGATATTCATTGGTTTCATAACCACCACCGCTATTAAATGTTGGAGCAGCTTGATATTTATTGATAATTGTTTGTTCTTTAATAGTTGTTCTTGTTCTATCGGCTGGGTTCCATACAACTGGTTTATCAACACCATAAGCACCTTGGACGTTTCCATTTGGACGAAGATTTCCCACCACATTTTCTTTTCTAGAAGGTCTCAATACATCCATAATAGGAGCCATGGCCGCTTTCATTAATCCACCTACAATACCCAGTTGTTCTCTATGACCTGTTGTGGACCTAGCATTCGGTAAAACTTTGTAGCCGTTTTTTCCATAATCATTGTCTGAATTTGCCCCACCACCGGCTATAGAAGCCGCACCCGGGTATTTCACGGGACCTTCTAATGTTGGCTTTCTGGAAGGTGTGTAATTCGAGTTAGTTCTTGTGCCTTCTGACCCATTTACATCGCCTCCACCAGTTCCGAAATATTCTCTTGTGGTAAATGGTCTATTGACTGGTTGCATGGGTTGCTCTGAACGAGCAGTTTGTGCTTTTTCCTGTCCCCCCGTGGTAAACCATCTGTCTGGCGAGTTTACATAAAATGTATCTGGTTTGTGTTTTTCCATTTTACCTTCTAAACCAGCCTTTTTAATAACAGAATTACCTGGACCCTCGTGTCCTGCTAGACCATACGTAACTTTGGGATTTGTTGTATTTCTTAATTGGTCGACAGTTTTGGGCAACCATTCTTCCCGAGCCATCATACCAGCATTAAAGCCATTTGTTCCTTCGGCGCTATATCCTTTGTTTAAACCAGGTCCTACTCTAATTTCTTCCCATGGTTTATTGTTGGAAATATTTTTAGATGGATTCATGCGTGATTGGTAAAAATCACTCATATTAGGAGCACCATGCGACCACCCCATATTTGCGACTGGTTTGAATAATGGAGCCTGTGCTTTTTTTTCAATAAACTGAGTCCCGGCACCCGATTTGAGATCTAAAATTGCGGAAGTCCCTCTCCCGTAATCAAAAGTGCCCCCCGTTATTTTAGCACCAAAAAAAGGAACCATATTATTGAATTTTATATCTTTTTTTTGTACTTTATCTCCTGTAAGAGACGAAAACGGCATTTCGTGTGCTAGTGAAGTTGTTTTTTCATTTTCGATGGATTTTTCAAACGAGTCTTGTTGGAAATATCTGTCTGTAGCAGCATTTGGTGAAGGATAATAACTAGTATTTTCGCCCAATTGTTTGTATTTTTGGACAGGATAGTTTTGTACTGGATTTACAGGGACACCTTTGGGAACTCTACCTTCTGGAACAGGCTTGTTGTTTAAATTTTCATAATTCTCAGATTTCCTTTGGTTTTGATTTGCTAATATATACATCGATCCTAAAGCAAGCATTGGAATTGCGATTTCAGCCATTATATATAATACAACATATTTTCTTAAACATTTAAAAATATTTTGTTTTAATTCATATTTAAACATGCTACTTCTGGAACATGATTATCTCTTTCTAAAAGTCTAGTGCTTAGGTTATTATGAAATGGTATACAGACATTTTCCTGTGGATTTAAGAATAATGGGTAGCGATTATTTTGTTCTAAATCTTTATACATCCACGCTGGGTGTGTAGTTCTTGATTGCTGTGTAAATGTTTTTTTACATTTAGGATAATACACTCTTTCTGATTTCACAATATTTTTTGAAGGGTGACAATCCTTTGTAAGTTTTCGTGTTAAACCTATCAAGTCGCTATCTATATCAATAACAGCCCCACCATCCACATGGCGGAGATTGGCGCCCCATTTTTGCAACCTCATTTGCGGGTCTTCAATATAACAAGTATTGCAACCTGGTCCAGGTGTATTTAACATGTATCTTCCTGTTCCAGTCATCTCTTGCAACTTTTTTTCAACTCTACAATTATCATAATCAAATCGGGTAAAAGACATTAATATATACTTTGATTATATTTTTAAAAATAAATATAAATTTTCTAAATATACTATAAGATGTACAAAATGAATTTCAAAACAATTGAAAAACACACTAATTTTGAAAGCTACCAGCGTATAAAAAAAATAAAAAGCGAACAAAAAGATAGGAAACTTTCTAAATCAAATATCAAAAATTGCGATTATATAGATCGATTAAATAAATTAGACGGATTGAAATGTTGTGACAAAACCCCATCTACTGGCTGTTGCGATTATTCACTAACCGGCGAAGGCATTAGCACCGCCGCCACAAAATCCCAGGCATTTTCGACATTAAGTTCAAAATGTATATGTTATAAGGGTATTATGAATGTATCAAAAAAAAATAAAGTAATTATTGCGCCATCTGGTACAATTTACGATTCAAGTTATTCAATGGGTCCATTCGGAGCCATTTCTCCGCTAGAAAATCCACCGACGACTCCTACCAATATGGTTACTGGTTATAACAATTTAAGTTTAGTTGTAACAGAACCTTCAGGCACTGATTTGTCACCAACATTAAACTATAAACCAATGGGTTCATTATCAAATAAAACAACATGCGAAGGGACCACAATCGAAGGTATCTGTTTTTACGGCAACCCTGATGGTACATCAACCGAAAAAAGGAAATTATCAATTACATTTTCTGGTGATATGTGGGGAGGGAGTAGTTTCAAATGTTTGATTTTATCAAAAGGAAAACAAAAATATAAATTTTTATTTGGTGATTTGGCGGTTTACGACCCGGCTTCGATACCAGCAGACCAAGCTACAAATCCTGTTTATTGGAACAAACCACAAATTGGTTGGGTTGATATATCTGGAAATCCTAATATGTTCCCCAAAATCAATACAGGAAAGTATAAAACATTTTATTGGGAAGCCCCTGGATTTGTTTTAACCGAGGGCGAATGGACTGTTCAAATTGGCTTATAATTTTTATATTAATATTAAATTTGAATTTTAATATTATTTTATTAACAAAAAGGACCTTTTGCTCGTTGGCATTTTTCTATTACCAAAGGATTGGGCATTATAATATCGGGTCGGGTGAAAAAAGTAGCAGTAGGCATTTTATTGATTACTACTTCTATTGGAGCTTTTTGCTTTACTAAATTTGTTGAACCAATTCCAAATAAACAACTTTCAATATCAGAGGCGTTTTCAGATAATATACCATTATTGTATCCATTCGTCATCATGGGCATATTAACACCTACACCTGGAAAGGCACTGTTTTTTGATATGCATTTATATTTCCACATTTCGTGACGGTATGTTTTTTGTTTTGCGGATTGTTGGTGACAATACCAACCTTTTGAATTATTAAGTCTTGTTGAAGCCATTTTATATATATCAAGTAGAGAGAATATTATTCAAAACATTTTTGTAAATGCGTCAATAACTCGTTGTTGGCTGGATTAATTTGTGTTGTATTTTCTTTTAGTTTTCCTAAAATTTGATGTGTTTCAAAAAAATTATGCCATGAAAACAAAATTTGAAAAGCCATTATATCACTAAGAGTAAATGGATATTTATTATTTTTTTGTATAAGTTTAATACAATTACTAAAAGATTCTTTGTGTATTGTATATAGTTCATTCATTGATTTTTTTACGATTTCATAATCAAATGTTTTAATATTCAAAACATCCAAAAATTCCTTTTGAAATGTTTCGTCTGTCTCGTTTTCGTTTCTATATTTCAATTTGAGTGAATAATTATACATTATAATAATTATTCAATCTTCTTTAATTACTTATTGTCTTTGTAAATAATCTTGGTCGCGTGAAATATCGCGACTGGGAAGACCGCCACGGATCCAGCCTTCGTGGGCGACTCCTTCTACTAAATTAGCAGGGTTTTGAATAGTTGCTGCTACGGCAGGGATAAGTGGTGTTTGGGAATAAGCACCGAAAGATTTTTCCATAATCGTTTTACTGCTCTTTAAATCTTGTATCATAGTCCCCTGCTGAATTTTGGATTCCAGAACAGGTCTAGGAGGCCCTCTTCCTAAATAAGGAACTGTTGCGAACGGTCTTTGGTATAAACTAATTTTGCATTTTGGGTGAGTTTGGACAGAACCAATTTTTAAATTGGAATCGCTATCCACGTTGCAACCTCCTGCGCCAGTTAAAGAATTGCCTGGTCCACCGTTGTAAAAAATACCTGGTTGTTTTGTCGCGAAAGAAATTGGTTTTTTCATACCACATTCAGCCAAAAAATAGTTGGTCGTATTATAAGATCCAATATTGCTATTTTGCGTATCTCTAGCAGTGGTAGCACAACTATCTTCGCCAATTCTGGATAAGTTATTGAAAATATAATTATATGTTGTAGTCATTTATATAATTATATAAAATATTATTATTTTTAGTAATTTATGTATCTTGCGTTATCCTTCACACATTGTAAATCGTCTCCGTCTTT
>Ga0209092_10000496_pt1 | contig 38685 bp, 25 predicted proteins | sample FraStrMetagenome_FD_187446 | JGI IMG/M metagenome (GOLD analysis project Ga0209092, IMG submission 187446) | Marine eukaryotic phytoplankton communities from Arctic Ocean - Fram Strait ARC3M Metagenome (SPAdes) (version 2) | ecosystem: Environmental > Aquatic > Marine > Oceanic | place: Fram...
TTACTCTGAGTCTTTTGTTTCTTTTTTGATCCTTGACCATTGGTGACGTATGCTTTCTTGTAAGGGTTTCTAAATCCCTTTCTTCTTGGTGCCACTAGGAGCTCCAACAGGAGATTTTCTGGATCTACGATTAGGACTGTTCGTCCTAAGAGGTAAGGAAAAAATAGCAATCATGATGACAATGATGAAATCTATTTTATGAGAACTCATAAAACTGACAACAACTTTCTCTTCCTTTCATTTCTAACCATGATACGCTCTCCAACTTCCTTCCTTCTTATACCAATCCTACTCGAACATCATGACTTCTTACGTACTTTCCCGCGAATCTACATTTGAATGTGGTGACACTCTTTATCTGAAACATTGAAAACTTGTTCTGATGCATGAAACACTGAATTTTACCTGTTGTGCACTGAATTTGTTGTGCAAAACACTGAATCTGAAAAAAAAATTGATTTGATGTGTGATGCAATGAACTTTCCTTTGAAAGTGTGTTGGCTAATTTCGTCAAAATCTTCCGTTTTCCCAAAAATGTATCACTTCGCTTGTTTTGTTTGTCTCCCATCCTTCCCTTAAAAAATTACGCTTCCGTTTTGTATTTTAACTTACACAATCTCTAAAATAAACATACCAAATTATACACAAAAAACAAGTAGAAGAAAGGTGGCTGCAAAACGGGTGGAAAAAAGAATTATCGTGATTCGATCTCTCCACCTCATGGATTTTTGGAAGTCGAACAAAGTAGGACAGAAAATGAACCAATATATAAATAAATATGTGGTTGTAGAGTTAAATAGAATATTGCATAGAAAAAGTTCCACTTTGTAAATCCCAATCTTAACTTGAGAAACAAAAATGAATCAAAATCATTTAGGTACTATTATATTTTATTTCATACACCACAGCTACTTTATTCACAAATACAACAAATAGACTCTGATAGGAAAACAATGAGCATCAGAATCCCATCTAATGTAGTCGAACCAATACCAATAGGAACAGGAGCCATTCATATTGTACGGAAAGGAAGGTCTAAGTCTATTCTTTTAACATCATTGACTCGCCCCAGAGTCAAAAATGCTTTCTCGGACGATATGTACAATGATCTTATACTCTTGTTGCAAACCGCTTCGACAGATGATAGTATTTCTGGCATAGTACTAACAGGACAAGGGCCATACTTTAGCAGTGGTGCTGATTTGAAAAATACTAATTTTTTGGGTGATGATAATGACGATGATGAAGAAGGAGAATCTTCGAGCACCTGGAAGAAACCACCGGGTCGATTCATGTTGGAAATGATTCGTTTTCCGAAATTGATTGCAGCGGCAGTAAATGGACCAGCAGTGGGGATTGGCGTGACATTGTTAATGCATTGTGATTTATGTTATTGTACAAAGGAAGCTACCTTCTGGGCTCCATTTACTCGACTTGCTATTGGTAAGTGTTGCTGAGAATTCTATAATTGCAAGTATTTCAATAATACTTTTATTACTTTGACGCTAAACAGAAAATAAAATTTCCGTTCTAAATGTGACGCAACAATAGTCCCCGAATTTTGTTCCTCCGAAACGTTTCTAGATTCCATGGGTCTGGCCAAAGCCAATGAGCTATTATTATTAGGTCGAAAAATAGATGCAAAAAAAGCAGTGGAATGGAATATATGTTCAGAGATTTTACGAGTTGAATCTCACATCCATGATCCCTTTCATGATGGAAGTATTGCAAGTATTGTCTGTCAACGAATAGATCAAACGTTACTTACTCTCCCTGTGGGTGATGCGAGTTCCAAGGTAAGACCCTCTTTTTTTTTCATTTGCAAAAATACATAATCTCATATTTATGTTTCTACTATTTGCACGTTGGAATACATTGTACAATGTATAGATATTTGTGGAGATGGTACGAAAAAGACGATTGAGTCGCTATGAAAAGTTGTGCAAAGAAGAATTGGATAAATTGGATGAACGAAAACGAAACGGTGAACCTTTGGAAGCTGCCATGGCCTTGGGTTTTGGAAAAAGTAAATTATAAATATGGAACATGTTAACAAAGTGAAATGTACACTATCACGATTTCAAAACTAGAATATGGAATTCTAAAGAATTATTTTCATTAAAATTCATCCTTTCCATCATTGCCCTTTTCACCATTGAATTGAAACATGAACAAATGACCTTTGACGGGTTCACCCTTCTCCATTCGTGGAACAATATCTTGATACTCCATCAATTCGAAACCAGCATTGTGTGCCACATTCATAGCATGGTCTTTTGTATGAGCAAATCGTCCACTGGGCAACAACCGATATCCCAATGGAGCTTCATTATTCGATGCTTTTTCACAAGAGAAAATCAATGTACTTTTGGGAGAAGAAATATTGGCAAACGTCTGAAATATGTCTTCCAAACTACCGAAATATACCAATACATCGGCAGCGATGATCAAGTCAAATCCGTTCTTATCAGAAGGAAGAATTGTTTCCAATGTCATGGCTTCTAAATCCATGGCAAACAAATCATCATACAAGGGACGATCTTTCCCTTCTTCATGATCGATAATATCATCTTTATTCAATCCACACCCTTTGGTAAATGTGCACGCCTTTGCAATATCCAGCATCTTTTGAGAGGCATCTACGCCCACAATTAATTTCTCAACATGAGGACGTAAATATCTCCCCGCCAAACCCGTTCCACATCCAGCATCTAAAGCATTTTTATACAATTTCGATTGTGATTGAACGAGTTCACCTACGAGACTTGGGACACGATACTCCAAATTTTGTAATAATTTTTCATCAAAGCTATCAGCAAAAGAATCAAACAATTCGGCAACAAATTCGGTAGGTTTGCGTTTATGTACAGGTTCGGAATTTATTTTGGATAAAAACTCTTCAGCTTGTACATTGGTAGCATCGAGTGTGGCGGCATTTCGAAAAGAATTTTCGGCGTTTTCGATACATAATTCCGCAGATGGAACAGAAATAGAAGTTATAGTATCAGCACCAATAAGGAGCGTGTGTGGATCTAAAGCTAAGGAATGACATTCCTGATCCGTTAAAGCCTGTAAAGACATGGCATATTGAGTATATAAGATGGATAATGTTGCATCTCGTAATGGATCGTCACGTCCTTGTTGTTCTTGGTATATATATCGTTCAATGATTAATATGGATTCTTCCATGGCTCCAATAATTTCCAGACGTGATGATGCTGCTTGTATACCAGAGGAAGATGTTTGAAATCGTTGAGATAGTTGATTGGCTAATTTATGAAAAGATTCATAATTTTGTTTATGTGAGGATTGCCATTGTGCTACTGCTTCACGAAATAATTGCTCAGGAGATTCCTGAGATTTTACCAAGCTTGGAGCGTGAAATAGAAAAATTGCAACGATGGTAAGGAAGTGGTGAAATGTGCCTCGCTTCATTGTTGTCAAGAAGTAAATGATATCAAAAGTGAAGAAAATGAAGTTCAATACATTCATTTGATTGAGAATACGTACGTACTTACGATTGTTGCAATAAATAAATACGTCAGCTAACATATTTTCGATGATCACTTTTTTTCATTGAGAACAAAGAAGGATTTTCGTCAGAACAAACACACCACCCAAATCCCTCTTTACCACCTTCTTTCAATTATTCAACAATACTAATGGTATCATGCCAAATAATAATACAACTTCCCTCTGACTGCAAGTCCAATATATGCTCATATCTATCTCTTCATGATTGTCTAAATGGCTATGGTGTTACCTGTCATCGAGCGTTGGAGGATACACTTGTGGATTTACTTCGACGACGAAGGCAATTTTTTCAAGGTATTTATCATAATGATGAAATACATTATGCTCCCAAGGATCGTATCGATTCTTTGTATAAGTCTTTACCATGTACACATCCACTCAATGATTTGGTACAAGAATTATATTCCAGTTTATCCCAACCATTCTCCCTTGATACTTCAAATGATCAAGAATTTCTTTCGACTATCACCAAAATCTCCCAAGTTCTCCATTGCCACAAATTGCATTCCCAAATTCTATCCCAAGCTGTGTCTCTCTCTTACACCTATACTCCCCCCAATAAGGAAATTGAACGTTCGTACCATACCACCACTGATGAATATGTTGGAAATGTTTTGATTGCCACCTATTTATTCTCCAACTTGGATGTCATTGATGGAGGGATACGTGTTTATTCCCTGGGAGTTACCAAATTAATCCATTCTGAACTACATTGGTTTCGTCTATTGTATCTTCAACTTAAACTTGATCCACAAAATGTTCATCATTGGTATTCGGCGTGGATTGTGTTACATAGTTCTTTACTACGGTTTTTACCCACTCATGCAGAACAGCAAACACGTTTGGGATTGTGTTTTTCTTCCTTTCATATTATGCCACAAGGTCAATATAAGTTTTTGACGAAGTTCCCGCTAATTCCACTTTCTTGTCGGACACGGTCGGAACTATCGAGGATTATAATCGGGATTCGTGATATAATGCAAATACAATGTAAATCTCATTATTCCTTCCGCGATTTTGGTCCATTAGGACCTGCTTTTCGTGGCCGGGATCATTTACGTCGTCTTTCTATTGATTTTCGTTTGAATTGTACGATTCTTCAAGGATTGATTCAATTTGTGGAGGACCACCAAGAGGATAGTATTACCTCTACTTCTTTTTATAAGGAGTTTTTTTTCAATGACGATCATCGTTATCAACGGTTTTGGTTGGATGCTGTTGTGAATTTGGAATGGATCTATAATGTGTATTATGAAACCTTTAAGCAACGTCCTATGACAGTGAGTACTCCCACGATCCATTTTGAAGTTGTGATAACTTGATTCATAATTTAATTTTTGGTGGAATGTGTAAGGAAAATATTGAAACATTGGTACTTTTAAAAACGAATAAAAATACCCCTAAATCAAGCCATCATAAGTTTTATATGGCATCTAGTTTTGATGAGTGCATGGATTAAATGATATGCATATTGTTTCGGAATTTTTTAAACATTCAAATGTTGTGAACACCATTACGATAATTCTCTAGAGACCAAAATCTATGTTGAGAAAGCATTCCCAAATCTTCTTTCGTGAAATATAGACACATTATTTTTATCAAATTATTCTTTTTGAAAGTGTCTAATCTGAATTCTTGAATTTCTCATTTGCCTAATGTTGTCATGTTGTATGCTGTTTGACTAAATTAGTTTTCACTGTTTTGAAACGATAGTATCAATTTACAGCTTTGAAATGGCCGCTTAAAACCAACGAAAGAAAACATCTCTATTGATTTCGAGAATAGGCCTAACGGTAATGGCGAGCAAAGATTTAGCCTAAATGCAAGTGCGTAGGATTTTGTTGATGCAGACCACAAATAGGAATGAACGGGTCTCTTCATGACTTTTCGAACTAAATTAGAAAGTATATGCTTACTGGACATATAAAATGAATCAAATTTGATAGGTTACATTTCAATTTTTGTTCAAATACAAAAAACTGCCTATCTACTACTTGAAAAAACGACTATAATTATTATAAAATTATTTAGTTCCGGTCAAACAAATGGACCACAAATAATGAGACTATCATGTGCTTTGATTTTATCCATCCTGTTCAGACCTACCTTGGCATTGGAAAGTAAAGGCTCAGACAAAGATTTCATAGCGCTCTTTCAAGATGATCCCACACTCAAAACTGATAGTTTCAACTATAGTACTGATAAAGTCGTCGGAGGAGAGGAAACCATACCCGGTCGTTACCCATACCAGGTGATTCTTACGAAGGGAGACATAAGGGGACTACTGATATGCTCCGGTACATTGATTGATCCTGAATGGGTTCTCTCAGCCGCTCATTGCTTTGATTCGCCTTCTTTAGTCACACATGTGCAAATAGGTCGTTATGACAGATCTAATTTAGAGGAAGAATACGAGACTATAGCTATTGACTTTGTAGTGATTCATCCTGATTATATAATAGGTCAAAATATATGGGATTTCATGTTAGTGAAGTTGAAAGAACCATCTAATTATGATACAATCACATTGGATGATGAAAATTTGAATAATACACAGGAGGGCATGAATTTGACTGTTACTGGATGGGGTAACACAGACGCAAATACCTTTTCGTTGAGTAATGTTTTGTTGGAGACTGAAATAGATATCGTGAGCAATGAAGAGTGTCGAGATTCATACGAATCTTCTGGTTCTGTCATCACAGATGATATGATTTGTGCTAGTCGAGAAGGTAAAGATGCTTGTCAAGGTGATAGTGGTGGTCCATTAATTTTGAAAGGTGATAATCCATTATTAGACATACAAGTAGGTGTTGTTTCATGGGGAATTGGATGTGCTAATCCAAATTTCCCAGGAGTTTATGCACGAGTTAGCTCTGCACTTGAATTTATTAACTCTACGTTGGAATGCCAGCTTCCAGGTGGATCCAATCCTGGTAGTTGCTGCACAGTCAAATGCGTAAATGGATTTTTTGCCTGTGACATACCTGGAATTTGTGATGGTTCTTCCAACATTTGCAATCAAGAAAGTGAATATCCAGATGATGGATTTGATTATGGAATGTGTAATGCAACAGATGTAAAATGCTTCATAGCTGATGGATCATGTGACAATGTTCTCAATATTAAGGAATGTAATTATGATGGTGGCGATTGTTGCAGAGATACATGTGTACCGTCTCTATTCACTTGTGATGGATTATTTTGGTTTTGTAAAGATCCAGAAAGTGTACAAACTTTGCCTCAAATCATAATCACTTTCATGATTAACACTCTAGAAGCAACCTTCAGCTTAGGTCAGAATTCAGGACAATATCTCATTTATACGACGCAAACAACTGTGGAATCAATAATTGACGCAGGCCAAGAACTTTTCAACTCATTAATATCAGCTCTCATAGAAATACCTTAACCAGGTTCTACCAGTGACAAGACTTACTAACAACAATGACATCTGAGATTTCCAATCGACCAGAATTAATAAAAAAATGCAACAAAGGGGATCGTTCTACCAATGCCATGAAGAGTTTGTGAAAGAAAAGTGTTTGCTGTTACTATTACTACAAATAGAATAGAATGTATAATATTGTTTTAATATCGATCTTTGTGAAGAGAATTCATCATATCTGAAGTATGCATTTTTGTCTTTCCAGCTAAAATCCATATTTGCTCACACCAAATCGAATCAATCTACAATGTTGTCTTTTTCCACGAAGATTTTTATTTCTATTGGTGACGATCTTTTCTAGCAGTATTACAACAAATCAATTTTTATTCACAAAAGATCAATCGATCTCATGTAAGCGAACTATACTTTATTTCGAAGACACAGAGGATTGCAAACTCAGCAAAGCATAATATTTCTATAAAGATACAAAGGTTAGAATATGACATCCATGTTATTGTCAAAATAAATTTTTCTTGGATCACAATTTCGCTATCACCAAATAAAAGAATAATCGAATAAATGATGGTCAATACAAGGCAGAGAAAACAACAACAATGGGAAATTGGAGGTGGCTGCCTGTAAGAAACTTCAGTCTTTGACCTGGCTCAAAATATATAGCACCTAAGAACGAGTCATCTTACATTCAATTCATGGAAAAATACAAAGACTTCCTAATAATTGAGATGAATATATTCGGTGGAGCATAACTAACTTTCAAGAACAGGGATTTCCAAACAAGACCCTCAAATTTGGAAGAGAACAGTTGAAGCAATACTGTAAATGAGTTACTAGATCAATACATGATGGAGGCCCACAATATACTTCAAAATGGAAATGTTGACGCATTGAAAGGACATGAAACTATCACATTCTAAGGAATGCGTTCAAACATATATTGACTTACAATCGCAAAAATATTATATACAGAGTTTAAGGTACCATACGGTACCATTGAGGTTTTGATTACATATCGAAATCGCATGATACAATATTACAGGAACTACCTCATGCAGATAGACTTTCTCGAATAGGAGAGTACTCTCTCTCTAGACATACTCAAACTGAACGCTCAAAGGTTGAACTACTTCAATCATATACGTTATATGTATTGAAAAGGCAGGATTTTGTCAATCACGAAAGAAATTCTGATCGTGAACTATTTACGTAGAATTCTTATCCTCTTTTTCTTGATTGATTGATGGCGTTACTTACTATCAAAAATGATGTCATGAGATTGAAGCAAATGCCGTAAGCTTGCCACGAATAAATAAGATACAGCGCACGATGTTCTTATCAAACATCAGTGATTCAATCGTATAAAAATCCAGCCTGTAGGGTTTAACATCGTAATAGCGAATGAAGCATTCTTTAATGAAAATGCCTATTCCTTTTGTTTTTACTTAACAATGAAATCATCTTTTACCTTGTTTGATGCCTTAATACATCCAATCACTTACGCCCCTCTTATTAAGTGTATTAGAGATGGTCGGAATATTTAATGACACAGGGCTGTTTTGATGGGGAGACTGATTTAAGTGGAACTCCTAAGTATTCGAAGAGCTATCACAAAGATAGATAAAAGACACACATCATTACGTCATAGATGAACAAATAATTAAATACGAAAATGGAAAACCAAGCGTTTCTTTATTTCAATCCTCAGTGAAAATGACACTTTTTTATATTCGTACATAACTACCGTATATTCGTTTACGCAAATGAATGTTGGGCTGACGTTTGTTCACTATTCGTACATATTGTACTTCTATACAATCGGGATTAGGTGCAATTTATGTAGAAAAGAGTTGAAGATCGAATACGTGGGTTCGTTTTTGTGACATTGTAGCTGTGCTTTTTGAAGATGCGGGCTGTTTATCTTGTGTTTCATCTTCTTCCTACAGGCATGGACTGTAAACGCGCCATACAAGGTTTTTTTTTTGAGGGAACAAAAGTAATTTTTGTAAGTACGTAGGACAAGAATTTTGAAACAAGTAGATTCAATAATGATCAAAGCTCAACAAAAAGGTTGCAAGTTGCATCTTCGTGATTCGTATAACTAGTTACAATACATCATTGAAAACAATCTCCTTGAAAAGAAATTTCTTATTTATAGAAGTCTTCATTCTCAGCAGTTATTCAGCATACGGTTTTTTGACTTTGAAGACCGAGACATCATTGTAAGATATATTCGTATAGTCAGTGACAGAGAGGTTATCTAAATAATGACTACAGCATTGGCAGCTCCATCTCCTTCTGTAATAGATCGTTTGAATGCAGCGAGAGCTTTGCTAGGATGTGTTCAAATCGAGCAAATCGGCAGCAGTGATCGGAATTCTAGTACGCGTAAAGATACAAACATGGTGAATGAATCTCACGTATCATTTACTAGTTCTATGGGTCAGATCACAAATGCAGCATTGACACACCAAATTAACTCATCCTATTCCGGATCGCAAGCGGCTAGCCCAAGTACTAATAAAATCGAAGTATCTATTCTATCAGAGAATGCTGGAAATAATTACAACAGCAATTCGCAAGGGCAAGAGAAACAGGATTGGCAAAAGGCACTACTTGACTTGAAGCAAGCTCACGACAAGAAGAAAGGGTTGACTACATCATCATCGAACAGGTCAAGTGGCCTCGATGCTTTAGCAATGCTAGCTTTTAGTGCAACTGTTGCTGACAATACAAATAGTGGAGGTATGGACACAGAAGACTTTAGTGAACAGAGAGGAAGTCGGGCTCGAAGTGTTAGCTGTCCTGAAGGAATGGAAAGGTGGAATAGGTATTCGCCACCAAGACAATTTAGAAACCCCTCAATTAGTACTATTCAAGAAGATCAAGGTTACTCAATCAATGATAACGATATGGTAGACAATAGACAACATTATAACTCGAACGACAATGCTGAACTAGATCCTGATACTTCTAATTTCAAAAAGCGAGCGAAAAATACCGAATCTTTCGATGTAGATGATCTTAATTCTGTTGCCTTGAGTATATGCAGTTTTGCGAACCGAACTGAATCACGTAGACCAGCTCGAACCCCAAGCAATAGCTTTGGGAGTTTAACAATGATGAATGAAGAGCTCTCAAACCCGACCTCGCCACCTTCTTCAGCAACTCAAACCCCAGTGGTGGAAAGTCCTACCGAGTTACTGCGAAAAACTCGAGCCAGACTTTTGGAAGATCTTCACGAAAGTAATGGAAACGAAAAAGGAGTTATGAATATGCCGCACATGTTGCATAAATATAAAGAGGTAAGAAATGCACTTCTAGTTTACGTATTTTACAATACAATACAAAATGCTAATTGATTTATTGGCTTTTACTGTTTTTCTATTTCCCATAGATGTACAACAAAAACGGCCGAATTGGAATATATACTCCAAATGAGCGGTCTGCTATTATCGCGAAATTTAATTCCAAGCGCACCCGTCGTGTATGGAATAAAAAGATTCGCTACAACTGTAGAAAAAATCTTGCTGATCGCCGTGTGAGAGTGAAAGGAAGATTCGTGAAACGATCATCTGAAGAGGCAGCTGCAGCTGCTGCAGTGAAAAAGGCCAACGAGGTGGCAAAGAAAAATGGTACAGGAAATGTCTCTGCTGCCATCGATGAGAAAGTCATAGAGAAGAATTCAAATATGACTCCCCTCGGATCTGTCCAAATGTCTACTTCAAATTCGCCTTCACCTTCACCTACTCCAGGCTCACTTCCTACTGTGTCGGAATCTGAAGCAACTGATAATACTGATGATGCCATGGATCATGAACTTTCTTCTTCGAACGATATCGAAATGGATGATAAGGAAAAAGAAGAAGCAGGATACCTGGAACCAACGGAAGATCAACCATTTAGGAGAACAAGGCGTTACACAATTACATGATCCTCTTTTTAAATTTGTACAAACACACATCATTCCGCTAGTTGCTAATCTTGCTCGTTCCATACTCAAGAAATCATCAACGAACATCGACACCATCATAGTATTCTGTTCATTTTACGTCTAAATCTATGCCTTCTAATCACAGCTCAGTTTGGGCAAGTATAATGTGAAATGAATATGAACTTGAATCATACCTCTTCATCTTCCATAGCTTTATATTCCTTCTCAGGCACAACCCAATTTTTGCTGACATTCTAAAGATTACACTGTACATATTATCAAATGCTTCTTCTTGCTGAAAAAATCTCAGCTAAGCTACTAAATTTCTCTGCATGTCTTCATGGGTTGCAAGCTCTTGTCCCAACCAAATTCTAAGTTATAAAATAGTTCTCATAAAATTCAAAGCATGGTATTTGACATGAACTGTTTCTATTTCCAAGTAATGATTTTGAAACCTTATTTTAACTAGCATCCACTTTTACTGCATGCGTCAGAAGCAGAACATGAGGCACAACTTAGATCAGACAAAAATATGCCCTTTTCTTTGTAAAAGCTCATCATATTTTCAACCTTTGACAATCTTACGTGTCCTAAGCTATCAATAGTCTGCTGTATGGGCTTCGAATTTTCTAGAATTGTTTGACAACTTTCGTCTGATATCCCTTTTGTATCAAAATGATCTTCAAATACAAGTCTCGATAAAATCTCACTTGCTACAAGAGCGAAACGAGTTCTAAATTTGTATATAAAGCAAAAAATAATTTCATTGATTTCTCTTGAATTTTCGTGCGTGATTTTGTTTTGAATCTGTGTTTCTATCTTTTGAGGAATGAAATTGTGTAAGCAACTTTCGCCAGCATGGGAAACTTTAGCTCTATTTCGTGATACAAAGTGCCTTAGCATTGGTCCACACAAAAATACACCCGGGCATTTTAGACTTTCGTCACATTCTTGACTAACTAATGGGAATTCATCAAACACATTAGACGTCTGTTGTTCCTTTTCATGTGTAGATTGGATTTCTTTTTCCTGCTTGAAGGAATAATGATCCAAATTTGTTTTCCAATCTACTAGTTCACCTAAAATACTTTGTTTTGGATCGAATCCAGTGCATAGAATTATAGGCAAGGATCCTTTTACTGTTTTCTTTTCACCTGTACTATTCGTAATAATTTCGGCTATGTATCCATTGTTTGCAAATATGGAAGTCCCTGTACAGGTTGAATCTTGAATAAATCGAAGTCGACCAGTTTTCTTGGCTTCTTGCAAACGGTGTAGGGACAAATTACTTAGCGACACACTAGGATCTGGATTATAATGTTTAGATTGCGTTTCTTTATTCAAAGTTTCATTATTAAGGCCATCTTTTGCCGTCCATCCAAGAACATCTTTCGCAGAATCAACTAAAATTACGGATACATTTGTGCTCAGACTTATTAGAGCACATGCCGTATCAACACCAGCTTCGAAAGCTCCAATTATCACAATCGAAATACGCCCCTCCATTTTTTCTCTTTCAGTAACCTTTTGGGCGAAATCCCTCCAAGAGTTCTTACCAAAGTTCAAGCTAGAATAGTGCAAAAACGAGCTTGCTTGGAAGGAAGTTGAATTATTACTCTTTTCGCCCTTTTGATTAGAAGGAATCATTGGGTATGAAAATTCACCGCCGCACCAAATTACAAATCGGGTGTAAATCAAATTCTTTTCTTTCTTTCTTTTTATTCCATTAGTTGTTTCTGTTTCTATTTCAAATGCGGAATGTTTCCAATTCTTCGATGGAGGGATTTTTTTCACGTGAGTTACATTTTTGTTCTCTTGTATAGGAATTTTCCACTTTGAAGCGTTGAGTTTCAAATATTTGGCATACATATCCCCATTTATGTGCTCTTCATTATAAAAATAATCATCATGGGATTCATGTCCAGAATCAGTGGTTCTCTCATTATTAGAATCTCCATGATTGAAGACATGATTAATTGATTGTAAAGTAGACGAAACAGAAGAAAATGGATCTACGGAATTCAAATCAATTGGCCCAAAAGGATTGGAATGGAAGCTTGGACTTATGAAACGAGTATGTGGCGACCAAGACTCAAATGAGTATGCAACACTATGTCGTTCTAGGATTAACAAATTGGATCTCTTCATGCCTCCGGCAATTAAAGCAATAGCAATGCCAATACCGGCGGCGCCTGCTCCAATTATTACTACTTCATAAGTTTGTGTACAATCATCATCAGGCGATAATGGGGATGATGATTGTGACGAATGATCGACTTTGTCATCTTGAGCATTGGTTTGAAATTGATAGCAATGAGGATTGTAGTCATTTTCCCAGTAATTGCCATCTTGCGTTTTTTCTTCCTCTCCTTGATCGTCATCAACATCTTCTACAATATCTTCCATGTGTTCCATTTCCCCATTTCCGCCTAAATCATGTAAGGATGACACATAGTTTTTCTTTTCTGTTGCTGTATGTTCAGAGTAAGTGGTAAATACATCTTTCGAAGATGAATTCGAAGTGCATCCATCTGTCAACTCAAAAAACCTTTTATTTTTTTTGTAGAATTCCTTGAGGAAGTCAAAATCTGAACATTGAAGTAATGATATATCTTCATAAAGGAGATCTAGGAGAGCTTTTGTGTCATCAATGTAGCATTGCAATGGATGGCCTTCGTCGAGTCGCTTCACTTTCATTGCTACTCTTGAATGATGATTGCTTTTGAAATTGAGAAAAAGCGCGTAAAAACTTGATACATTTTTATACCACGAATATCTAGATCCTTTATTTTAAACTAACTCACTTTTTGATTTTTTCAAAATATGTAGAAGAATTACACCGTCATCACCATAGACTATCGTTTTCTCTGGGACTCATTTCTTCGTATCGATCAAAATTGGTAGTCAAATTAGTCCCTCCGTCATTATGATGCCTTACCATATTTTTTAAATGTCCATCAACAGCGCTTAAATTATGTTCATACGCATCCCCTTTCCTACCATACCAATCAATGAACTCCGCTGCCAAAACAGAACGTTTTTTTGTTTCTGAATAATCTCTTTCCAAAAGTTCTAGTTTTTGGTGTACACTAGCAACACTTTCATCTAACTGTATGCTGCGATCCTCTAAATCACTATTGCATTCACCAAGACAATGTTTGAACTTTTCCATGGTAACACATTTGTGTATCTTGTTATCAGTAGTTTCCTTGGAATAAACTTTACCAAATCGATTTGCAGTGTAAGTTGCCAATTTCTCATGGGCTATTTGAAGCTTTTTAATGATCTTATCCGACTCTGCAATCTTAACTATATAAGTATCCATCTGACTCTGCGTAATTTGTAAGTCTTGTTGCTTTGCCATTGTACTTTCAATAAAAGAAATAAAATTGTTTACTCTCTCTTCCAAATTCTGATATTCAAGTTTGGGTATGAGAGTTCCTATTTTTTCCATCATTTCTGTTTGTTGTGAAACGAGTGTTTCGATTGTCTTCTGTTGATTCTCGATTCTTTTAGAATTATCTTGTGATTGTTTTCTTAATTGTTTCAAGGATTCTTTTGTGTCTGTCACAAACTCGGCATGACTACGAATGGACTCAACATCCGATTTGAGAGTCGTTATACATGAATGATCAACTTTTTGAGATGTTGTTTGCGCTAATAAATCCATTCTCTGGGATAATGCAGACACAGCTTCTCGTAAACTGCAAAGCGAAGACTTCTCTACTATTTCTCCTTTTAAATTGCACATTTGATTGCTCACATACTCTTTCATTTGTTCCATTTTTTCATCAAATTGATTCATATCAATCTTTGTTGATAGGATTTGTAATGTTCTACCCAAAGATCGACGATTTGAGTGCATGATTTCTTCTATTGTTTTTCCTTTATATTTGTTTCGCAAGTTTGGTGTCCCTTCGTGGTTTTGTTTTTGTTCAAGATCATGTAATCGTTTTGATATTTCCTGCATATCTAATCTCATAGCATCTGCATTGAATATGGGTGATGATTCCTGAGGAATTTGTTTTTGAGTATCATTGTCACACGTCAAGGGATATTTGTTTTGTTCCTTATAGCTTTGAAATGGGTCATGATTTTCATATTCACTCAGGCGTTTTAGTAATCGCTGGATGTCTTCTTTCACATTCATTGTTATAGTTTCATTGGAAGAAGATGTCATGATGAGGATCCAAAATTGTGTTGGAAATTCATATGCCTATTTCAAAAATTTGAAAAACTTTAAATTATCTACTTTTCTGACAGGAAATTCGTTGAAACGATACCTTTCGCATTATGATAGTAATTGTAGGGGCATGAAATAAACACTCCAATAACATCATAAACATAGCTTGAAAAGATCTATTAATATAGGCATAATATTAATGTTTATAGAAAGAAAAGAATGGTAAAAATACAGATTTATTCAGCAACGAGGTTTATGTCACGGTACGTTTACTTTTTCTTTCCTTTGTCTTCAACAGTGGTGGCTTTGATAACACCTACAGCTACTGTTTGCCTCATGTCACGAACGGCGAAACGTCCAAGAGGAGGGAAATCAGTGAAGGTTTCTACACACATTGGCTTAGTGGGGTTAAGATCAACAATACAGGCATCTCCAGTCTTGACAAATTTGGGGTTTGCCTCAAGAACTTTTCCAGAACGACGGTCCATCTTCTCCTTGATGTTGGCGAATTTACAGGCAACGTGAGCAGTGTGGCAATCGAGAACGGGAGAGTATCCGTTGGAGATTTGTCCAGGGTGGTTCATTACAATAACCTGAGCCTCGAAAGAACCGATGGAATTTGCGGGGTCCTTCTTGGAATCAGAAGCAACAAATCCACGACGAAGATCCTTAACGGCAACATTCTTTACGTTGAAACCAACATTGTCTCCAGGGTTGGCTTGTGGTAGAGATTCGTGATGCATCTCAACAGACTTAATTTCAGCAACAATTCCAGCAGGTGCGAACATAGCATGGATACCGGGCTTAACGATACCAGTCTCAACACGTCCAACAGGCACAGTTCCGATACCTCCAATCTTGTAAACATCTTGAAGGGGAAGACGAAGGGGCTTGTCAGTAGGGCGTTGGGGGGCCTTACACTGATCAAGGGCCTCAAGAAGGTAAGGTCCCTTGTACCAAGGCATGTTGGAGGACTTGTCAATCATGTTATCTCCCTCCCATCCAGAGATAGGAACGAATGGGATCTTCATGGGTTTGTATCCAACCTTCTTCAAGTAAGAGAATACTTCTCCCTTAATTTCCTTGTAACGACCCTCGTCGTATTTAACTGTCTTGTCGTCCATTTTGTTCATGGCAACAATCATTTGCTTAACTCCAAGAGTGTAAGCCAAAAGAGCATGCTCACGGGTTTGCCCATCCTTAGAGATACCAGCCTCGAATCCTCCTTGAGAAGAGTCAATAACAAGTACGGCAACATCGGCTTGGGAAGTTCCGGTAATCATGTTCTTAATGAAATCACGATGTCCTGGGGCATCAATCACGGTGAAGGAGTATTTTGGGGATTCGAATTTCCAAAGGGCAATATCGATGGTGATACCACGTTCACGTTCGGCCTTAAGATTGTCAAGAACCCAGGCGTATTTGAAAGATCCCTTTCCGAGTTCGGCGGCTTCTTTCTCGAACTTTTCGATGGTACGCTTATCGATACCTCCACATTTGTAGATCAAATGTCCAGTAGTGGTGGACTTTCCTGTAATTGTTCAAAGGCATAAGAGTGTATTAGTTAGATTGAAAGATATGAAAATATGCATGAGCAGCTGTCACGATTAAATGATCTCATGTGTTTTAGTAAGTAGGGCAGAGGTACGAGGAATGTCTCTGAACGATTTTTTGGTTGAAATGGTTTCACTTGCTTGTTTTCTTCTAGCCCTTGTTCTTGCATCGATCAAGTGCTTATTTGTTGGGATAGGTTCCTTTGGGGCGTTGTTTGCCATTGGAGTGTTTCTACCCGCCATTGTGAGTGTGGCTCGTGCGCTTCTGTGCTCTTCTATGACCCTCTATCCTATAATCGATCGCATCACCAAACTCGTTTCGCCAAAATCAATCATATTCCTCGACCCTGTTTACTACTTGGTGTTCAACTTACCGGCATCTACGTGACCAATAACAACAAGAGAGATGTGGACCTTTTCTTTTCCCATTTTGAATTAGAGTTTGTTACTGACGTGAAATAAATCAAAGGTTAATAACCAGAAAGTGAGACTTGCTCGAGGATTTCACCAAAAGCAACCAAAGATACGTGACATACCATAAAGTTTTTAGTGCATTACAAAAATTCTACACATAATATACACATATTTTTGCTGTACAGTCAAATTATTGGACCTGCGTACCTTTGTTTGCTTCTACGTGTTCATTCGAGAATCATGCATTTTGGTAGGATTGGTTGGTGGTGGTGAATGTTAAGTAAGTTCAAAATCGATGGATGCGATTATTTCTGTACCAAGTCCTGTATGTCGAATCCAAACGTTTATCGCCACAAGTTTTCCATGGTATGATTCGGGATTGCCAAAATAGAATCTAAATCGTTTTTCTACTGCACGTTATTACAGCAGTATTGTCCGAAGATAGTGAGTGCACCGGCAACTTTATCAAAGGTAAGTCATATGAATATGTAGCCGTTGAAATGTTCGTAAATACTGTATTTGGCAGTAGAACCTCGTGCGTATATATAATCTATGATAAGAAAATGGATCCTTGACATCCGAACTGTTTTTGGAATAATCTTTGCCATTAAAAATGTTTTGTGATGACGTATGAAAAGGAAATGAGAAATATTCTTTAAATAACTCCCTGATGCTGTCAAGAAATGATTCTCTTGTCAACATCTTCATTTGTGGAGGAAAAATAGAATCAATATTTCTTATCATCATTTTCCTCTTTCGCATATTTGTGGCATGCAATTGCTTTGCTGTAAGAGTTTTATTCTCATCTTATATAATGAAAAGTATGATTTAAAATTTAGCAGATGAAAGAATGATACGGCATGAAACTGCTTTTAATTTATTGCAATCGAAATCACATTTTCCAAAATGAAATATCCTGTAATATTATGTTTGAGACAGTTTGTAAATGGAAACAAAAGCTACTTTTAATTCTTTCGCTTTCGTTTCTCTTCTGGAGCATGAAAATTTTCACGATTATAGAATGACCTTAATAATTGAATAGCTTCTTTCTCCAAAATTCCTCCAGTAATCTCATAACCTTTACCCGTAACAATGGATTGTTTTGTATCATCTTGACCTTGATTGAGAACCTTATCTTTCATCTCTCCATTTTGGGATGGATTACCTCCCAAGTGTAAATTCATCAAAGATCCACATCCACCGAACCTTTCATTCTTACATCCAAAGAACACTCTTCCAATATTCATTAATGACAAAGCAGCTGCACACTGTCATACAAATGATGAAAAGAATCGGTATTCAGTTTATTAGGTGGAATGAGAACAATATATATTCAATCTCATCTCTTCCATATTTGTGACACTCACCATAATACAAGGTTCACATGTAACATATAAATCGCAGTATTGAAAGATATCAGCATCATAAAAAGGTGGCGGTTCATTTTTGTAATTTTGCAAAGATTTCCATCCAAAAGAGTTTTTCCAATGTGATTCATCATCTTTCACATTTTTCCATGGAGGGGTTGTCGAGCATGGAGAACAACGAACTGAATTTTCCATTCTGTTTTTTCCACTTGTTTTATCTGATTCTGTTCGATCTTCCTCGGATTCTTTACTTTGGTTATTACCCTTTGCCATTGCAGAAGCAGGTAAACTAAGCTCGTCCGATGCAGCTGCACCGGTTAGCATCCGATCCATGGCCACAAGTTCAGCATGTCTTGTGGCATCACGTGTAGCATTGACCATATTAGCGCCATGAGATAAAATAACCGATTTGCTCTTTATGTAGCGAAATTGGCATGATTTTTTATCTTTTGTTTCGTCTATGCTTACATCCCCTTCAGGAATGTGTTGAAATACAGATGAGAGTTTTTTATTTCGATGTTTTTTTCTGTAGGCATCTGGATCCCGAAGTACAATTACACATCCAACTGGGACTTCACCAACATCCAAAGCAGCTTTTGCAACATTCAGTGCAATTCTCATGTAGCTTTCATGTATGCTCATATTGATTTCTCATTTTTCAATGTGTGAAAATTTTTTTTCAACCCCTTCTGGTGTGTCGGATTGATAATAATCAATATGTTTTTGCATTCTGGTGAGAATTTAGTGTTTCAATTTCAGTTGCAGGAGTACATTTTTTGGAGAAGTTAGTTCTTACTAAAAGAGAAAAAATTGATTTCCAGTACTTTCTGGCGTAGAAGAACATTTATTTAGAGAACAAAAAACTCATTTACATGTTTTTTTTAATTGTAAAGTTTTTCTTTGAGGGTAACATGTAACATGAATTTAAATAAATCAACGCTTATATACATTATTTGGCATTTCTATGAATGTGTGTACTCTAAATCATTACCAAAATAAATAACGTGAAACTATACCAGAAGTTGACGTGGACCACACAACCATCGATCCAATAACTCTATTGAAACTCACTAACTGGAGCATCTATCTGCAAAGAAGGCATAGTCAATTCATTCAAGTTTGTTAATAGTCACCAACTTATCAATTCAAAATGGCCGCCAAGAAGGTACGTCGCGATCACCGGAGGGGGCACCAGTAGATATGCTATCATGCTGCCCGCCCGAGATGGAGATCGTGACTTGAACTAGTCCTTCAACACTCCTGCTATATCTTATCAGATCAATGCACTTAGTATGTGCTCTTTGTGTAGAGCTCCTCGTCTCGAGGAGCGGTCATGATACGTTTGGCTTGAAGTGTTTGGGAGCATTCAGTACAATATCACCTCCTCTCTCCCCTCAGTAGAAGGCTATCTGTGTCTCTTGAACCTGTTTATGCTCACATTTCACTTTCTTTTCGTTGTATGTTTGAACGAATAACAATTATTGAAACTGCTCGTTGCACAATCTTCAAATCGATTGTAAAACACAGAATAAGAAGAACTCTGATAACATGAACTCGCGGCTCAAGCTTGTTATGAAGTCCGGAAAGGCTATTTTGGGATACAAGGCCAGTGTCAAATCTCTCCGTTCCGGAAAATCCAAGATGATCTTGATCGCCTCCAACTGCCCTCCTCTTCGTAAATCTGAGGTTGAGTATTTTGCTATGTTGGCCAAGACTCAAGTGCACCACTACACCGGTGATAATACTGCTCTTGGAACCGCCTGTGGAAAATTTTTCAATTGCTCCGTATTAAGTATCATGGACGGTGGAGATTCTGATATCTTATCTAAACCCGAGTAAAGTAAATATCAAATTTGGCAAATATTGTGTCTTAAAGAAACCATTATTCATTTGGATTTAGGAAATTCATGTATCCACAAAAATTGTAATTTCAATGTAATTTTAGGAAATTGTGTTCCAACCAATGTTTTGTTATTTTATCAATGAAATACAGCAGTTTCAATTGTGGATCTTATACATCTTAACTATACCAACTTGTATGTTTCAGCGGAAAGTAGTTTTGGACGTTTCCACTGAGTTGGTTGAGACGCCCTTGCCGTACCCTCTCTGTATGTTTTATTTGCTTGTTTAGCAAATATTTTTCTTGATTTTCTTGTGCTTTTTTTGAAGTTTTTATGCTAATCAATCTCTTGTTAATTTCCATATTTTCCACAATTCTGGCTTTTGCCATTTCATGTTCTTTTTTTTCTGAGAGCTCTTGTTGACGCCACTTTTCTTTATCCAAAGCAGCTTGCTCCAAGCACTTTATATTTTCATTTTCATGTTCTTTACCCTTTGATTTTATTTGATACATCCTGCCCTCGTTAACTTCCTTCATTAATCTCTTCCTAGCTTCTTTCTCTGCATTTATTAGACTTTCTCGTTTGTTCCAAATTTCTTCCATTGCAGTTTTACGAATCGCTTCTACTTCTGACTCGTCAGCTTTATCTTTTATCATTTGTTCACGAAGATATTTAACATATTCTTGTGCCATTTCTTTTCCTTCGCCTTTTTTCATTAATTCCATTTCAATTTGTTTTCTCTCCTTCTCTTGAGCGAACTTTAACAAAAATAGATCCTTTTCTCTCTGCAACGCCTTTTCTTTTGCCATCTCTTTTGATCTAGCAATATTTTCATGCAACATTTCAGTACCTCTTTTATGTGCTTGACCTATCATCTCCATATTTCTGCGATTTAATTGTTCATTTTCTCTTTCCCATTGTGCTATTTGCTCTGAATCTTCATCACATTTCTGTTTTTTTAAACGTTCTTTTTTGCTTTCTAGCGATTTCACTTGGTGGTCCAAAGCGATCTTGATTTCTATATTCTTTCTTCGGCGCTCATCATAGTCCTTTCTCTCTTTTTCTTCTAACTTTCTAAGTTTTTGATGAAACTCTTCACTTTTCTTAGCATCCTCTCTCATTTCTTTTAATTTTGTCTCTTTACAAACCACTGCATGACTACGATCATAAACTAATTTTTCAAGTCTTGCTTTTGAGTCTAGACTTCTTGCTTCATCACAAGCATCTCTCCATTGACGATCAAAACATGCCTTCACATATTCTTTTCTTTCATTTTCTCGTTTAGCTCTTAAATGATAAGCTTTTTGACGAAGTTGATCAATCCGAGTTTCAGTTGAAACATACTGTGATTCCACAACTAGCGCTCTCCATTTACTTATTTCTTCTTCATAAAGATCTTTAATCTTTTGGTGACGTTTGTTTATCTTTTTCTTATTACTTTCAAATTTTTCCTCGGTTTCTAAATTGTGTTGTCTTCTATTTTTCATCCTGATATTTTTTTCCTCCCATCTAGCCATGAAATTGGTTTTGGAGTCTTCCTTTAAATTGGCTTCTCTAGATCGAAATGTTTCTTCTTGAGCTCTTATTCGAGCTATTGCAAAAGATGCCATTTTTCTCAGCGAAGAATTTAATCTTCTTTTTATTGATTATAGAGCGCACAGATACACACCCCTAAATTTAAACATGCATTGCTTAATTTTTAAAAATCAGAAATTTAATGTTGCTCCAAAATAATCATATCCATATAAAAGATACATTAAAATTTATCATTAAACAATCTAGAGAGATAAATTTCCATATCTTATGTCAAACAATTTACGAAATTACCTCCATTCAAGGTTGGTTACCACATTCTCGCTCTTATAATTCTTATTTTACATCTTCTATCATGATAATTATCGAATATCGAAGCCGTATCTTTATGTGCTTGGATATCTTTTTTTAAAAGTTCATCAAATCTTATCGAAGGAACAACAAATTAATCAAGGAATTGCCATAGATTGGCTCTTGAAATGTTCTTCTCTTGAAAAGAAGGAGGAAATATCTTTTCAAGAATTATATCAATCTCTTCCTTTTCTTTCCTACTGGCAGAATGAAGGAGGACTTGATTCCATTAGATTTAGTAGTGACCTCATAAGTACCGGAATATATTGCCAAAAATTCCTCAACCAAGGGAATGATCACAGAGCTCCCGTTTGAAGTTCGGCATTCTGCCATAAATTGCTTTGAGTCAAAGTCATTTTCTAAAACAACATATTCTCGCATTTCATCCATTGAAGAGAAGACTCCATTCGAGCAAATACTCGCCTTCCACAATGCAAGATCAAGAAATAAGTTAATTTCTCTGTAATGATATTCTCTCAATAAACTCTTGGCTGCGTGAAGCGAGTCTAAGTCATTCTCAACAACATATGAAAACAAAGCTCCTTTCACATGTCTTTGCCATTTTTGACACGTTAGATCTCCAATGCATTTCCTTAAGATTGTGATTTCTTTAGTTCTTGCTTTAAGTTCTCTTCCATATTTAAGGTCATTGTATTTCATGGTATGACACCAACCTTCAGCGTGACTTTTCCAACTATTTTTATGCATTTCTCCTGTACCGCACAGGTTGCATGTGATAAATCTTCCATTCACTCTCGTGTAAAAAGCATCTTTATATTGATTTTGTTTTGGAAGTACGGCATGCAAGAATTCCATTATTTATTTCGATCACTTCGCTTTGTAGAAGTTTGAATCTCTGTGGTACCGGGAATTATGTTATAAGAAGTTTTTATGTCACTCTCTCTGAGAATATGGGTGTACAAAAATTCATTACATTGATTTTAATGTCTCGGACAATATTTTAAGGATATAAGATCATGTGATTCACACAGTTTCTTCATATTGATTCTCATAGAAGACTTTAATTGTGAATTCCAATCATAATTGAGTTCTTGTTTGTATAATCTACTGTCTACTGTATTCGAATGCATAAGTATGAACAAAAATTTATTCCCGGAAACATATTTCATGCAAGAGTCGAGCGTGGAGTACGATCGATGTGTATTCGAAATGAAAACACATGGAAAGTGTCATGTGATTGTCCGTTTCACCAGCTGTATTGCTTTATTTTAAATGTGGACAAAATTCTAGGATATTCTTTGAATACAAGCATAGTTTCATTTATGAACTTATCATGATATTAGCAGTATATGAGCAGTATATGAGCAGTATATGAGCAGTATATGAACAAATTGAAATTGTTTTGGTATATAAATGTATTTTCATCAGGTTTTACCTTGGGGAAGGGATGTATTGTTTGCTAAAGATTTTCATTTCGTATGCGACTGCAAGCTTCATGGACATAATATCAAGATACCGTTCTATGTGCATATGGGTGGATATTTTTTTGGGAAAGTTCTAAAATTGTGAGCGAAAAAAAAAAATCTGCGCCGTACGGTAACACCAAAATTAGTTCCGAGTCCATGGACATGGGTTTTAGCTTTTCGAGGAATGATGACACCCCTGACGCACGTAACATTTAAAATTCATCAGGGGGATTTGTTTTCTTCTCGAACTCGTTAGTTATGTTTTCGTCCGTCACATGAATCTACACTTGAATTCTGCAACAAATACAAGGTATCGAACAGTCACTTACTTGAACAGTTTTTAATGTGTCATACGTGCGAATTGTAAATCAGGGGGTACCGCACTTAAATAAAATTCTATCCTCGTTTGAAATCCTCTAAGTAATGACAATCGAAGGAATCTCATGCAATGTGATTCCTTAGAAATGAAAAATGAAAGCTTTCAACAATTTGATCATACAGTAGGAGCTGGTATTATTGTACATACAGAACATAAATTTGTTAATCAACTCAGTACTTCAAAGTAGAATCCGAATTGTAGAGAACATCCACATTGACCTCCAAGAGAAACATCAAATCAGAAAAACAAACTGTACCGTAAGGTGTATCATTAATTCTCATCCTCAAGCAAGTTGACATTTGCCAATACGTAAAGTGCATATTACTGTTGATCAATATAACATCAAACCAGTAATCTCAAAAAGGCATGCACTGAAGCTGCATTCTATTCACTTCCTCCAACATAATACTATCAAACGAGCTTCAATCCATCACTCATTCATATCATCATAGTAAATTTTTCAAACGTTCATACTCGTGCAAAACACAGCAACCCGAAAAAAAAACTAAATAGCTGAAGATCGAATAATAATTCTTTTCTGCTCATGGTTGGACTCTATTCTGAATTTGGATCACTTTTGTTCCTTTTGATGATGTCAAATCCAACAATAGCGTTGGTCTCGAACTCATGTCGAAGCTTTCGAAGAATAAAGACTCCCTTGACAATAGCTTTGGCTACTGATTCCAGGGCACTACAGAGACAACGCTCATTTTATCAAGGTAGAGATCAGCCTAATTTTTCCACCAGTCGCATTACTGGTATTAATCCTTTGTCAGACTTTAATGATGTCTCAGCACGAGAAAAAATGTTACGTCAGACCAATTTCTCAGTCTTATCTCAAGCGACACGGTAAGTTCAAAGCCATTTTCATAAGTGATTAAATATCACTAGAGTAAAGATCAAACTTTGTGAAGTCGTCATCAAGAAATTTCAATGCTTATTTCAATATCCCAATATGGTTCGTTTTACTTTTTTGCAATCTAATCAACACATTTATCAACGTATTGTATTAAACACTTCAGGAGGGGAATGCAAGATGAACCACCCACCATAATATTATCAAAAGAAGAAGAAGACCTCTTTGAATTATTGACTTTAGTTACAGCTTCATTTGCCTCAACAACTACGTTACGTGTGGCAGGTGGATGGGTTAGAGACAAACTTCTTGCTACCGAACCGTTTGCCAGAAAATCTGAGGAAGGCTCTGGTAAGGGTGTCGTTCGTCTTACATCAAAATGGGCACCAGGCAGTAAAGGAAGAATGGGCACTTCTATTATTGCCTCTAAAGTAAATGCAAATGGCATCAATACGAATAGCCTAGTAAACGATCAAATTCAACCATTAGACATTGATATTGCACTAGATGATATGCTTGGCCGCGAATTTGCTGATAAATTGAATGAATATTTATTGGAACATGGCCGAGAACGAGTATCTGTGGGAATGGTAATGAAAAATCCTGAAAAAAGCAAACACTTGGAAACAGCAACCATGAAAGTAGGCCAATTTTGGATTGACTTTGTAAATCTACGTGCAGAAGAATATGCTGAGAATAGCAGGATTCCAGATTTGATGAGAATTGGTACTCCAGAGGAAGATGCATTTCGTAGAGATCTCACGATAAATGTAAGTTCGCCTTCGATGTTTTTTTACGAATGAATAAATGTTTTCGAATGGCTTGTATGCTTATTATTATTTGTATCTGCGTTCATGAAGGCACTTTTCTACAACATCAATAAAAGGCAAGTGGAGGATCTCACAGGCAGAGGTGTAGACGATTTGAAGAAAGGCATTATCTCAACTCCATTACATCCATTGACAACTCTTTTAGACGACCCACTTCGAGTGCTTCGATCGATAAGATTTGCTGCTCGTCTTCGCTTTAACATGGATGAATCGCTTCGTAAGGCAGCCAAAGATGAAAGTGTTCGAGAGGCTTTGGCAGTAAAAGTGTCAAGAGAAAGAGTGGGGGGCGAAGTGGATCTTATGCTGTGTTCTGCAGATCCCGTTGGTGCAATGCGCCTGCTTGTAAATTTGGATTTGGCTGGGACTGTCTTTCCTATTGATAAACATATTGCATCTAAAGACGGCAATAGCATTTACGATCAGGGTCTTCAACTTCTCTCAACTACACACGATTATTTATGCGATTGTAAACTCAGTCCTCCAATATGGTGTCAAATGAAATCATCTTTTAGCGTCAGTGTATACGATGATGTGCATGAAATTATGCTCAAAGATGATGAGGAGTCACGGCGTATTCTTTGGTACAGCGCTTTCTTGAAACCGGTTAGAGATCATTTTCTAAGAATAGAGAGTACTAAAGGTGAACCACCACCCTCTAGAAGACAAGGAAAAAAAGCACATCGTTCCCTTGTGATGAAATTAATGCTAGATGAATTGAAACGACCTTCGCGAGATGCGGAAGGTGTTGAACGAATCATGAAAGCTGCCGATGATATCACCAATTTGATTAATAGTGGTTCAAGTGCTGCAGCGAAATCTATTTTAGTCAATGGTATTTTTATCAAAGCAAAAGATAGCCTCAAGGATAGCGACGTTAATAAGATATACTGCGGAATGCAAAAACTAACTGGTGAAGTGCTTGAAGAGGTATTAGTTGATCCTATAAATATGATGGATGATGAAGTTTGGAGAGATGCTATGGAATACAGACTGCAATGCTCACAAGTTCTGAGGCAGGTGAAATCTTTGTGGAGAGCTGCCCTTATATTGTCTTTGTCTGAGCAATTGGCAGCTCTGAATTTTGATTTTACAATAGAAGAAGATGTTGTAAGTACCATAAATAAAAAGCTTTTTCGTTGTCCATCTTTTACTCTATTCTCACCCTAAATTCCTGCATCAATCAATAGATCGGACAAAGCCACGAGGAAGTCCGAATGGGTGTTATTGCGCAATATGATGCATTTGCTGCATCTCTATTACAACTTGGACTTGTAGGGATCTGGACACAAAAACCAATTATCAATGGAGACGAGATGAGACAGCCTAATATACTCCCATCAATTCCCAAGGGACCAGTATTTCGTGAAATTATGAATGAACAAGAGGTGTGGATGACACTCCATCCTGGGGGAAGCAAGGAAATGCTTGTTGAGCACATGAAAATGAAATATCCCGACTTTACTTGATGGAACGAAATTATTACATCCTAGTTTGATAAAAGTGAATTCTTCTAGAAAGAGCACTATTATTTTTGTGGGGATTAGGCTCGTGCAACGTGCATTTATTGGATGTGTCATCAAGAAATCACAAGAATTACAGTACAAATAAAATTATTTTATAGTTAACTCTAATGGAGCCAACAAGCTTGAAAATCTTTATTACATTCCGTAGCTTTTCTTTCTTCAAACATTTAGAAATGCATTGACCGAAATATATTCTACCCTAACCTTTAATTTCCATTGGGCTGCCTATTTGCAGCATTATTCCCTCCCCCAAAAAAACCTGTCGCTAAACCTGATAATCCTTCTAGACCTTGTGCAACTGCATTTCCAGTACCTTCTTCTGTGGCTGTACCTGCAGCTTCTGTATTTTGGTCATTGCCATTATTCCCTGCTCCCAGAAATCCTCCTATGCCGCCAAGAATGTTTCCTACTGCCCCAGTTCCTACTCCACCACTACTTTCCTCAGTTGTAGTTTGAACTGCACTAGTGGTGTCATTTGAGTTGCTTGTAGTGCCTGAGGCTTGGTTGGCTATACCTCCACCATTGTTTGTGGCTAAGTTTGACCCTACTCCTGTATCATTATCATTATTATTATTTGGAACATTTCCTGCAATATCGTTCACAAGACCTCCAGTTTCAACAGAGTCAAGCTGCTGGGGAGTACCTTCTTCATTAGCTACATCGTTATTGTTGCCACCGCCAAACAAATTTGATATTCCACTGAACAAACCTCCGCCTCCTTCTCCATCTGTATTATTATTGTTGTTATTGTCATTGTTTCCTCCGCCAAGAACATTTCCTAAGAAACCTGTGCCATTATTGTCATTGTTTCCTCCACCAAGAACATTTCCCAAGAAACCTGTTCCATTATTGTCATTGTTTCCCCCTCCAAGAACATTTCCTAAGAAACCTGTGCCATTATTATTGCCTCCTCCAAGAACATTTCCTAAGATACCTGTACCATTGTTATCGCCTCCACCAAAAAGACCTCCAAAAATACCAGTACCGTTATTACTGGTGCCAGTATTATTTCCTCCCCCGAAAAGACCTCCTAATCCTCCTAATATACCTGTACCGTTACCATCTCCACCAAAGATTCCTCCGAGCCCTCCTAATATACCTGCACCGTTACCATCTCCCCCTAAGATTCCAGTTTGCACAGCCACGTTCGTGCTTGAAAAAATAACAGCTGTGGACACAGCTTTCTCCAAAGCCTCGCTAGCGATTTCTTTTTCAGATTCTTTATTTCTCACAAACCTATCAAATCCCACAACGATTGCTCCGCTTGCTCCGCCAATGATATCAGCCTCAATTAATCTTTGTGACTCTATATTGGCATTCTCACTTGCTGCACTCAAAAGATCACCCAGAGCTTGTGCTTGGAGATTTCTTCGACTGTTCTCATGATGTGCATGAATAAGCTTGTGAAATTGATTTTCGTCATCATTGAAAATTTCATGCCATTGTTTTGCGCTTTCCATTCCAACCGAGTACGCTACTAGCCCAACAAGTCTATGATGCTCGTTCTCAACTTCGGTATTATCCCTCAAATTCTCGAAGTTTTTGTACATAACGTTGAGGATTTCTTCAGGACTTTCATCCCATTCCAAAAGACCCACACTGAAAAAAAGATTTTCGATTGAGCTCAAGACTTCTTCGTCAAAATCATCTGAAAGAATATTATTCGTTAAATGCGCATAACCGTTTTGGTATGACATATCGATGGCGTCTGTCGTGGAAAGAATATCTTCTACACATTCTCTTGTCATGGGCTTGCACATATACTCGACGACGGCTTCGATCATATGAATCATGTATTCATCACCGTTTAAAGGTGGTTTATCCCGCATCCGTTGATGTAAATCTTGAATAACCTTTGTGTGCCCCATTCCAACATCCTCAGGTTCTGTAAAACGCGGTTTGCTGAAACTTGTTTCCAATTCACATTTGACATACGGTAATGTGACGGAAAGGATTAAAATTAAATTGACAAACTTCATCTTTCTGTCGATGGAACAAATAATGACCAATTTTCTTCACAAGTTGTTGGTGCTTTGACAAGAAAACAATTTTTTGTATTTGTTGTCCGACCTGCTGAGGAAAAAGGTTTCAATCTTATTTATGTCGTTTCTACTTTAATTTACTAGCAAAAAGTTATGTATTTAGATGAATAAATAGTTTTTCGGAAATACACCAAGTCATGCTTCCTAAATAAAAAGGAAATTTAAACTATAGTAATTGAAATTAGAACATACTGTTACAAAGAAACAGACAGCAGAAAGGAATTTAAGTTCATGTGGAAGTGCATTTATTGATTCTCTAAAAATGAGAACCCTAATGAGAATGATTTAAAATATCTTTGATGCATACAATCATATTTCATGATAAGATGAAACATTATTCACTGATTTCTATGGTTATTGCTTGTTATTCAAATCAATTGAACGCCTGTCTCGATTTGAAGAACAATTATTGACAAACTCAAGGAAACAAAATTGTGATTAGTATATATATGATGTGTTCATTGATTATTGATTTACAGCTTGATTGATATCGATACGATATGACTTTGTAACTTGTGTAATTCAAAAAGAAGCAAAAAAGATCATAACCAACGTTTGCCTAATTTTACATGTCGTTCAAAATTACTGAACTGGGAAATTTGAATACTTTAGTCGTCCTTTTATTCGCAACGGAAACTTTCACCACAATAAATCCATTCAAAATATCTTCTTACGGAAGAGTTTCTAATATGGGGGCATACTCTGATTCAAAACTATTTTATCTAATCAACTTATGGCGGTCAAGCCCAAGAGGATTGTGTCACTTAAGGGTTGATTAATATCTACCTAAGTACAATTTCTGTAATTAATATTTTCAATTTCTATGTACGACCTAATTCGACATTTATAATTCTTTTGACTTACGAAAGTAAAGATCGAAAGAGCAACTTCATGCTTGTTTGCTAAATAATATATATAAACCACTGAGATTTTCTTCGATCAGTTGGGTGATAATATCAGAACAGAACAAAACCAAACCAAACAAAACAAAAGGTGTCTCAAAGAATCCTATTTAATGAACAAATGATTATGAAGAGTTCTCAAATAATTTCAATATTCTCTGCCATGTTAGCATCTTCCTTTGGATATATGTACGAAACAACACAGTTTTTCGACCCTGAAGATGTGGGAATGGCACACACAGAAGTTATTCACGACTTACATCAAAGAATGCGTGAGCAACCACCTTCCAACAAAGATGAATATTTAGATCACATGCTAGATGCAATTGTTGATTACATGTGTGATCCAGTCACAGAGCAATGTATAGACAGAATATTTGAAACTTTCGATAATATTGATATGACATACTCGAGTGGATTTGAGCATGTATCAAAAAATCTGGTACCAAAAGATTTCGATGCAATAGTTTTGGATTCCATGGAGAAACTATTCAAAAGTATTAGCTTATTAAGCTGGGATGAGAGTCCGAAAGAGATTTTGGAAGAAATGTTTGTAAATTTTGAAGACTTGAGAGACAATGAAGAAGTTGAGGACGATAGACACAGAATGGTGGGATTAGTGGCTTACTCAGTAGGCATGGAGAGTGCAAAGCAGTGGCACGAGATTTTAAATGAGCCAGACAATCAATTTCATAAACTTATTACTATTCAGAAGGAAATTAATCAACGACGGCTCCAAGATGAACTTCTTGGTGGTCTATCTCCATCTGATATACTTACAAATGTACAAGCAGGAGCAGTCAATGATTTAGACCCTATAGATTTGGTTGAAGCGGATGTTGTTGGCTCAGCCGCCGGTGCAATCATGGGAGGTTTCGATGTTGTAGAAGGTGAGAATAGTACCTTGTTGGAAGTGGTTGCAGAATCAGCAATTCTTTATTCAGCCACAAATATTGTTGAGCAATTTGCTGCGCCTAATGAAGGGGGGGGACTTATTGATAATATTGTCGGAGGAGTAACAAACAATAATGGGACAGGAATATTCAGTGGCATTACGAATGCTATCACTGGAAATGATAATAATAATAATAGTACTGGAGGTGGAATTTTGAGCAACATTTTGGGAGGAAATAATAATAATAATAATAATAACAGTACCGATGGTGAAAATGAGGATGGTGGCTTTTTCTCCAATCTTGTTGGTGGGATCACTGGTAATAACAATAATTTAGTGAATGACAATGTTACGACTGGAGTTGGAGGTAACAATATAGATGGTGGAAATGCTGTATCAGAAGGAGATTCTTCGTCGACAAATAATGGAGGTTCAGGAGAAGGGGAAGGTTCTGGAACTGGGATTGGAGGTGCTATAGGAAGTGCTATAGGAGGATTTCTTGGCAACAATAATGGAGAAGAGGAAAATTCACCAAATGGCGAGAATAATGGTGAAGGCAGCGGCAACGGAATTTTTGCAGGCGTAGCAAATTTATTTGGAGGAGGAGGAAATAATGCTGCTTCTAGACTAGATAATGGAGTTTGAATTATAGAACTAAAGACAGTTATATACATTGAAGATTAACCACAGCATTATTATGTTTCATAATAACATTGCAAGGAGATATGTTGTTAATATTTATAATTATCTCCGATGTCTATACTATGAATATTTTGATCTAAGCAATCTCCAAATTTCCTGAACTGTCTTTAATAAATCTTCTTTTCAGCTTAAGATAATGAAAATATCTCCTCATCCTTTCTACTAACAAGATTGAAGGAGGAATGAGTATTATGATGAATATTACTATTTTTTGAATAATATTCAAATTTATTTTCCCACTACCGTATGAGGATGTACGCTTTAATGCATTGGATGTGCTATAATCATGTGTTCCATCAAAGCTTAGTTTTTGTTTTCTAGCAAAACATTCTGGGCAACCAGAACATGAACTTTTCCAATCACATTTATGAAAATTATTTAGATCGTGATCTTCATATATCCATGGAACATTGATAACGTAACAATATTCCTCACACAAGCCGAATTTTTCCACTGTGGAGGCATTTGCAGCGATATTGATTGTACTGTTGGTGCCGTTGACCTTGCTTGAAGTGCTATTTTCTTGTTTGCCTATTAAATTTAGCGTAGATTCATTTGTTGCGTATTCAGTTGAATTAATGACCAGAACTGTATTATCCTTACCAGTTTCTGTCTCATTAGTAGGTCTTAGTTTATTTTCAGAAAGTTTTCTTGTTTCTCCAACTTTCCAGCTTATATTCGATAGACGAGATTGAGAAATGGGAGTGACCAAACAAGTGCACATTACAAATACAATAAAACTTGAAATAGCTTTTGTCCTAGAATGAAAAATCATCGCGACTTTGATTCCTTTCTTTGGATTGTGCATTAAATTCGATGAAGGATGTTCTTTTGATAACGCATTAATCTCTAGTTTTCAAGTTCTTCGAGAGAACAACATATTAAAAATGAGTACGAAGATTGTAGTAAGATGACATCTATTTATCATAAAATTGAAGTCTATACAATAGGAATGTCTTTCAATTCATGTCTTTTTCAGTTTGTATTACATGTAAGATACAAATGTATTTCAGTACAATATGCAGTCTTTCGGACAAAATCATTTTCAAAAGAAGTTTTTGATGTCGAATCTTTGTTCAAAGACCACTTTCAGAACTAAAATAATAATTTTGAGAAATGACCGTCGAATAGATCTAGGCCTTTTTTATTGTCCTATTTACCGTTAAATGAGCGTTAATATAAAACGACTTTCTCAAATTGAAGTGACAATGTTCGCGATCTTTCCTACGCGAGTAAACAACGTATGTCATGTTGAGGACTGAAGAATTGAAGAAGTTGTTGTCTTTGTGAACGCATGAATTACGTAGAATTTTATGAAAATCCACGAAGAATGAAATTATTTATTTGAATAAGACGAGGAGTTCTCTCAAGGTTATAAGTACCTAACGTAGAAGACAGGAAAAGAAAATGAAGCTCGCTATTGCCTCCCTCCTTGCCGGCTCTGCCGCAGCATTCACTGCCCCAATCAACACCCCAAAGACTGCTTCTACCACCGCTGTTTCTGCTTCAGCTGAGCTTGAAGATCTTGCCAAGAAACTTAACCCTCTAGTTGGATATTATGATCCAATTGGTCTTGCCGATTACAACTTCTGGGGAACTACTAGTGAAGAAACAATTGGATTCCTCCGTGAAGCCGAAGTAAAACACGGACGTATTGCTATGTTCGCCTTTGTTGGATACATCGTACATGCTAACGGAATCACTTGGCCATGGCCCATGCAATTGGATGGAACTCCCTTCCCTAAGGTTTCTTCTGCCCCTGAGGCCTGGGATGCTATCTCTGATTCTGCTAAGTTGCAAATCTTTGCCTTCATTGGCTTCCTTGAATTCGTAAGTTTTACAACAACTTCTGGAATACACTGTTTTTGCCGTGATCATCCTGCTCACTTTTTAATTTTGTAATTTTTATATTATCTATATTGATTTTTAGTACCGTGAAGTTGCTAGCGAAAAACATTACATGAAGGGAGGAAAGATTGGAGACTTCCCCGATTTTGATGCCAGTGTCATTCCAGGCGTAAGTTTTATGGAGAGAACTAATATGTTTTCATTTCTTCTGTTTTTTCTAACATTGTATTTCCTTTTAACTTTAGGGTGCCCTCAACTTGTTCGACCCCTTCGGATGGAACAAGAAGAGATCCGAAGAAGCCAAAGCAGATGGTCTTGTTAAAGAAATCAACAACGGACGCCTTGCTATGCTTGGAATTATCGGATTCCTTTCCGAGTCTAAGATCGAGGGATCTGTCCCCATGTTGGGCTTCATCCCACACTATGACGGAGAAGTCATGGCTCCACTTTCCAAGTCCATCCTTCCCCACCTTTAAATTTTTCACACTAGACACCCATTGTGTTTAAATAACAATATTGATGCATTAACTTGACGTTTGGTACAGCTGCTACCGAACGTATACAACACTTATCAGATTTGATGGGAGTAAGCTATCAATTTGATGAAAGAAAGGTTATAGGTTTCAGCAGCGTTCAGATGTCCTCTCCTTCTTAACCTTTCTGCAGCAAAATAGACTCCTGTGTGGCAATTTACATTATAAATAATAAACACTAAATGGAAAATTTGCCCCACATTGAAAGTTAAAGTAAAGAATTTATTTTCTTAATGCGTCTTATGCGTGATGTTCATAATTCGCTTTTCCATTTTGTTTCATCTGTATCTTTATTCCAAATAAAAACATTTCCTGTGTCTGGGTCAACAAGTTCAATCCATTTGTCTTCTATGATCTCTTTTGGTGTCGATGAACCGCTACTTACATCAGCATCACCTTCTCCTTTGTCACTTAATATTTTCACCTGAGACTGCAATTCAACAAAAGCTTCCCGAATTTTTTCCATTTCACTTTTGGTATCTTCATAAAGCGACTTATATTTTTGTACCTCCCCTTGCAGTTTTTGAATATTTTTAAGTTCTTGATTACTTTGTATTGGCGGTATTCTCATGTTAGTATTTTCACTCAGCTTTTCTGTTCTAATTTGACTATTTCCTTGAAGTCGCGATCTAGTTACAAACCGCTCTGGCTCGTTTTTAAAATTATTTCCTTGAGATGAAGTAGGATTCTGAAATTGGTTTGATTGGCTCCGTCGCTCCATTCTTCTGTTCCCCTCACTACGAAAGTTTGAACTACGACGCTGATCCTGTTTGAAATAGTTATCCCCTTTCGTTACCGAAACACCTTTGCAAATTTACAAATAATAGCCAGAAAGTAAATTAACAAATGTACTGTTTCTGCACGAAAACATGTTGAATGTATAAAAATAAATACATACCTGATGCAAAATGAAACTTTTCTCCGTGACACACATGACAAGTTTGGTCGTAGTTTTCCAAATCAAATTCGGAAAGACGAACACCACAAACTTTACACACACTTTTCTGTGCTTGACCGTCTTTTATTTCCTCCTTCTTGGAATTTAATTTGCTTTCAAACTCTTTTATTTCTTGGTCAATTAATGCCATAGCTTCTCTCTGACGAGATTCATAATCGTCTATTCTTTGCTTGGATAAGTAATCATCTATAGTGTCTGTCTCTGCATCCGATTCACTGCGAGAATCAAATAAATGAACTTTAAAATTATTACTTTGGTCAAAATATCCCTCTTCGTTTTCAAACACTTTGCGATATAGAGTTTCAGGATCCATGTTTGTAGTGTTAGTATTGCGTTCTTTTATCTGTTCATAAATTGAGTTTACTACTGTATCAGATTCAGGTTTAGCCTGTATTGATGTATCAAATGAGTCTGCTGTTACGCTGCTTGTAGAACTTGATATGGTAGACATAAATGGCTGAGACTCGGAGTACGCAGCATACTCATTTGGATCCAAAAAAACACTTTCAAATTCGCTGTCTTCAGGCACATCAATGCCTTCCAATTCCTGCATTAATAGGTCTATTTGTATCTCCTCTAGTTGTTCTCCGTTTTTTTTTGCTTTCTCATATTCATCGTTTCTCGTTGTGACAGCTGCACTCTTTCTAAACAATTCACCCAAACTGCTGGAAAGATCTTCTTGATTTTGAAGTTGACGTCCAAAATCAATATCGTCATTTTTGTTTTCATTGTCCTCATCATCGATTTTAGAAGATAGAGAAAACGGTGCTGCACAATGACGAGGCAGAAAGTTTCGATTAGATGTGGTCGACAGACTAGGATGGATGAAGGATGTTTCCAAAGTACCTCTGAGCATGAAACCCTCAGATTCGGGAAGTAAAATTTTCATCATTGCTAAATAAAGAAATGAGACTGACATAGAGCTTCTTCGTCCCAGCATAGCGCAATTTTTATTTTGATGGATCATGGCGACGACCCGCAAGACGAATTCTTCATTGCTTTTCAGATCTAATACAGCAGTGCACATAGATATGTACAATCCTATTCTTAGGTATAATTTGCTGTACGTACTCTATACTAAGATTCAATAATTGAAATTATTCGTGATCATCTAAAAAAATTACGCCAAAAGTGTTCACCAAAAATTTTAGTGGCACTTTTTCACCTAATTTTTATTGAATTTCCAGAGGAGTTATTTTTACCATGTTTATGTTTGAACTTGTCAACATGAAATGAAAAAAATGACCCATAAACAAAGCAGATTCTCATGTGTCCGTCTTCATTATTTTCAAAGAGCGCAATTTCTTTTGGAAATAAGAACATCTTGATGTTTCGTTGTATTGTAAAGTTAAGAGGAATAACTTAAAAAGAATAATTCGTTGAGTGTAAAAAGACGCTTCCCTCAAGAGGTTTTGTTTTTTCCAATAGCTCCTACTTGACGCATATATTTTCCTCTAAATTGATTTCTTATTTTCATATTAAAGCATACAGGTTCATCGATGTTGGCCATTTATAATATCACTGAGAAAGAAAGTTGAAAGAAATTGGATACTATGGTGTCAAAAAAGAGGATGATAGCAGGCATTTTTCTTCTGTCACGAAGCAAATGAAAATGAATCAACTCAAAAACCCTATACCTGGAGATGTTTACGTAAAACCGTACATAATGTAGTGATAAGATTCTTCCCAAGATTTTTGCATCTTAAAACACAAATTGCTGTTTCATTTTTAAAGAAATAAAAAATCTTTCATCAATCTAATTGTTAGTGGATAGCCTTGTGATGAAGGCAAGTTAATAAAGACATCTAAATGAATCTTCATACTGTGCTTGAAAACGAATATCATATTTTTGACACTTTCAAAATTTATTCTACTACTGTTGCAGTTTCTTAAGAAACACAATGAATCAAAGTTAATGCATGTGGTACATATGAGGAAAGAAGATCATATTCTATAAATTAATCATATCCCATAACTTCATAATTTTTTATTTCTTTTAAAGCATCATTTGATAGAAATGACATGAGAAGAAAAAGATAAGCACAAGAATTCCTGATAACAGTAGGATAGAAGAAGACTTCTCAATTCCCATAGCTTTATTTTTCGTCCACTCACAATTTCATAATTTTTAGGAAAATGAAGCTCTAACACTTATTCATTGGATTCAGTGCATTTGCAAATCATGTCCTTGCACTCGATGACACAATGAATCTGTCTGATATTACATTCAATCAGTCTATATCTCGACGTACAAAAAATGGCAAGAAAGACGACAAGGAAGCAAAAGGTATTAAGGCAAAAAAAGCGAAAGGAAAAGGGTCAGCAGGATCAGCAATTACTGCTGTATTTCCCAAGGCCGATATTATAACTCTTGGTCCACGCCCATATTATCTTGTCGATTCAATGAAACTTCCTTTTTGAAAGATGACTTGGTTCAATGTGCTGATGAGATGATCGAATTTTCCAAATCCGACTTCTCTATTGGACATCGTGGTGCGTGTATGCAATGTCCTGAACACACCATTCGCTCTTTCAAAGTTGCATCTTTGATGGGAGAAGGAATTGTGAACTCATCTTTCGTCATGGCCAATGTGATTTGCACACAACTGCTGATGTTGTCGCTCGTCCTGAAATGAATACTAAGTGCACAACTCCTTGGGCTACTGGTGTCAGCCCCACATGTTGTGCAAGTGACTTTACTCTTGCTGAGATCAAGCCCCTCTGCGCTAAGATGGAATCCTCTACTGGAGGTGCCAAGAATGCCGAAGATTATGTTTACGGGGGAACAACCGACTGGAGAACAGATTTATATCAATATTAATGTCCTCCTGTACCGACTCATAAAGAATCTAGCTTAAAGGCACAAGTGTTGAGATGCCATATGAATGTGAATATGCTCAGAAAATAATTGATGAATACATTGAAATGGGAGTCGATCCTAAGGATGTCTGGCCTCAAAGTTTCAATGTTGATGATGTGAAATACAGGGTGGATAAACCGACTTTGGTGAACAAAATGTTTTCCTTGGCAACAACTATTATTTATCCGAAGGTTACACTATGTACTTGACTGATGCTGCCAATTCAGGAATTCAAATTGTTGCACCTCCAATGTTCATGCTTGTCAAGCATGATGAATCTGCAGATTTTGGAATGGCTGAATCAGACTATGCTGCTTTTGCCAAATCTGTTGGTCTTGATATTATTACCTGGACTTTGGAGCGCACAGGGCCGTCTCCTTCTGTAAATGTAATCTGATTTCGAATACAGTGATGATGGTCTAGAGGAAGTAGCTGTATAAAAGGTTGAGAGAGATACAATTGATGATAAAGGTATCGTTATATTCGTTAACGTGTTTCTTAAAAAAAAAAAATTATATAAAGATTTTTCTCTAAAGTTCTTGTTTTGATATACCAGTTGAATGCAGCTGATTGATAATGCTTATAATTAATGTTACACTTACATTAAAACAGTTTATCAGACCCACTCGTCTCGTTAACCTTTTGATCTTCGAATGAAGAGAAATTGTTAAAAGTAAAGACCCACTTTTTAAAGGGGGCAATAACCGAAATATAGTAATATAGAATAGGTTTAGTCATACATTTTAGCTCATCTTTTAAATTCAAATGCCTGTTTGCTGAAGAAGCAATTAAAATATATCGAGCCACAACGTGTAAT
>Ga0209092_10000497_pt1 | contig 38662 bp, 41 predicted proteins | sample FraStrMetagenome_FD_187446 | JGI IMG/M metagenome (GOLD analysis project Ga0209092, IMG submission 187446) | Marine eukaryotic phytoplankton communities from Arctic Ocean - Fram Strait ARC3M Metagenome (SPAdes) (version 2) | ecosystem: Environmental > Aquatic > Marine > Oceanic | place: Fram...
GTTTATTTTTTTTTTGTTATTTTTTATGGTATTTTACGTGTTTTTCATGAAGTTTTAAGGGTTTTACGTTTTATTAGATTCCCTTTGACGAAAAGTATTTTATTTTTTAAGCCTCTTAAGTTCTTTAATGGAGTTAGGGCTTTATTTACAAAGATTCATACCAAAATTAGTGTTATTTCGTAAATTTTTGAAACCATTTTTGAGTTTGTTTTAACGTAGAATGATCTTTTTTGTTTTTAATAAACCTGCCTTTGTCATTTAATATTATATTATAATTACGATTCATTTTAAATATTTATTTAGCTGAGGTAAGATTTGAGGGGAATTAGAAATATTTTGTTTAAAATTCTACAATTTTATATGCATATTCAGGATCTATCTCGCATAGATATATCAAAATGTATTTTATCATTAACGGATAGTCGTTTTTGGGTTTATTTTAGAAATGTTATTGTAAATGTTTTTGTCCTACAAGTCGTTGATTTATAATGATATATTGAAAATTTATAAATAAAAACAACAAATTAAGGTTAAATAATTGGAAAAAAAAATTAATTCGGTAAATATAGCTCAGTAGGTAGAGTGTCAGGTTGTGGCTCTGGCTGTCACGGGTTCAAGTCCCGTTATTTACCCTTATGTTTATTTTTAAAAAATTTAAAAAGATTATTTTAAATATTTTTTATATATTGGAGAACATTTCAGAAAAATTTTTCAAGAAAAAAAAAGACATTGTTCAAGAACAAGAATTTAACGACTATAAAACAGCAAAGTTTAACAATAGGATTGACAATATTTTTGATCAATATTCAGAGAGTGTCTCATCTAATTTTAAACAATTTAAAAACCAAGAAAATATAATTTCAATGTTTGAATTAAGAAATGTATCTACTCAATTACCTTACAGTATTATAATTCCAATTTATAAAGTTTTTAACTATATAAAGAATAGTGAAAGTATAAAAAAACGAATAAAAGATTATGATTATGTAAATTGTAAAGTAGAAATTGTTTTTATTTCACTAAAGAATGAATTAAAGCAAAAACATGTGAAAATTTTATGTAGTAATAATTACAAATCAGGTTATTTTTTTCAAAATATTATCTTAATCCGAAATTTTATTTTTTCATCTTTATTAAAATTATTAAATAATTATACGATGGATACATTGATCTCTTTAAAAATTACATTAATTTAATGGATTATAGTAAATATATTACAAAAACCCTTTTTAATACCACTTTTGATATAAATTCACCCAAAATCATTTATGCTGATATCGAAACTGTTTTAGTAAATAATGTGCATAAACCTATTGCTTTAGGGTATACCAACTTAGATGGTAGTGTATCGAACGTACAAATTATACCATTCGACGATTTTCTGTATGGTGATAGATTTATAGAAGTTTTAGAAAAATTTATTGATAAAGCATCAAATTCGATTGTCTATTTTCATAATTTAAGTTCTTTTGATGGGTTTTTGTTATTAAATAGTTTATATAAAATTATGCCACCGAATAAAATTAATTTTATTGAAAGAAATAATAAAATTTATCGTATAGAATTAGAAACAATAGTAATTAAAGATTCCTATTTACTATTTCCTAACTCTTTAAAAAAATTAACTACAACTACGAATATATTTTATCAAAAATGGAATTTTAATTATTCGGCAATTACAAAAATTTGGTTAAAAAAGCCTTTTTATGTAAAAACTATTTTAAAAAATGACGTTTTATGTTTACACGAGAGTTTTATAAAGCTTTCGGGTTTACTTTTATCCGTATTTTCTTTTAATATAATTCCCTTTATAACATTACCTTCGTTAACTTTAAATATGTATTTAACAAATTTTTATAAGCAACCGGTTATTTTTAAAAATAACTATGCTCAAGATTTGTTTTTTAGAAATAGTTATTTTGGAGGTTTAACGGAATTATATAAACCTATTTTTAAAAATGGTTTTCATTATGATGTAAATAGTTTATACCCGACGGTTATGAATTTGGATATGCCAGTAGGGATTTCGGAATATTTTAAAAAAACACAATTAAATGAGTTTTTTAGTTTTTTTGGAATCGCTGAAGTTGAAATAATTACTCCTAATAATATATACATACCGTTGTTACCAAAACACAGTGTATTTGAAGGAATTGTTACAGGGTTGGGGAATTGGAAAGCTGTTTATTTTTCAGAAGAGTTGAAAACTGCTGTAAGTCTTGGGTACAGAGTAAAAATTTTAAAATCATTTAGATTTAGACGTGGAAAAATTTTTTCTGATTTTGTTAATGAAATTTACAGTGTTCGATCTTTGTTTGTTTTAAAAAAACATCCGTTAAATAAAATTTCAAAATATCTTTTAAACTCTTTGTATGGTAGATTTGGTATGAAATTGGTTAAAAACTCTAAGAGTATTGTACATTTGAATGAGTTACATTTTTTAAAAAAGAATTTTTTGATAAAAGATTTGAAATTTATGAATTTTGGAAACTTATTGATTAATAAGGAAAAAAAAAAAATAGAAAGTTCCTCTGTCTTTAATGTTGCGGTTCATATTGCTGCAAGTGTCACATCCTATTCCAGAATTTTTATTTATAGGTATAAAACAATTCCTCATAACAGTTGCGTATATTCTGACACGGATTCTGTTTTTTTAACGAAACGACTTCCAAAATATTGTATAAATTTTTCTTTAGGTGGTTTTAAAAAAATAAACAAATTAAAATTTTCATACTTTTTATCATTAAAAAGTTATTGTTATATAACCGATTCAAATCAATTCGGAGTAAAATTTAAAGGATTAAATATTATAGAAAAAAATAAGATGGTACCGGCATTTTTCTATAATGTAATTAAAAATAAAGATTCTAAAACGCTAAATTGGCAACAAAAACACTACGTGTTTAAAAAACAGTTTTCGTTTTTGTCGATAAAACATAAAAAATCTATAGCTAATTTTAAAGTCCCTTTTGATAAACGGTTTAAAAAATAATTTAATACATATTTTTATGCTAAAAAAAAATTAAACAATTTCGGTTAAGTTTTTAAAGTGAACAGAAAATGGTGTCCCGTAACTCAATCTAAATAAAAGTTTTTAGTTAAGTCCTTATATGTTCAGTGGTTATTTATTAAATTGAGAAAATTTTTTGTAAGTTAAACTCTTACCTCAATTAATCTTTAATTGTTAATGATGATATATAATAATATTAAAATTCTTTGCGATGCCCCGGTGCATTGGCAAACATCATTTAGTGAACCTGCATCACCTACAATGGAAGGTATCATTGAATTTCATAACCATTTGATGGTTATTTTATCTTTTATAGCATTATTTGTTGGTTGGTTACTTTTAACATGTTTACAATACTATGTAGATACTAATAATTCAGCAAAATCAGAAATGTTTACTCATTCTGAAGATTTAGAAATTGTGTGGACATCTTTACCTGCATTGATTCTGCTAGTATTATCTGTACCTTCATTTTCATTGTTATATTCAATGGATGAAATCGTAGACCCGGCAATAACTTTAAAAGTTATTGGTCATCAGTGGTATTGGAGTTACGAGTATTCTGATTATATAACATGTTTACCAGATAAAAGTTCGTTAAAATATAATTGTTATATGATGGCATTAGATGGTATTCCTAATAAAGAAAGTTATTTTAGACTTTTAGAAACAAATAAAAGAGTAGTTTTACCAACTAAAACTCATTTAAGGCTGTTGGTAAGTGCGGCTGATGTATTACACAGTTGGACAGTGCCCTCTTTTGGGGTAAAAGTTGATGCTTGCCCAGGTAGGTTAAACCAATTAAGTTTTTTTATTAAAAGAGGTGGTTTGTATTTCGGACAATGCAGTGAAATTTGTGGAGTAAATCATGCGTTTATGCCCATAGTAGTTTTGGCCGTTGAAATGAGCAATTATACTCCTCATATATTTTCTGAGTCATTGAAGTAATGGTTCCGCAGATAAATTTTTAACTTCAATAATTACTTTTAAGGTTAAAATCCTGTTGAAGTTTATTCTTATTTAAAGATTTAAAATCAAAAAAGTTAATTGTATATTAATATAAATAACTGTTATAATTTGAGTTTGATCCTGGCTCAGAATGAACGCTAGTAATATGCTTTACACATGCAAGTTGAATGATAAATTACTTATTGTAAGTTATCATGGCAAACGGGTGAGTAATTTGTAGAATTTTGCCTTTTAGTTTATTATAAAACAGAACTTTAAATAATAACATTAATTGTTTAAGGTAAATTTACATTAATTAATGTAAACTTTGAATGGTAAATATAATTATAAAAAATGATGTATTTTTATGTTATTTGCTTTAAGATAAATCTGCAAAAGATTAGGTTGTTGGTAGTTTAATAGACTTATCAAGCCCACGATCTTTAGTTGGTCTGAGAGGATGATCAACCACACTGGAACTGAGACAAGGTCCAGGCTAACTATTTGGCCAGCAGTGAGGAATATTGGACAATGAACGAAAGTTTGATCCAGCAATATTACTTGGATGACGACAGCTTTTTGGTTGTAAAATTCTTTTATTACAAAAACGATCATGACGTTATGTAATAAAACAGTCCCGGCTAATCTCGTGCCAGCAGCCGCGGTAATACGAGAGGGGCGAGCGTTATTCGGAATAATTGGGCGTAAAGAGTTCGTAGACGGTATTATAAGTTAATTAAAAAAGATTAAGGCTTAACCTTAATTAAATAATTAAAACTGTTTTACTTTGAGTTTTTTATAGAAGAATAGAATTCCGTGTGTAGAGGTGGTATTTGTAGATCTACGGAGGAATACCTAAAGCGAAGGCAATTCTTTAATAATAACTGACGTTGAGGAACGAAAGCGTAGGTAGCAAACAGGATTAGATACCCTGGTAGTCTACTGCTGTAAACAATGAGTGCTAAAATTTAATAAAACTATTAGATTTAAAAGTTAACACGTTAAGCACTCCGCCTGAGGAGTATGATCGCAAGATTGAAACTCAAAGGAATTGACGGGGGCCTTTACAAGTGGTGGAGCATGTGGTTTAATGCGATAATACGCGCGAAACCTTACCAATTTTTGAATATAAAAAATAATTTTTTTGAATCAAAATTAAAAAAAATAACATTTTATACAGGTATTGCACGACTGTCGTCAGTTCGTGTCGTGAGATTTTTGGTTAATTCCTTTAACGAGCGCAACTCTTGTCTTTAATAATTATATGTGTTTTAAATCTATTTCTATTTGAAATAGATTTATATTTTAAAGATACGGTCTATGATAAATAGATAGAAGGTGAGAATGACGCCAAGTCACTGTGGTCCTTATAAATTGGGCTACACACGTGCTACAATAGAAACAACAATAGGTAACTAAAACGTAAGTTTCAGGTAATCTTTAAAAGTTTTTTAAGTTCGGATTGTAAACTGCAACTCGTTTACATGAAGTTGGAATCACTAGTAATCACAAATCAGAATGTTGTGGTGAATTTGTACTCTGGCCTTGTACACACCGCCCGTCACATGCAGGAAGTTTGTTTTACTTGAAGGTTTTTGAAACAACTAATATTTTTGAAAAATCAAATATTTGTTTTTTTAAACCCATTGAGAAATATTTGACTTGTATGAAGTCGTAACAAGGTAGCTGTACGGGAACGTGCAGCTGGATAAATTAAAATGTAGTGTAGTTATTAAAAAAAATGTTGTAGAATTACTACAAATTCAATATTTAGATAGACGAAATAGTTCAGTTGGTTAGAACGTTGGAATCATAATCCAAATGTCGGGAGTTCGAATCTCTCTTTCGTTATGTTTTTAAAATTAGACTATGCATGAAGTGAATGCCTATAATATCAAAAGTAAGCGGACGTTAGTATAACGATATTTTAAAGCGAATAATTTTCATTGTTGAGAGCTTTAAATCTCCGTTAAGGGTAAACCCATCTTTTTTGAAATTAAGATGTTTATTAATAAATAAACTTAAAATTTAGTGAACTGAATCATCTAAGTAACTAAATAACAAATCAAACGAGAAATTGTTAGTAGTGGCGAGCGAAAGCAAAAAAGACATTTATTTTGCGTTATTTTTTGAAAATTAGTTAAATATTGCCGTAGAAGGTTTTTTAGCCCTGTAAAAAAAGACGCTTTATAAAAATATTAAGTAAAACGATACATGTTGTGTTTTGTTTGAAAATAGGAGGACCACCTTCTAAGTCTTAACATTTTTGATATTTTATAGTGAAAAGTACCGTGAGGGAAAGGTGAAATAGAATTTGAGAATTTGAAATAGATCCTGAAACATCTTGCATGCAATTAGTTAAAGCTTTAAAAAGTAATAGCGTTCCTTTTGCATAATGAATCAATGACTTTATTTTAGTGGCAAGCTTAAACTGTGTAAAATTAAGTGTAGGCAAAAAAAAAATGAGTTTTAAAAAACGTAAAGTCTCTAAAATAAAACCCGAAACTAAGTGAGCTAACCATGAACAGGTTGATGATGCAGCGGTAACGCTTATTGGAGGACCGAACCCGTGTCTGTAGAAAAATACTGGGATGATTTGTGGTTAGGGGTGAAAGGCCAATCAAACTTAGAGATAGCTGGTTTTCTGCGAAATCTATTTAAGTAGAGCGTTTAAATGTACAATTATTTAGGGTAGAGCACTCAATAAACTAGGGGGATTTAGCGTCTTACTGAATTTAATGAAACTCCGAATATAAATATTTTAGAATTTAAACAGACAGACTATGGGTGCTAAGATCCATACGTCGAGAGGGAAACAGCCCAGATTATTCGTTAAGGTCCCTAAAAGTTATTAAGTGAAAAAGATAGTAAAAAAATTAAGACAATCGGCAGGTAGGCTTGGAAGCAGCCATCCTTTAAAGAAAGCGTAACAGCTCACGGATATAGTTTTTTTGCGTCAAAAATGTAAAGGGGCTTATATAACTTAACCGAAACGGTAAATTATATTAACATGTTTGTAATATAATGGTAGCAGAACGTTTTGTATATTTATGAAGATACATATTGATATGTATTGGAAATATCAAAATTGAGAATATTGATATGAGTAACGATTAACAGCGTAAAAAACGCTGTCGCCTTATGTTTTAGGTTTATAAGGCAAGGTTAAACCTCCTTATTTAAAGATAAATATACTTTAATATAAACTCGGTCCCTAAGAAGAAAACGAAAGTTGTATTTGATGGGTTTTTGTTAGTAATAGCAAGATAATTTATGTGACAAAATTCAAATATTATTAATATTAAATATTTAATATTAGTTTTATAGAGTTTTCAAGAAACAGCATAAATAATTATATAAAAATACCGTACTGTAAACCGACACAGGTAAACAAATTTAGTAAATTAAGGCGCTTGAGATAATTGTGTTGAAGGAACTCGGCAAATTGACTCCGTAACATAGGGAGAAGGAGTAACTATGGAAGGGAAACCTTTTATAGTTGTCACAGAATCGGGGACAGCAACAGTTTAACAAAAACCTAGGTTTCTGCTAATTCGTAAGAAGACGTATAGAAACTGACGCCTGCCCAGTGCTGCAAGATTAATTTTTTAGGTTTTGGCTTAAAAAAGAAACCCCAGTAAACGGCGGCTGTAACCTTGACGGTCCGAAGGTAGCGAAATTCCTTGGCATTTAATTGGTGTCCTGCATGAATGGCGTAATGACTGTCCTACTGTCTCCAACACAATCTCAGTGAAATTAAAATTTCCGTGAAGATGCGGAATACTTACGGCTAGACGGAAAGACCCTGTGCATTTTTACTATAGTTATGCATTGCAGTAAAAATCTTTATGTATAGAATAAGTAGGAGTTTATGCTATCTTTACGTTTATAGTAAACTATAAAAACTTAAGTGAAATACTACTCTTAAAGCTTTTTATTGCTAAATATATAAATTAAACTATTGCGTATCGGGTAGTTTGACTGGGGCGGTCGCCTCCTAAAAAGTAACGGAGGCGTGCAAAGGTAAACTCAATTTGAAAAATACCAAATGTAGAGCATAATAGTATATGTTTGCCTGACTGTAAGATTGACAAATCAAACAGAGACGCAAGTCGGTTATAGTGATCCGGTGGTTCTAAGTGGAAAGTCCATCGCTCAACGAATAAAAAATACGCCAGGGATAACAGGCTAATCACTCTTTAGAGACCCTATCGACGGAGTGGTTTGGCACCTCGATGTTGGATTATCACATCCTGGAATTGAAAAAGGTTCCAAGGGTTTACCTGTTCGGTAAGTAAGGTGGTACATGATCTGAGTTCAGAACGTCGTGAGACAGTTTGGTCCCTATCTACCGTAAGTAAAAGAAAATTGAAAGGATTAGACCTTAGTACGAGAGGACCAGGAAAAGTAAACCTATGGTGGATTGGTTGTTAGATTTATAGCACAGCCAAGTAGCTACGTTTATAATAGATAATTGCTGAAAGCATCTAAGCAAGAAACTAGCCTTAAAACATATTTTCTAACAAATTGTAATAGATTATTACATTAATAGGCTTGCTGTGTAAAAATTGCAAAATTTTAAGCTAACAAGTACTAAAAATTGAATAATTTTAAAAATTTTACATTTAAAATATTAAAATAATGAATACAAGTATTTTAGAAAAAGGGTTACAAAAAAATATTTTGGTCAATAATTTTAACGCCAATACATATGATAGTAATTTAGACGTTGATTACTTGAATATGACATCTTATCTATCGTTTATATATACAGAATACTTTTATATCTTAGTTTTTTTATCTATTTCTATAGTTTTAGGTACTGTTATACTAACTTTGTCTTATTTATTAATATTTCAGAATCCAGATACTGAAAAATTATCTACTTATGAGTGTGGTTTTGAACCTTACGAAGATGCACGGAACAAATTTGATGTAAAATTTTATTTAGTAGCAATACTTTTTATTGTTTTCGATATTGAAGCAATGTTTTTATTTCCGTGGAGTGTATCTCTTTCTTCTATAAATAGTATCGGTTTTTGTGCTATGGTAGATTTTATTATTGAATTAGGAATAGGTTTTGCTTATGTTTGGTTTGTTTTTGGTCTTGAATGGGACTAATAATAGAACATGCACTTTTAGCTCAGTTTGGATAGAGCAGCAGCCTTCTAAGCTGACGGTCATAGGTTCAAATCCTATAAAGTGTTTTTTGATTTTTTGATTATGGTAAACACAATTCTTTTTTATTTTTTTTCAATGTTATGCTTGTTGAGTGCTTTTTTAGTAATCACAGTAAAAAATCCTATATATTCTGCATTGTTTTTAGTATTAACCTTTATTAATTCAGCGGGATTAGTTTTTCTATTAGAGACAGAGTTTATATCTTTAATGTTTATAATAGTTTATGTAGGGGCAATTGCAGTTTTATTTTTATTTGTTATTATGATGTTGGATATTAAACTAGTAAATTTTAAACGAGATTTAATGAAATATTTTCCGGTAGGATTATTGTTGTCGTTGATTTTTTTGCTGGAAGTAACTTCTTTTTTTATCCAAAATCTAGAATTTAACCCGTATGAATTTAGTTCGTTAAAAAACAGTTATAGTAGTTGGTATGTTAAGTTAGATTCTATTTCAAATGTAGAAACGATTGGTCAAGTTTTATATACGACGTATTTATTAGAGTTTTTAATTGGAGGTTTGATTTTATTATTATCCGTAATTTGTGCTGTGGTTTTAACAAATTTGGTAAAATTTAATAAAAAAAAACAAATTATTTCGAAACAGGTTGTTAGAAAATACGTTTAAATTTTAAATAATTTTAGAAAAAGTAGCTTAGGTGGTTAAAGTGTCGGCCTGTCACGCTGAAGACCGCGGGTTCAAATCCCGTCTTTTTCGATATCTGTAATCATTATTAAAATGAAATATTTAATACAAAAAGACAATGTAAAACGAAAATTGTTCAACCTGTTTGAATCTAAAAATAGTATATTAAAAAGTATTTCTTACAGTGAAATTTTTTTTAAAAGCATTCAATGGAAATCCGCAGAGGCGGTAAAAAAATTAGAATATTCGTCTTCAAAAACAAAAGTAAAAAATCGTTGCATTTTCACAGGTAGGTCTCAAGGGGTGCTCTCTGAATTTAAATTGTCTCGAATTGCTTTAAAAAAATATGTTTCAAATAGAAATGGATTTGGCATTAAACGGGCTTAAAATAATTATATAATGGTTTATTTATTAGAAACTGATTTAAAGTATAATAAAAAGTTGTATATAGCTTTGTCAGAGGTGTATGGAATAGGTAATAATCAAGCAATGAACATTTGTAATCGATTAGGATTTACAAAAGAATTATTAGTGTCTGATTTATCAACGTATCAAATTAATAAAATTAATAAGTTTGTAAAAGAATCTACTCTAATTGTAAATGAAGAATTGCAAAAACAAAAACAGTTCGTTAATAAAAGACTTTTAGATATCAAGTCGTATAAGGGGATTAGAAAGTTTAAAGGATATCCTGTCAGAGGTCAAAGAACGCATACGAATGCAAAGACGGCAAAAAAAAAGTTTTAATATATTGATTCAATAATAAATAATATGGAATACAATTCGTTTAAAAATATGTTGATAGTTCTTCCAGAGTTTTATCTGGGAACTTCTATTTTAACAATGGTAATTTTTGGATCAGCTGTTATTGCAGATAGAAAAAAAAATTTCCCATTGTTAAGTGATTCTATGATTACAGTAGCGTTATTAGTATTAACGTTTGAAACTGTACTGTTATGCGATCAAAAACTGGTGTTAGACACTGTGTTTTTTAGCAACACTTTTATTCAAGATCCTTTGAGTTTAGTTACAAAAATTATATTAGTTATTTCAACTATTGTTTGTCTTGTTATAACAAAAAATTATATTAACCATCAAAAATTAACGTCATTTGAGTATATTTTAATTGTTTTACTGTCTGTGGAAGGGTTACTTCTTTTGAGCTCAACTTATGATTTAATTTCGATATACCTTGCTATTGAATTACAGAGTTTATCTTTTTACGCAATGGCTGGGTATAAGAAAAATTCGACGTTTTCGACTGAATCTGGTTTAAAATATTTTATTTTAGGTTCCATATCGTCAGGTTTTTTATTGTTAGGTTTTTCTTATATATACGGTTTTACTGGTTTAACAAACTTAGAGGATTTGTCAGTATTTATTTTTCAGTTAAATGGTGACACTTCTGTTTTTTTAAGCTTAGCAATTATTTTTGTGTTAACAGGGATTTTTTTTAAACTAGCTGCGGCGCCATTTCATTTATGGTCACCTGACATTTATGAAGGTTCTCCAACGATTTCGACCGTATTTTTCGCGGTATTACCGAAATTAAGTTTAACAGTACTACTGGTTAGAATGGTTTATTTTAGTTTTAACAGCATTGCTATTAGTTTTTCTGAATTATTTAGTTTTATTGCGTTAATATCTGTTTTTATAGGCTCTTTGGGGGCGTTAAAGCAAAGAAAAGTTAAAAGTCTTATTGCATACAGTTCTATAAGTCACGTTGGTTTTTTAATATTAGCATTTAGTACTGTTAGTTTTGAAGGAATCCATTCGATGCTTTTTTACCTGTTTATATATGTTTTTACCAGCTTAGGTATTTGGTCAATTTTGATGTCTGTGAATTTTAAAAAGTACTATTTGTTGAAATCAACAAAACATTTGTCAGATTTAACTTTTTTAAGTACAACCAATCCGATGTTAGCTTTGCTATTTTCAACCGCTTTTTTTTCGTTAGCAGGTATACCTCCTTTGATTGGTTTTTACTCTAAAGCTATTGTTTTTTTATGTTCTATAGAGTCGTCCATATTTTTATTTACGACTTTGATTGTATTAATTAGCGTTATATCGACGTTTTATTATTTACGTATTATAAAAACACTTTATTTTGAAAAGACAAAAAATCTAAAACTTTGCATAACAATTGATTACTCGAAATCGATTATTTCTACTATTGTTGTAATAGGTCTGTTGATTTTGTTTATTAACCCTAATTTGGTGACATTGGTATGTTATAAAATTAGTCTGTTATAACAGTCAATCTTGTTTTTAAGTAATTTAATTGAAGTTAATAAAGGTTAAATTCCTTTATTATCTGCTTTTAAATCTTAAGAAAATGTTTTTAGTGATATTATTTAGTTATTTTGCAAATATTTTAATCGGTGATAAAAACAATTCTTAAGGGTTAATTAAATATTCAGAGTTATGAAATCAATATATCTTACTAATATATTAAGTGCAAATTATCTAAAAAATTCTATCAAGAAAGAAAGCACTCAAAAACATCCTTTTCATTTAGTAGACCCCAGTCCATGGCCTTTAGTAGCTTCGATAGGAGCTTTTGCTATGACATCAGGAGGTGTGTTATACATGCATAAATATGCAGGTGGGTCTAGGTTATTTTTAACTGGTTTTTTTATTACGCTATATGTAATGTTTACTTGGTGGCGGGACATTGTTCGAGAAGGTACTTTTGAAGGTCAACACACCATTGAGGTGCAAAAAGGTTTACGACTGGGTATGATTTTATTTATTGTATCTGAAGTAATGTTTTTTTTTGCTTTTTTTTGGGCATTTTTTCATTCAAGTCTTGCTCCGGTTTTTCAAATAGGAGGTATATGGCCTCCTGAAGCAATTGATATTATAAGTGCAGCAGGAATCCCTTTATCCAATACTTTTTATTTGTTAACTTCAGGAGTGACAGTTACTTGGGCTCATTATGCTATAATTTTGGGGGATAAAGAAGAAGCCATCCGAGGTTTATTAGCTACCCTATTTTTAGCAGTATTATTTACAGCAGTTCAGGTATTTGAGTACTTGGAATCTTCTTTTACTATTTCTGACAGTGTTTATGGGTCTTGTTTCTACATGACAACAGGTTTTCATGGGTTCCATGTGTTTATTGGAACATGTTTTTTGTTTATCTGTACCGTAAGATTAGTGTATAATCATTTTACAAAAGAGCATCATTTTGGTTTTGAAGCAGCAGCATGGTATTGGCATTTTGTAGATGTTGTTTGGTTGTTCCTATTCGTTTCTGTTTATTGGTGGGGTGGGCTAACAGGGTAACTCGCGTACCTCTATAGTATGTTTTATAAACCCACTGTTTTTTATAACGTTTTTAAAATCCAAAACTAATTTAGTCAGCTTAAAAAATGAATATTTTTTGTAATCAAATTACTGTTTTTTTTTTTTAGCTTTGCTTCGAATTTTAAAATTTCACTCGAATTTTTTTTTAATTTTTTCATTCGAGTTTTTTTTACACTCACGTATAAAGGTAATAAAGTTTTTACGCTATAATAATATAAGAAAGCTGTAAAAAATCCTACCCAAAACGTTTGAGATCCTAATGTAAGTATGTCAAATTGAGGCATAAAAAATAATTAAATAGATCTAAAATGTTAATTAGTTTATTTAATAAGCTCGTTTGGTGGAATTGGTAGACACGTCAGACTTAAAATTTGATTCTATTGTGTGGAGTATCGGTTCAAGTCCGATAACGAGTAAATTTTTTTTAATAATTTGTATAGTACCAAAATGATGGAATTGGTAGACATGCTAGGTTTAGGTTCTAGTTCTATAAACAACAGAGTAGGGGTTCAAGTCCCCTTTTTGGTATTGTAAATTTCTTGAAAAGATTAATTATAATTTATTTTTTTAATGCCTACAATAAATCAGTTATCAAAAAAAAAAAGAAAAAGAAAAATTATTCAACGAAAGACACCAGCCTTAATGTCTTCTCCTCAAAAAAAGGGGTTATGCTTAAAAATTTTTACGAGAACTCCTAAAAAGCCCAATTCGGCGTTGAGAAAATTAACTAGGTTAAGATTATCAAATGGAATAAAAGTTAACGCATACATACCAGGAGAAGGGCATAATTTACAAGAATATTCTAACGTTTTAATAAGAGGAGGTCGTGTAAAAGATTTACCCGGTATAAAATACCATCTGGTCAGAGGGAAATTAGATTTCAATGGTTTAAAGTTACGAAAAAACGCACGTTCTAAGTATGGAACTAAAAAGATAAACAATTAGTTTTTAATGAAAAACTCAAAATATAAAACTCGTAGTTATTGCTATAATAAACTTTTATCAAGGGACAAATTCGTTAATTTGTTAATGTCTAACGGTAATAAGAATATGTCCGAAAAAATAGCTGTGAATATTTTTAAAACAATATCTATAATGTCAAGTAGGGCAGTTAATCCTGTTGATGTTTTTAAAGTGTTTACGGTCAATGCTGGACCTTTAGTTGATACTAAGAACGTACGGTATAGAAGAAGAAATATTCTTATACCTTTTTTTTTAACGAAAAATTTGAGAAATAAAAAAGTTCTTAGATTTTTAGTTAGCTACTCCCAGAAACTTTCGGGCTCTAATAAAACTAAAATCTTGGCTTCAGAAATTTTAAAATCAAGTAGTTTTAGTTTGCAAGATTATGGAAAAACTAACTCTTTAACAAAAAAAGTAGAATTGTACACTTTAGCTCAGGCAAATAAAGCTTTTGCACATTATCGTTGGTTTTAATATTATTACGTTTAGTAGGACTTGAACCTACAACTTTCGGGACCGAAATCCGACGCTCTATCCAATTAAGCTATAAACGCTACAAAAATGATTAGATTAATAATGATTCAATTACAATCTATATTAAAAGTTTCAGACAACTCGGGTGCTAAAACAGTTAAATGTATCAAAGTGTTAGGAGGATATAAAAAAAAAACTGCATATGTAGGAGATATAATCGTAGCTTCTGTTCAAGAATTAAGGAATAGGTATAAATCTACTTCTAAAATAAAAAAAGGAGAAGTTATAACTGCGTTAATTGTGCGTAGCAAATTTAAAAAAAAAAGAAAAGATGGGTTGTTTATAAGGTTTGACGAGAATAATGTTGTTTTATTAAATAAACAGCTGAAATTTTTAGGTACAAAAGTTTTAGGAGTGTTACCCAAAGAATTGAAAAAAGAAAAATTTTTAAAATTGGCAAGTATCTCCTCAGGTTTTTTTTAACATTAAATAAAATGCATTTTTTACAAAATCATTATGATCGAATAATAAGATATGATTTATTAAATAAATATGGTAAGAGTAATAACTTTAGTCAAGCCGTTAAGATTGAAATAAATTATATAAATAAATCTGCAAACTACAAAGACCTCTTTACAGCAATGTTGGCTTTGCAAATAGTTACAAATCAAAGGTCTTTTTTTACAAGGTCTAAAAACTCTTTAGTTACGGTAAAAATAAAAAAAGGAGATCCTGTTGGTTGTAAGGTAACATTAAGAAAAAAGAAAATGACGGTGTTTATGGAAACTTTGATTTACAAAGTGTTTCCTAAAATTAAATATTTTGAAAGTTTAAAATTCAAATCGTCTAAACAGAAGTCCTGTTTTGATTTTTCGTTGATCAAATTACTGCAGTTTTCTGAATTAGAAGTCAATTATAGGTATTTCAAAAGTTTAAAAGGCATTAATGTTTCTATTAGCTTCAATTCGGAATCTTGGGAACATGTGGCTTTTATGCTAATGTCGTATAAATTTCCTGTAGAAATTGTTCGTTAAAAGAAATGCGAATGTAACTCAATTGGTAGAGTGTAACCTTGCCAAGGTTAAAGTTGAGAGTTCGAGTCTCTTCTTTCGCTGTTTCGTTTATTTGTTTAGGATAAATGGTCGAGTGGTTTAAGGCGTTAGTTTTGAAAACTATTGTATTTTACGATACCGTGGGTTCGAATCCCACTTTATCCTTGTATTTATTTTTATGTACATTAATTGTTATATAAGGTACGGTTAAATAACATAATTGGCTAATGTATAAGATTGCAAATCTTATAATGACGGTTCGAACCCGTCTTTAACCTTTATAGTCTCAAAAATTGAATGAATTTACTTTTGATTATCAATACAGTGTTAAAAACTTTAGCTATTGTTTTACCTTTATTAATTTCAGTAGCTTACTTTACCCTTGCGGAAAGAAAAATTATGGGTACCATTCAAAGAAGAAAAGGTCCCAATGTTATAGGTTACTTAGGTTTGCTGCAACCTTTGGCGGACGGGTTAAAACTGTTTGTTAAAGAAACTATTTTACCAAGTAATTCTAATATTTTCATTTTTATACTAGCTCCTATGATAACTTTTGTTTTAAGTTTAATAGGTTGGTCTGTTATACCGTTTTCAAATCAAGTTGTGTTATCTAATATTAATTTAGGTATTTTATATCTATTTGCTGTTTCGTCTTTAAGTGTTTATGGGATTGTTATAGCAGGTTGGGCTAGTAATTCTAAGTACCCTTTTTTAGGTGCTCTACGGTCAGCTGCGCAAATGATTTCGTATGAAGTTTCTATTGGATTTATTATAGTTACCGTATCGATTTGTGCTGGTTCGTTAAATTTAACACAAATCGTGTTAATGCAAGAAAAAATATGGTATATAGTACCTTTGTTGCCGATGTTCGGTTTGTTTATTATTTCAGCACTTGCTGAAACTAATAGACATCCTTTTGATTTACCTGAAGCAGAAGCAGAACTTGTTTCAGGTTATAACGTTGAATATTCGGCAATGACATTTGCTTTATTTTTTTTAGGCGAGTACGCAAATATGTTGTTGATGAGTTCGTTTGCGGCCATTTTATTTTTAGGAGGATGGCATTCCGTGTTACCTGAGGAGATCCTTCCAGGTAGTTTATGGTTTGGTTTGAAAATTGTTTTAGGCGTTGTTTTTTTCGTTTGGGCCAGAGCCGGCTTACCTCGTTATCGTTATGACCAGTTAATGTATTTAGGTTGGAAGTGTTTTTTACCTTTGTCGTTAGGTTATTTATTATTCACATCTTCTTTATTAATAAGTTTTAATTGTTTACCTGCTTAATTTTGTTTATAGATAAATTTTTTTAAATGTTAAAAATAAAAGTATAAACAGTTCATAAATACTTATAAGAAAACAGCTTGTAAGTATTAAGCTGTAAATATCGGGAGGTGTTACAAGGGTTGATATAAAAATCATTCCGAAATAAGTAAATTTTTTGGTTTTTTTTATTTTTATAATGTACCTAGGGTATGAAAGCAGTGTTTCTAAAAATAAAGTTAAAAATTGACTATAAAAAATAATTATGGTAAATATTAGTATAAAAAAATTAAAGTATTCGGTTAGTTTAGGTTCCAAAAAAATGTTTAAATTACTAGGAGTCAATTGGTAAAAGAAGTCCCAACTGTAGGGCAATAATGTTGTATACATTACTGTACCAAAGCAGCAATAAAGCGTTATAAAACAGATAAATATTCTTTTTAATATTGAATTTTCATATTGGTATAATCCAGTAGAAAAAAATTTTAAAACGTGGTAAGATATATATGGGAGGGTTAAGTTATTTCCAGTAAAAAAAATAGTTTTAAGATAGATCTCCACTATTTCGGTAAAATTCGTAGTAATAAAATAAAATTTTATATTGTTTGCATGGCTTTGTAAGCATGGTTTTATTAAAATATACAGCAAAATTTCTTTATAAAAATAACTTATCAGAGCAATAAGGGACCATGCGAATATTATTAAAATGAGTCTATTTTTTAATTCTGTTACATATTTAGACATTATTTGTCAGATTGAAGGTAGATTAGGAGAATAGTTCAGTGGTAGAATAGTGGTTTCCAAAACCAAAGGGCAAGGGTTCAACTCCCTTTTTTCCTGTTATTGTCAAATATATTTACGAGTTTTTTCTTTATTGTTGGTAAGTCTCCAAATAGCAGTAAGGCTATTAGTAAAACCAGTAGTAGTTGACTAAAGCTTATTGTCATTATTTTGTTTACGGTATTGTGGTATTTTAATATTAAATTATTTTACTTAATGTTATCCTGTTAGGTCTTGGTGATTTTTTTTTACAATAAGCTTATAGTTCAGTGGTAGAACGTACCGCTCATAACGGTTTTGTCGTAGGTTCGAATCCTACTAAGCTTAATTGCCAAAGAAATGCATTTTAATTTGAAAACGTATCAAACATTTAAAGTTAAACGGTTTTTAAAAGAAAATAAAAATATAATTGTGTACGTGTGTCCGGAGTACAATTCTCAAATAACAGTTAAGTTAACTAAATTGTTTGCACTTAAAGGTTTATCTTATTTGAAAGTTATTAATAAGGTAACTGTAAAAATGTTAAAAAGATCTATATTTTCTCGTTACGCTTCGTTAGTAACGGGTCCGGTAATAGTAGTATCGTTAAAAGACTCTAAAAAAAGGTTGTCTTTGTTTGAATTAATAAACTTGAGCGATAAATTACATTTTGTGTGTGTGAGAGTCAAGTCAAGATTTTATACAAGTTTAGAGATAAACAATATGTCGACTTTAGATTCTCACTTAACTTATTCAAGTTTTAAAAAATCTATTCAAAGTCCTTATACAAATTTGTATTTAAACATGTTATTGTATTTTAATAAAAGTCGGAATAATGTGATTTGAACACATGACTTCCTGTTCCCAAAACAGGCACGCTAACCAGGCTGCGTTATATTCCGGTTTGAAAAGAGTAGGATTTGAACCTACGATGGGTTACCCCAACAGATTTACAGTCTGCCACTTTTAGCCGCTCAGTCATCTTTTCTTTAATATTTTGTTTCGGAGGTAGTAAAAGTTTAAATTCGTTTTGTTTTCCGAGGTCTGCATCCGTTGTGTGGTAAAGCAAAGTTGTGTTTTATAAGTGTAAAGTAAAGTTTTTTTTTTAGTAAATTGATCATTAAAGATCTGTGTTTTTTAACTCCTTTAAAATGCAAAGATAAGTTTGTGAAATTAAGTTTATTAAAAGCGTCCAGTACATTTTTAATAAGGTTTACAATAACGTATTTTTTTAGCCTTTCTTTTCCGTGATAGTGGGCCAATCCTGACGAGAGTTGCAGTATATTTTTACCTTTTATATCTGTAATATTGATTAAAATGTTAGAAACAGTTATTTTTATCGTTAAGATACCGTGATTTTCTGAAGGAGATGTCTTAAGGTGAGCAACTACAGTTAATTTTTTACGCATTAAATATAGATTTTTATTTTGTTTATAAAACTCAGGTATTTTTTTAATACTTTTTTTTAATTCAATTTTTTTTTCAACCATTGTTTATAGTTAGTTATAATTCTACTTATTTTTGATAATGCTTTTAAAAAATATATTTATAAAAACAAATTTGAAGAATTTACGGTTTATAAGTTCTAACGTTAAACTCCCGTTGTTAAAAAATAAAATAACAGGTTTTAAAAATATGGCGGGAAGAAATAATTTAGGAAAGATAACGTCTTATCATAAAGGAGGTGGTCATAAAAAAAAATATCGGATTCTAAGTAATTTAAAGTCTTTAGATAATCTTTTAGGAATTGTAATGAGTATCGAATATGACCCTAATAGAACAGCTAAAATAGCGTCAGTGTATTGTAGAAATTTTAAAAAATACTTTTATATTATAGCGTCTAACCGTTTAAGAATTGGGAACGTTATAAGAGTTGGGAAAAATTCGCTTACTAGGTCAGCCCATTACATGCCGTTAAAGCGTATCCCATTAGGAAGTTACATTTACAATCTGACCTTGAAAAATAATAGAAAAAAAACAGGAATAATAGCACGTTCGGCAGGATCTCACGCTCAATTGATGGAAAAAAATTCTAACAGTGCTTTAGTAAAGATTCCTTCTGGAAAACAGTTAACTTTCTCATTAGAAGAATTATGCAATATAGGTAAAGTTTCTAACGAACAGCATTGGCTAAAAAAAAAAACTAAAGCAGGTCAATCGAGATGGATGAATATTAGACCGACAGTAAGAGGGGTTGCAATGAATCCTGTAGATCACCCACATGGAGGAGGAGAAGGGAAAAAGTCTAAAAAAGTTGCACCAAGAACTCCTTGGGGATCTTTTGTAAAAAAAGGAAAACTTAAGAAATAAGCATTAAATAAAAATATAAAATGAAAAGATCAAAATGGAAAGGTCCTTTTTTAAGTATTAATTTCAGCTTGAATAAAACAGAAACTGACAAAAAAAGTTTGATTTTAAATAGAAATTCTTTGATTTTGCCTAAATTTATAGGCAAGTTTTGTTTAATTCATAACGGTAAAAAGTATATACGTATTAAAGTGACTGATGAAATGATAGGATTCAAATTTGGAGAGTTTGTACCTACAAGAACCAAGTTCTCATATAAAAAAAAGTAATAAATGACAAAAAAAGTAAATTTGAATTTATCTAAGTCAAATTTAGATAATTATAGATGGAAATCTAAATATAATTTGTTTAATAAAGAAGATTCTTCGTTGTTATTATACGATGAAATTAATATAATAAGATATCTAGAACGTTTTTTTGAATTACATGGTCTGTTAATTTACGATTGTAGGTGTGAACGGTCTTTTAATCAATTAGATATAGTGATAAATTATTACGCGCAGTTAAAAGTATCACAATTTGTTAAAAAAGTTGAATTAAATAATTATTTTAACAATACTTTAAGTGCAAAAGAATCGATAAACTTAAAAAAAAAAGAAAAGTTTAAGAATTATTATTTAAAATTTAAAAAATATGATTTTAATTTTTCGCAAACAATAAATTCTTTTGTTGAGCAGTTACAGGAAAGTCTTTATTTATATACTAATAAGCAGTTACGAATTAATTTTGTGTTAACTAACGTTAACAGAGGTCTGGCGTTTCAAAATTTTAGTTATTCTGAAACAATGGTAATTAAAAAACTGTTAATTCGTTTAAGAAAGTATAAAAGGTATAAAGATATAAATATGCGTGAGTTTATAAATGTTTTTTTGATAATTTTACGAAAAAAACATTCGGCAAATTTTTTAGCAAATTTTCTAGCAAGCCAGTTACGGTTATTTAAACGACATAATCAGCTCTTTAATTTTGTCAAATATTCTCTAACCTTATTTATTGAGAGTTCGATATCTAAATTAAAAGGAATTAAAATTGTGATTAAAGGTCGGTTAAATAGAAAAATGAGGGCAAAAAAAAAAATTATTCGCATAGGACAAGTCCCTATTCAAACTTTAAACAATAGTATGGATTATGGACAATCGGTTTCATATACCCCTTATGGGACTTTTGGAATAAAAGTTTGGGTGAATTAATGTATGTTAATATTATAATGTTTTTACAACCAAAAAAAGTTAAATATAAAAAACATCGAAAAGGAAAATTAAAAAAAATTGAATACAAAGCTAATAAATTAAAGTTTGGCGCTGTTGGTTTAAAAGCATGTGAATCAGGCAGGATTACGAGTCGACAAATTGAATCGGCCAGGCAGGCAATTACTAGAAAAATAAACAGACAAGGCAAATTATGGATTAGAGTTTTTCCTTCAACACCCGTAACTACAAAACCTGTGGAAGTTAGGATGGGAAAAGGAAAAGGATCAGTAAACTACTGGGCAGCTAAGGTAGGTACAGGATCCGTAATTTTCGAAATCGAAGGCACTCCTGCCTCTTTAGCAAAAGCAGCTTTTCGAACAGGCGGTGCTAAGTTACCTGTTAGCACTCAATTGACTTATAGGTAATTATTTTTTATATTTTAGACAACTCATTTGCATTGTTTGATATTGGAATAAAAATCGTCTGAAGATTTATATCGATATTTTATATAATAAAATTGTAAAAACTCAAATGTTATTACAAGCAGCTAAATTTATTGGAGCAGGTTTGGCAACTATTGGCTTAGCAGGTGCTGGTGTAGGTATCGGTACTGTTTTTGGTGCATTAGTGTTAGGTGTTTCAAGAAACCCTTCTTTAAGAGACGAATTATTTAAGTTAGCGATTTTAGGTTTCGCTTTAACTGAGGCTATTGCTTTATTCTCGTTAATGATGGGCTTTTTAATTTTATTTGCATTATAATTAAATTTTTAAGTTGATTATAGTGTTTTTTATAATGATTGTTAATTATATTACTTATTTTTTAATCACTAGTATTTTATTATTTTTTTTGGGATTGTTAGGACTTATCTTTAATCGAAAAAATATTCTTATAATTTTAATGTCTATAGAATTAGTGTTATTAGCTGTAAACTTAAATTTCGTAATTTTCTCGGTGTATTTAGATGATATTTTTGGTCAAATATTTTCGCTGTTCATATTAACTGTAGCTGCTGCAGAATCTGCGATAGGTTTAGCGTTATTAGTGACGTTTTATCGAGTAAAAAGTTCTATTACAATTGAAGAAGTTGTTAGTATTAAAAATGCTTTTTAAAATTAGAATTTATACATATAATGTTTTTTACTACACCATTAGACCAATTTCAAATTATTTCTTTATTTTCTATTAAAGTATTTTGTTTTGATATTTCGTTTACCAATTCTGCGTTGATTTGTTTAATTATGACAACAGTTTTTATGCTATTAATAACTTATTTAAGCTCAGATAATGGTACTTTTTTTTTTATACCAAGCTCATGGCAAGTTATTGTGGAAATCATCTATGAGACCGTTACACAACTCCTGTATGATAATTTGGGTGAAAAAGGTGAAAAATATTTTCCTTTTGTTGCAGTATTGTTCACATTTATACTATTAGCTAATTTAATAGGTTTGATACCTTACAGTTTTACTGTAACAAGTCATTTAACAGTAACTTTTTTATTGGCATTGACAGTGTTTATAGGGGTTAATATCATATGTTACCAAGAGCACAAATTAAATATGATATCGTTATTCATACCTTCAAATACGTCATTTTTTTTAGCGTTATTATTGGTACCTATTGAATTTGTTTCTTATATGTTTAAACCTATTAGTTTAGGAGTACGGTTGTTTGCAAATATGATGGCTGGTCATACGTTATTAAAAGTTATTGCAGGTTTTGCGTGGAGTATGGTATCTGCCGGAGGTTTTTTGTTTTTTGCTCATATTATTCCTTTAGTTGTGTTAATATTATTAGTAGGTTTAGAGTTAGGTGTTGCACTTATTCAAGCGTATGTATTTACTATACTTACTTGTATTTATTTAAACGATAGTATTAATTTACACTAAAAAAATAAAGGGTGTGTAGCTCAGTGGTAGAGCATTGGACTTTTAATCCACAGGTCCTGGGTTCAAATCCCGGTACACTCAAAAAATATAAGGACTATTTTATAACAAAAAAATGTATTTCAAAATAAAACTTAAGTCGTTCAATAAAAATTCTTTGATAGATTCTGTTAAGATTTTTAGTTTTTTTTTACAAAAATTAAATTTAGGTTATGTCATCCAAAAAAGGTTAAAAACTAATGATAAAAAGTTTACAATACTGAGATCACCTCACGTCAACAGTAAATCTGGAGAGCATTTTAAAAGATCGTTACACAAGGTTAACATAGCTGTAGTAAGTCTAAATTCAAAGGTTTTAAATTTTTTTTTAAAAAAATTAGAAAACCTCCTATCTTCAGATGTTTCTATTACAGTAAAAAAAGTAAAAAGTTCAAATAAAAGTAATATTTATTTTAACAAAGTTTTAAATCCAGATAAGTGTGTTTTGCAATCACCCGAAATATTTAGTTATGTTAAGGTTTGGGATGTTTTTGGGGAAAATATTTTTTTGGCTAAAAGTTCAAATAGCTCAGTAGGTAGAGCAAAGGACTGAAAATCCTTGGGTCGGCAGTTCAAGTCTGCCTTTGAACAGGTAATGAAATTTAACACTTGGGATTTATTTACTCGCATAAAAAATGGACAAAGATCAAAAAAAAGAATGGTACAAGTACCGAAACAAACCCTTACATCAAAATTTTTAAAAATTCTTTGGGATGATGGTTTCATTCTAGGGTATCAAGACTCTAAAACGAAGTTAAATTGTTATGATGTTTTTTTAAAATACAAAAATCAAAAATCTGTATTAAAACAAGTAGTTTTTGTTTCAAAGCCTGGTAAACGGGAATATTTTAATGTTAAGCAAATTTGGAAGCTTACTATAGGTACGGGATCTGCATATTTTTCCACTAATAAAGGAATACTGTCTTTGGTTGAATGTAAAAAACAAAATGTTGGTGGTGAGTTATTTGTTATTATCAATTAAAATTTGTAATATATTGTAAAATACATAAATATATCTATAAAATGAAAACATATACAAAAACGAATTTGCGTATTCCAAATAAAATTTCTTTAATAGTTAAAAATAAAACATTATATTGTTTAGGTCCGCACGGTGTTCGTGTGTTTCCGTTAAAATTAAAAATATTGTTATATAGAAAAAATGTTCAAGATAGGTTTTTAAAAATAACTAAATTTCCTTATTCCTGCTGTAATGGACAAACGAACATAAAAGCATTACAAGGGTATACTTTGGGTTGTTTAAAAGAAATTTTTAATAGTTTAAATAGTGGTAACACTCAAAAATTAAGAGTTGTTGGGGTAGGTTTTAGAATGTCTTTGGTATTTAAAGATTTTGTGTGTTTGCTAAAGTTAAAGCTTGGTTATAGTCACGATATTTATGTAAAAGTACCTAAATATTTGAAAGTTGAATGCCCAAACCCAACTCTTTTATATGTTTCAGGTAGTAATAAACATTCAGTACAAAATTTTGCTTCATTGATACGATCATTGAAAACTCCAGAGCCTTATAAAGGGAAAGGTATTTTGTTTGAAAATGAAAAAATAATATTAAAAGAAGGTAAAAAAAACTAAAATAATGAAAGTTTATGAAAAAAATAAAAGAAAATATAATTATATATACCAGAAATTTGTCATGAATAGGGACTACTTACTGTTTACTAACAAAAATAAATATATTTTTCAATATTTAGCGGGTTTTAGAAATCAATTAGGTATACTAAATCTAAATCTGTTTGAAGTTTTACTAAAAAAAATTGTAAAAATAATATATGTTTTTTCTATCAAAAAAAAACGCGTACTGTTTTTAGGGGTTTCTGATGTATGTTCCAAAACCTTTTTACTTTTATCAAAACAAAAAAACTACAGTTTCATTTCGTCAAACTGTTGGGTTTATGGTTCATTAAGTAATAAAGAACATGTCATGAACACTAGTAATCACCAAAAACGATCGAAAAAAATGGTAAAATGGGATGTTTCCACTAAACCAGATTTGATTGTAATTCTAACAAAAAATCCAAAAAAAGATTTAATAAAAGAAGTCAACCTTTTGAATGTTCCAGTGATTTGTTTGGCCAATGATGTTTCGAATACAGCCGCTACGGATTTTAAAGTTTTAAGTGGAGAAAATATTGAACGATATTTGTTTTTGATTTTATGTTCGTTAATTAAAAAAAAATATGTAAAAAATGGGTATAAATAGAAGATATAAACCAAAATTTAAAAGATTATTAAAATTAAGGTTTGATAATTTTGAAAAAAAAAATATATTATCTTTGCAAAAAAAAAAATGGCATTCTTTTTTACTTTTTTTAAAAAAAAAAAAAAAAAGAAGGAAAAATAATTTTTATCTTTTTGACCACGGAAAATTTATCAATTCTTTTTTTATTTTTCGGTTTAAAAGGAAATTCAAATTTGATTTGAATTTGAAACAAAAGTTTTTTTTTTATTATAGCTCTGTTAAACAAAAATTTGTTAAAAAAGTGACTGGTAAATTGGTATCTGCAAAAAGATTGTCCCCTCAAGAAATTATGGTTCAAGCATTAGAAAGTCGTTTGGATAGTGTATTATACCGATCGCTTTTTGTGAGTACAAGAGACGAAGCGAAGCAGTTTATAAAACATAAACATGTATTTGTAAATCGTAAAAAAGTGATGGATTGTTCTTATACGCTAAAAAAAGGAGATGTCATTACTATTGATTTAAAAAAAAAAGATCATGTAAAAGAAAATATCCTAAATTCCAACATTTGGCCACTTCCTCCAGAATATTTAGAAATAAATTATAAAACGTTAACTATAATTTTTGTCAAACTTCCTGATGTTAATCAATTCTACTCACATTATCCTTTTTTTGTAAGTTTTAACACAATAACTCATTGATTTATAAAATTTTTTAAATAAAACACTAAAATATATCTATGTATAAATTTATTCTTAAATTACCAATGTGGTCCATTTTTATAAATAATAAAGAATTAACGTTGTCTACCCGAACTTCCGTTCTGGAAGCTTGTAGAACAGTAGGTATTGAAATACCAAGGTATTGTTACCATGAAAGTTTATCAATTGCAGGGAACTGTCGAATGTGTGTAGTTGAATTAAAAAATTCTCCAAAACCATTAATATCATGTGCGACTCCGATCATAAATGGTATGGTTTTATACACTGACAGCCCCTTAGTCAGAAAAGCAAGAGAAAGTGTTATGGAGTTTTTGCTATTAAATCACCCATTAGATTGTCCTGTTTGTGATCAAGGAGGTGAGTGTGATTTACAAGATCAAGCTATTTATTTTGGTAGTGATAAAAAAAGGTTTTATTCTGTAAAACGAGGTGTTAAAGATAAAAATATAGGACCTATTGTCAAAACTGTCATGACAAGATGCATTCATTGTACTAGATGCGTAAGGTTTGCCGAAGAGATTGCAGGTATAAATACATTGGGTACTTTTAATAGAGGTATGTCAACAGAAATTGGCACTTACGTATCTAATAATTTTTCTACAGAACTGTCTGGAAACGTGATAGATTTGTGCCCTGTAGGTGCTTTAACAGCGAAGCCGTATCCTTTTGTTAGTAGATCTTGGGAACTAAAAACTCTTAAAAATATTGATTTTTCAGATGGGTTTTGCGTTGATACAAAAATTGCATTAAAAAACAATCATATAGTAAAAATATTATCCTCTTTTTCAGAAAAAAGTACCAACAGTTGGATATCTGATAAAACAAGATTTTCGTTTGATGGTATGTTTTCAGCAAATAGGTTGCCGACTTCTTATATTGATAAATTTACTGTAAAAGGAAAACACGAGCTTTGGACAACTCTTCTAAAAGAAATTGTTTTAACTTTATATTTTGTAGAACATTTGTATTTTTACAATATGGATAAGTTGAAAATAACTTTTATTTATGATTTTTCAATCTCTTTAGAAACTTTAGGGTCTTTAAAAATATTATCTAATAAATTTGAATTTATTTGTTTAAAATGTTTAGAAAAATCTTACGAAAATACAGATCTAGAATCGAATTTTATTTCTTTAAAAGACCAAGAAAAGTTAATAACTAATTCAGATTTTGTATGTTTGATAGGTTTTAATCCTAGATACGAATCTTCTAAATTAAATTCCTTATTAAGAAAACGGTATAAAGAAGGTCAATTCAAGGTGTTGTCTATTGGGTCTGTTTTTAACATGACATTTCCTGTAGAGTCTATTTCATTAAATACAATATCTATCCAATCAATATTAGAAGGCACGCATCACGTATGTCAACAAATAAGTGTGAGTAAAAATCCTTTATTCATGGTTAGCACAGAAGTTTTTAAACGACAAGATTCTAAGTTGATAAACCGTTTTATTTCAAACATAAAAACCTTTAGTGGAAAATCTTCATTGTCAATAAGTCCAATCTCGTTAGTTAATAATCAAGTAGGGGTAAATTACCTAAATTTGAATAAAAATTTTACCCACAAACATCTTAAAAACTCATCGGCCCTTTATTTTGTGGATACCCAATCCTCAAATCCTTATATACAAAAACTTGTGTCTGTTTTAAGTTTACAAGGAATGAAAACAAATTTATCTAAAATTTTGATAGAACAATTTTTTGGCTCTAATTATGATAAACAAAATTTTTCAAATAAATTTTTAATACCCTCAAAACATTTTTTTGAAAATTCTGACACTTTTATGAATACTGAAGGACTAATTAAGCGTTCGTTTAAGGTTATAAAATCCCCTAAATTTTCAAAAACATCTTGGAAAATAATCAGAGCTTTTTCTAAGTATTTTAGTAACCTATCGCTATTAACAAATGTTGTTCCGAGTACAGTTCATGTACCTTTAGAAGTTTGTGATCAAAAGTCATTGTTACAGTTAATGTACTTACCTTCAGTTAATTACAATTACAATTCAGTGTTTAATCCGATAATTTCATGTTCTAAAAATTTATTTGTTGATCATTACCAAGATTCTTCTATTAAGTTCGTTAATAGCAAGTTATCATTTTCGGTCGATGATTTTTTTATAGGTGGAAAGGATAATTATAGTAAATTGTCCAGTGTTATGGTTAAATGTTCTAAACAGTTACGTGTTGAAAGTTCTAATTTTAAATTTATTTAAGTCGAAATAAATAGTTATTATTTGTATAACACTCAAATTTTATTAAAATGTATTTAATTTTAATTTTTTTGCCATTATTAGGTTTTATATCTGCAGGTTTGTTTGGCAGATTTTTAGGTCCTAAAGGTTCTGTATATATTACAGTAACTAATTTATGCTTAACTTTTTTAGCTTCTGCGTATTCTTTTTATGAAGTAGCTTTATCAGGTAGTCCTGTCTATTTAAAAGTATTCACGTGGATGGATTCTGATTTGTTTAATGTGGATTGGGGTTTTATGTTTGACAGTTTGACGGTAACAATGTGTTGCGTTGTGACCTTTGTTTCATCTTTGGTACATATATACTCTTCTGAGTATATGTCTCATGATCCTCATTTACCTCGTTTTATGAGCTATTTATCGTTATTTACATTTTTTATGCTAATTTTAGTTACTGCTGACAATTTTATTCAAATGTTTGTTGGTTGGGAAGGCGTAGGTTTGTGTTCTTATTTGTTAATCAATTTTTGGTTTACTAGAATACAAGCGAATAAAGCTGCTATCAAAGCGATGGTAGTAAATCGAGTAGGTGATTTTGGGCTAGCTCTCGGCATTATTACGATTTATGTGCATTATAAATCTGTGGACTATGCAACGGTATTTGCATTAACTCCTTTTTTTGAGGATAAGCTATTCAATTTCTTAGTTTTTAAATGTGATATATTAACAGTTATTGGTTTTTTATTGTTTATTGGAGCAGTGGGTAAATCAGCACAGATAGGATTACATACCTGGTTGCCTGACGCAATGGAAGGTCCAACCCCAGTTTCAGCACTAATTCACGCGGCGACAATGGTAACTGCAGGCGTTTTTTTAATGGCTCGTAGTTCATCCATTTTCGAATACGCTCCTTCTGTATTGACAGTTGTTACTATTATAGGAGCATGTACTGCGTTTTTTGCTGCAACAACAGGGTTATTGCAAAATGATTTAAAAAGAGTAATAGCGTATTCGACTTGTAGTCAATTAGGTTATATGATTTTTGCATGTGGATTATCTAACTATGCAGTAGGAATATTTCATTTAGCTAATCATGCATTTTTTAAAGCCTTACTTTTTTTAGGAGCAGGTTCTGTAATTCATGCAGTTGCAGATGAACAAGATATGAGAAAAATGGGAGGTATAAAAAAATTAGTACCCTTTACGTATTCTGCAATGGTTATTGGTTCATTTGCTTTGACAGGTTTCCCTTTTTTAACAGGTTTCTACTCTAAAGATGTTATACTTGAAGTGGCGTATGGTAAATATACTTCAGAGGGTATGTTTGCATATATTTTAGGTACAAGTGCAGCATTTTTAACAGCGTTTTATTCTACTAGACTGGCATATTTAACTTTTTTAGCAAAACCAAATGGGTATAAGCATGTAATAAAAAATGCATATGATTCAGGAAATGCTATACTAATACCACTATTTGTGTTGACTATCCCTAGTATTTTTATAGGTTACTGGACGAAAGATATGATTATTGGTTTAGGAACCGATTTTTGGGGTAATTCTATTTATGTATTACCTGAAAACATGAATAGATTAGATTCTGAATTTATTCCTCAGCAATATAAGTTGTTGCCAGTTTGTTTAAGTATGTTCGGAACGTTTCTGGCTTACATAGTATATACGTTACATAATAAATTTTTATTCAATTTAAAAGTTTCGTTTTTTGGAAAAAAAATTTATAATTTTTTCAATAAAAAATGGTTTTTTGATAAAATATATAACGAATATGTAGTTCAATTTTTTTTACGTTTTAGTTATCATATCAGTTATAAAATTATTGATCGAGGGATTATTGAAGTTTTAGGTCCTATGGGATTATCCCGTTTAGTTTATAAAAATTCAAATTTTATAAACAACTCACAAACAGGTTATTTGTATCATTATGCGCTATCCATTTTAATAGCATCTACTTTAGTTATATTTTTCAAGCAAGGCTGGTCGTTTTTTTCAATTTTTTTAGACTATAGATTGGTTGCTTTGTTAGCTGTCAGTTACAGTTTATTTTTTTACGGGAAAATAAAATTATGATAAATCCTTTTTGGGAAAGGTGGCTGAGCGGTTTAAAGCATTGGTTTGCTAAACCAACGTACAGTATATAACGGTACCATGGGTTCAAATCCCATTCTTTCTGCAAAGTAGTTTAAAACGCTATCAATCTTTTATGGGGGTATAACTCAATTGGTAGAGTGTGTGCTTTGCAAGCACAAAGTTATCGGTTCAATTCCGATTACTTCCACATAAATTGAGCTTATAACTCAGTTGGTTAGAGTGTACGCCTGATAAGCGTAAAGTCAGTAGTTCAAGTCTACTTAAGCTTAAAAAATATTTTTAATATTTATATACGATGATTTGCCCTAATAATATATTATATTTATTGATAATAACTCCTATTTTAGGTATACTAGTTTTGCTATTTATACCTTCTCGTAATAAAACAGCGTTAAAACAAATAGGATTACTTTTTTCATCGATTACTTTCTTATTGTCATTACTATTGTGGGTTTGGTTTGATAATGCTAGTAGTCAGTTTCAATTCTTAGATACAGTTTTTTGGATTCCTTCTTTAAATTTAAATTTTGTCATGGGAATAGACGGTGTGTCTTTATTTCTAATCATTTTAACAACACTTTTAATTATGCTATGTATATTAGCAAGCTACAATATTCAACATTATGTTAAAGAGTATTTGGTATCTTTTTTATTGTTAGATATTTTGTTAATAAGTGTTTTTTGTGTACTAGATGTGTTATTGTTTTATGTTTTTTTTGAAAGTGTTTTAATTCCAATGTTTTTGATTATTGGTATTTGGGGTTCTCGTGAACGTAAAATAAGAGCTGCTTATTTTTTCTTTTTGTATACCCTGTTGGGTTCTGTTTTAATGCTTCTAGCATTAATGTACATATTAAATCAAGCAGGTACAACTGATTACGAGACATTATTAACCATTAATTTTACGGTAAAAGAACAAAAAATACTATGGCTTGCGTTTTTTGCGTCTTTTGCAACTAAAGTACCTATGCTACCTATGCATATTTGGTTACCAGAAGCTCACGTAGAAGCTCCTACGGCAGGTTCTGTAATATTAGCGGGAGTTTTGTTAAAATTAGGAACTTACGGTTTAATTAGATTTTCGTTACCATTATTCCCAGATGCCAGTGCTTACTTTACTCCGTTCGTTTACTGTTTAGCAGCAACGGCAGTTGTTTACACGTCATTTACAGCCATTCGTCAATCTGATTTTAAAAGAATAATAGCATACACTTCTGTAGCACACATGAATTTAGTTATTATAGGTTTATTCAGTTTTAATACTATAGGTTTAGAAGGTGCAATGTTACAAAGTTTAAGTCATGGTTTTGTTGCAAGTGCTTTGTTTTTGATTATTGGAATTGTTTATGAGCGTCATCATACGAGGATGGTTAAATATTACGGAGGTTTAGTTCATGTGATGCCATTATATGTAATTTTTTTCTTATTATTTACTATGGCAAATATAGGTCTTCCAGGTACAAGTAGTTTCGTAGGTGAATTTTTAATTCTTTTAGGAGCTTATAATTTAAACACAACGATTGCTTTTATAGGAGCTACAGGTATGGTTTTAGGGGGAGCTTATTCATTATGGGTGTTTAATAGAATCTCATACGGAAATTTAAAGACTCAATATATCAAAGAATTTAGCGATTTAAATAAGAGAGAATTTTACACTTTGTTACCTTTAGCAGTAGGAACAATTTTTGTAGGGATATATCCCAAAATATTTTTGATGCCAATGAATATTAGTATTTTAAATATAATGGAAAAATTGACCATTTAATAGTGTCTCTATCGTCTAATGGTTAGGACGTTACCCTTTCACGGTAAAAATACGGGTTCAAATCCCGTTAGAGATGTTTTTCTTAAAATTAATAATGAGAACCAAAAAAAGTCAATTACAAAAAAAACTAAAAAATTTTACAATTAATTTTGGGCCACAACACCCGGCGGCTCATGGAGTTTTACGTTTAGTTTTAGAATTAAAAGGTGAGGTAATAGAACGTGCAGACCCACATATAGGTTTATTACATAGAGGTACTGAAAAACTTATAGAGCATAAAACATATTTACAAGCACTTCCTTATTTCGATAGGTTAGATTATGTTTCTATGATGTCTCAGGAGCACACTTATTGTTTAGCCGTAGAAAAGCTTTTAAAGTGTAATGTTCCTTTGAGAGCACAATATATTAGAGTAATGTATGCTGAGATTACTAGAATATTAAACCATTTACTAGCAGTGGGATGCCATGCTATGGATGTAGGTGCGATGACTCCCTTTTTATGGGCTTTTGAAGAACGTGAAAAATTGATGGAATTCTATGAACGAGTTTCTGGTGCACGAATGCATGCAGCGTATTTTCGACCAGGCGGTGTCCACATGGACGTACCTAAAGGTTTGTTAAATGATATATATATATTTGTGGAGCAATTTAATTTAAGATTAAATGAAATTGAAGATATGTTAACTGAAAATAGGATATGGAAGCAACGTTTAGTAGATATTGGAGTAGTTGATCTAAAAGACGCGTATGATTGGGGTTTTAGCGGTGTAATGTTAAGAGGGTCGGGAGTTGCATGGGATCTAAGAAAAAGCCAACCGTATGAAGTGTATGATAAATTATCGTTTTCAATTCCAACAGGAGGTAATGGGGATTGTTATGATAGATACATGATTAGGGTGTTTGAAATGAGAGAATCTTTAAAAATTATTCATCAATGTTTAAACAAAATCCCGAATGGTATAATTAAATTAGATGATAATAAGATAACTCCTCCAAAAAGAAGAGAGTTTAAGCATTCTATGGAATCTTTGATACATCACTTCAAGCATTATGCTCAAGGATTTAATGTTCCTGCAGGTGAAACTTATCTGGCAAGTGAAGCTCCTAAAGGTGAGTTTGGGGTTTATTTGATATCAAATGGAAGTAATAGACCTTACAGATGTAAAATTAAAGCTCCAGGGTTTGCCCATTTACAAGCGTTGGATTTTATGTCTAAAGATCACCTAATAGCCGATGTTGTGACTATTATAGGTACTCAGGATATAGTATTTGGAGAAGTAGATAGGTAAGTGAAAAAGTGATTAGCTCAACGGTAGAGCAGCTCGCTTACAACGAGAAGGTTATTGGTTCAAATCCGATATTACTTAGAACAATTAAAAAAAAAAGTATGTTCTATTTTATCAAGCTATAAGATATGTGTAACAAAAAAATATTTATAAAAAATATACTTTCTTTAAAAAAAGTGTATCCGATAGAAAAAATTCAAAAAATTAATAACGAATTTATTATTGTAGTAAAGCCAGAATATTTACTAGACTTATTGACGTTTTTAAAAAATAATGTTTTATACCAATATAAAATATTATCGTCTATATCTGGGGTAGATTACCCTTTAAAAAAAAAACGGTTTGAAGTTTGTTATGATTTATTAAGTGTAATTTATAATTCAAGAGTTAGAGTAAAAGTATGTTTAAATGAATTAACTTCGATTGAATCTTGCATGGAAATATATTCAGCGGCAAATTGGTACGAAAGAGAGATTTGGGATTTGTATGGGGTCTTTTTTAAAAACCATAAAGATTTGAGAAGAATTTTAACTGATTACGGTTTTGAGGGACATCCATTAAGAAAAGATTTTCCGTTAAGTGGTTATGTAGAAGTTAAGTATAGTGAAAACTCAAAACGTGTTATAAGTGAAACTTTGGAATTTGCTCAAGAATATCGTGTATTTGATTTTGCAAGCCCTTGGAGTATTACTAAAGATATTAGTGAGCAATCAAGCAATGTTATAGTAAAATAAAAATTTAACTGTTTCTTCAATAGCTCAGTAGGTAGAGCACATGGCTGTTAACCATATGGTCGTTGGTTCGAATCCAACTTGAAGAGTTGGTTTTTGAGATGTAGCCAAGTGGTAAGGCACTCGTTTTTGGTACGGGCATTCAAAGGTTCGAATCCTTTCATCTCAAACGTTTTTTCGCATATTATGCTCTATTTAAATTTAAGTGGATAAAATAAGTAAAAAAATGGGATATTAAACTTTATGATAACTTCAGTTTACAATTGGTCCTCTCGTTGGTTATTTTCAACTAACCATAAAGACATAGGTACCTTATATTTAATGTTTGGTGTTGCATCAGGAATCACTGGAACATTATTATCTTTTTTCATAAGACTTAATTTAGCTACCCCGGGAAGTCCCTTTTTAGGATCTAATTACCAATTATACAATGTAATTATTACAGGTCATGCATTTGTTATGATTTTTTTCATGGTAATGCCTACTTTAATTGGTGGTTTTGGTAATTGGTTTGTGCCGATTTTAATAGGTGCTCCAGATATGGCTTTCCCTAGAATGAATAATATAAGTTTTTGGTTGTTACCCCCGGCTTTGACACTACTAGTAATGTCTATGTTAGCAGAAGCAGGCGCAGGTACAGGTTGGACTGTGTATCCTCCGTTATCGAGTGGCAGTTCCCACTCAGGAGCTTCTGTGGACTTAGCTATTTTTAGTTTACATTTGTCAGGAGCTTCTTCAATTTTGGGTGCTATAAATTTTATATGTACAATTTTTAATATGAGATTACCTGGATTATATATGCACAAATTGCCTTTATTTGTATGGTCAGTATTAATAACAGCATTTTTGTTGTTACTGTCTTTACCTGTTTTAGCAGGAGCTATTACTATGTTATTGACTGATAGAAATTTTAATACAACATTTTTCGACCCTGCAGGAGGTGGTGATCCTATTTTATATCAGCATTTATTTTGGTTTTTCGGTCACCCAGAAGTTTACATTTTGATTTTACCAGGTTTTGGAATTATAAGTCAAATAGTTTCAAGTGCTGCTAAGAAGCCTGTGTTTGGATATTTAGGTATGGTTTATGCTATGCTATCGATAGGAGGTTTAGGTTTTATTGTATGGGCTCACCATATGTATACAGTAGGCTTAGATATAGATACTAGAGCGTACTTTACTGCAGCTACAATGATTATTGCTGTGCCTACAGGTATTAAAATATTTAGTTGGTTAGCAACTCTTTGGGGCGGTTCAATACAACTAAATACTCCTACATTGTTTGCTTTGGGCTTTATCTTTTTATTTACTATAGGTGGTTTGACAGGAGTAGCTTTAGCTAATTCTGGATTAGATATAGCGTTGCACGATACTTATTATGTCGTGGCTCATTTTCATTATGTGCTTTCTATGGGAGCAGTGTTTTCAATGTTAGGCGGGTTTTATTTTTGGTTTGAAAAAATAACAGGAGTAGAATATTCAGAATTTTTAGGACAGTTACACTTCTGGATTTTTTTCGTCGGAGTAAATGTTACATTTTTTCCAATGCATTTTTTAGGTATTGCAGGAATGCCTAGAAGAATTCCGGATTATCCAGATGCTTTCTTAGTATTCAATAAAATGGCATCGTATGGTGCAAATATTTCGTTACTCTCAGGTATACTGTTTTTGTATATTATACTAGAAGCATTTTTGAGTTCGAAAAATAGAGTTTCAACAAATAATAATTAAAAAATATATATAAATAATGTTAAAAAAAAATTTTAATACTCAGGGTAGTTGGTCTAATTATATGGTTAAAAATGAAAGATGGAATAAAAATTATTTAATTTCAATAGTTGATAAACATATAATTCATTATCCTACCCCTATAAATTTAAATTATGCGTGGAGTTTTGGGTCGTTGGCTGGAATATCTTTAGTGATACAAATATTATCTGGAATATTCTTGGCAATGCACTATACACCACATGTAGATTATGCTTTCAATAGTGTAGAGCATATTATGAGAGATGTTAATTATGGTTGGTTTATTCGGTACGTACATGCAAATGGTGCATCTATGTTCTTTATTGTAGTTTATTGTCATATATTTAGAGGACTGTATTACGGTTCGTATATATATCCAAGACAACTTTTATGGTGTTCAGGTGTTATCATTTTTATTTTAATGATGGCAACAGCGTTTATGGGATATGTTTTACCATGGGGCCAGATGAGTTTTTGGGGAGCTACAGTAATTACTAGTTTATTAACAGCAATTCCATTAGTAGGTCAATCTGTTGTGGAATGGTTGTGGGGAGGTTTTACAATAGATAACGCTACCTTAAATCGATTTTATAGTTTACATTTTTTAATGCCGTTTATTATAGCAGGATTAAGTGTAATTCATTTGGCTTTACTTCACAAGGTAGGTTCGAACAATCCGTTAGGTATAGATTCGGCTGTGGATAAAATTCCTTTTTATCCTTATTTTGTATTAAAAGATCTATACGCTTTAAGTCTATATTTTTTATTGTTTGGTGTTTTAGTATTCTATTTTCCAAATTTATTAGGACATCCAGATAATTACATACCAGCAGATCCTTTACACACTCCAGCTCATATTGTGCCAGAATGGTATTTTTTACCATTTTACGCTATTTTAAGATCAATTCCTCATAAATTAGGAGGTGTTGTAGCAATGTTTGGTTCTTTATTAATCTTACTGTTAATACCGTTTATAAATACATCGGAAGTACGAAGTACAACTTTCAGACCCATTTATAAATTAGCGTATTGGGTATTAGTGGCAGATTTTTTAATTTTAGGTTGGGTAGGACAAAAACCTGTAACCGATGTTTATATTTTTACGGGTCAAGTAGCAACAGCCTATTATTTTGCATTTTTTTTAATTTTAATACCTTTGATAGGTATTATAGAAAAACGGTTAGTTCGGATTATTATAAAAACCGAGCAATCTAAATCTTAAAAATTTTACCTTTAAAATATTAAAATAAATTAGTATATGTGTTTTTTTGAAAAACTAAAACTAAAAAAACTAACAGGATGTACGAAAAGTACATTTAAGTTTTTGAAAAAAGATTTTAAAAGTTTTAATTTCGAAAAACAGTTTAAAAAGTTACAAAAAAATGTTATCAACAATAAAAAAAAAACCGTCCGCTGACGACTTTGAATAATATGTCGAATTTACGAACTATAACTGATATTCAACAAGAGGAAGTTTCTGTACATAGTATAGTATTAATAGGTAATCCTACCGGAAGAAGTTTCTACACTAACTTCTGTGGTAGATGATATACCTGTTCTATCAAATTTAAATGAAAGTTTGCGAGAAGTTGCAAGAAGAAGTTTAGAAAGTGAAGAGTATAATCTTCCGCTTAGACCATCTGTTAATGGTAATACAATAGAGGATTCTCATGAAATAAGAGGATTAAATTCAAACTTGAGCGAAGAGACTCGGCAAGGAATTTTACAATCTGTTGTAGGTGTGATCGTTACAGTGAAGGTCTTATGAGAGCAATAATAACTAACATGTCGCCAGAAACTATTTCCAGTTTAAGAAGTGTTTTGGTAGGACCGTTAAATAATTTAGAAACTTACACTCCTTTTCTTAATATTTTAATGTATGGTAATGTAGGCATTAATGACTTTAATACTGCAATTGTTAATATATATAATTTAATTGTAGAATTAGATATATGTACGGAACAAGTTCTTGACGTCGAAAAAACTATAGAAAAGCTGAAGAAGCAAATTTTAGAAGATCTAATATGTTTAGCACTCCTTAATTGGAGAACGTTACTAACTAGAGGATCAGCATTCCTAACTGCAGGTTTTGCCATTTAATATGGGCAGTCCACAATTAGGACGGCTTGCCAATATAGGTATACGAATGTTAGAAAACAATGTAAATGATTTTCAAAGAACAGGTAGTACAAATATACCAACGAATTAGTCAAGGTAAATGAAAGCTGGAGTGATGTTTCGGAAAGTTTTTGGAATTCGTGGGCTTTGTTTGCTAGATATATGAGTAGAAGAGATTAAAAGGCTATGTTATTGTAAAAAAATAATTTTTTTGTAATTTTTTATATGTTAGTTAATTTATATTGATTTACATAAATTATATAATTTAAACACCAGTTTAAAATTATATAAAAGTTGGGTGGAGTAACAGGTAACTCGTAAGGCTCATTATCTTAAAATGTAAGTTCAAATCTTACCTCAGCTAAATAAATATTTAAAATGAATCGTAATTATAAAATAATATTAAATGATAAAGGTACTCTTGTTGTAAAAAAATCAGGTTTATTTAAATTAAAAAATAATCACCATAACTTTTTTGAGTATAAAATAAACAACTTAAGATGTTACCATAAAAATAAAAAAAAACATTCTACGTTAAAACAAACTCAAAAATGGTTTCAAAAATTTACGAAATAACACTAATTTTGGAATGAATCTTTGTAAATAAAGCCCTAACCCCATTAAAGAACTTAAGAGGCTTAAAAACTAAAATACTTTTCGTCAAAGGGAATCTAATAAAACGTAAAACACCATATAAAATAACATTTTTTTAATAAACTAAAAAAAACTATTTTTCAAACAATACATATTAAATATATTTATACCCCCC